>Ga0123357_10000908_pt1 | contig 30102 bp, 24 predicted proteins | sample TergutEmb28metaG_FD_89873 | JGI IMG/M metagenome (GOLD analysis project Ga0123357, IMG submission 89873) | Embiratermes neotenicus P4 segment gut microbial communities from Petit-Saut dam, French Guiana - Emb289 P4 | ecosystem: Host-associated > Arthropoda: Insects > Digestive system > Gut ...
TGCTTTGGGCAAAAAACCTGTCTCTGCAAGGCTCATCTGTTTGGCTTCTTTCATCGGAACATCCTTTGCCTTGATATGACATTACTATATATCAAAACGGAGGGCTATGCAGAGGTTCCCTAGGGTACAAACCCCTAGTACCTGCCAAGCCCGCAAATTTTTACTTTGCAAAAAATTATACCTTGCACCGCTTCCCGCGTACAGTGCAAAACATAAAACGCAGATAATTTATATGCTTAATTCATGCATCATAAAAATGAGTAATTATAAAAAATCGCAACATTAGACAAATTCTAATGTTGACTTAGTAGCCGGTTTATGCTATTAAATATAGAATTCATGGTTCAAGAGGGTGTTCATGAAAGAAAAATATGGTAGCATCCAAATGATGCGCGGCATAGCGGCTCTTAGTGTCGTTTTTATGCACATCGGGATGGTTGAGAACGGCGCATTTGGTGTGGATTTGTTTTTTTGCATCAGTGGCTTCATTATGATGCACGTAACAGAAAAAAGTGGTTATCAATTTTTACAAAAAAGAGCAATAAGAATTATTCCTCTTTATTGGCTTACCACGATCGTCATTTCTGCTTTAGTACTTATAAAACCAGATTTTTTCAAAACACTTATATTGACACCAGAGTATTTTATAAAATCTCTGCTATTTATTCCATTTTATTATACTGGGGTAAGCGGTCAATCTATCAGGGCAATTAATTTTGTTGGTTGGACGTTGATTTTGGAAGTTTTTTTCTATATTTTATTCTTTATCTCTATCAAAATAAATCATAAATATCGACATTATATCGCTACGGGGATACTAGTGTTTCTAGCCATAATCGGGTTAACGGTTAAGCCAGAAAACATGTCTATCCGCTTTTATTGCATGCCAATCATGTTGGAATTTTCGTTAGGAATGTTTGCCTATAAATTTCTAACAAAACCAAATACAAGAAAATGGGGTACATCCACTGCGGTTGTTGCAATTTTTGCGGCCATACTTATCTGGGCGAGCTTATTTGCGCAAAAGTATTTCACACATTTTACCGAGGTACAAAGATTTATAACGGCTGGCCTACCTTCAATCGCGTTTTTCCTGCTTCTATTCAAAGCTCTAGAAGGACGTTCTGTACCACGCTCGCTAATGATTCTGGGAAATATCAGTTATTCGCTGTACTTGATCCATACGTTTACGGTACAGGGTTTCAGCCGTCTTGTTTATGATATAGATACCTACTCACCTTTGGGCGTAGTTCTAACGGTTGTTGCAGTCTTTCCAATTACTATTTTTGTTTCTTGGGTTTCGTGGTGGCTGATAGAAAACAAGTTTACTGAATGGATTAAAAGACAACTTAAAATTTAAGGGTGATTACAACCAACCACCCCCCAAGTAAACTCTGCATGAGATAGATCACGCTCGTCACCCCATGCAGCATGGCGAACCGCCCACGTTGCGCATTCTCCATCACGTCCATCGACCCCAACCCTGCCTTGATCGCGGCCATTTCCATCTGAAGGGTGTATCCTACCGCCACGCAAACGAGCATTGCCGCAACGACCCAAAACAAAAGGCATTGCGCGATACTACCCTCCCCTGCCGTACGGACATGAATACATGTCTATTTTTATGGTAGAATAGTTTATTTTTTTCAATCAATCCCCTTGAGCTATGGACTACAGACGAGAGATAGATGGGCTTAGGGCACTTGCTGTGCTGCCGGTCATACTATTCCACGCTGGTTTTCAAACGTTTAGTGGTGGGTTTATAGGCGTTGATGTATTCTTTGTCATTAGCGGCTATTTGATTACAGGCATCATTCTTGCTGAACTTGAGCAAGGCAAATTCTCAATCGTCAACTTTTACGAGCGAAGAGGAAGACGTATATGGCCTGCGCTCTTTTCCGTGATGTTCGTATGCTTACCGCTCGCCTTGTTATGGCTTTCACCAGATGATTTGACTGATTTTTCAAAAAGCTTAACAGCAGTATCTATATTTGCATCAAATATCCTTTTTTGGAAAGAAAGTGGTTATTTTGCTGCAACTGCTGAACTTAAACCACTTTTACACACATGGAGCTTAGCTGTCGAAGAACAGTATTACGTACTCTTTCCGCTATTTCTTATGACGATGTGGCGGTTTGCTAAGCGTTGGATATTAGTACTGCTTGCACTCGCATTTATCATCAGCTTAAGTGCAGCGCAATGGGGTTCTATCACCAAACCAACAGCAACTTTTTATCTTCTTCCAACTAGAGGTTGGGAATTACTTACGGGAGTTTTTTGCACATTTTTTATATCAAATAAATGGGTATTATTTAAAAGAAGTTTGAGAGAAATTGGCGCAATTTCTGGCATATCTCTAATCTGTTATTCGGTTTTTGCTTTTAATGAAGAAATTCCTTTTCCCAGTACTTATGCTTTAATACCTACATTGGGTAGTGCGCTCATTATACTTTGCGCTGACAGTGAAACCGCTGTCGGCAAGTTTTTAGGTTCTAGAGTGCTTGTCGGAATAGGCTTAATTAGCTACAGTGCCTACTTATGGCATCAACCGCTTATTGCTTTTACCAAAAACAGAAGTATTCTTGAGCTAGACAGTGTAGTACGAGGCACTTTAGTTGTTTTATCCATTGCTCTCGCATATTTCAGCTGGAAGTATATTGAAAAACCGTTTAGAGATAAAAAGAAATTTAGTAAAAAATTTATCTTTACCCTCGGCGGGTTTCTCTCAATCTTCTTTATTATTATTGGAACAATCGGTTATTTAAACAAAGGTTTTATTTTTCGGTTTGATAAAAAAATACAAGAAAAAGCGTTTCAAAACCAATTTGCCTCTCATGATTTGCGAAAAACATGTGACACTGATTATGATGAAAAAAATCAGAATATTCAATTTTGTATTTTGGGTGACACGAATCCACAAAACCATCCAGCAGTAGCCGTTTTTGGTGATAGCCATTCCAATGCATTGAATCCTGTGTTTGATTTATTAGGAAAAATGAAAAATAAAAGCTATGTCCATATAGGGCTTGGTGGGTGTCCCCCACTCATTGGAGTTGATGTTGCACGCGGAAATTATGACTTAGGTGTTTGCAAAAACCTTGCTGAGCGAGAATATAATTTTGTTCAAAAAAATAACATCAAGAAAGTAATTTTAATTTCAAGATGGAGCCTTTATACGGATGGTAATTACAACGGCGTAATGGGAGGTTATTTTCTCGTTTCTAATAATTCATCCCATAGCAAAACAATCTCTCGCAAAGTACTTGAAGAAGGGTTGCGTAAAACTATTCAAGCGTATAAATCTTTAGGTGTTGAAGTTTATATTTTGCTCCAAATCCCACAACAAGAGATTAACTCAAAAACTCTGTATATAAAACTTATTCAATTCAACTCTAACAAAGACGAAAACATCAGCTCGATTCTTAACAAAGCATCGATCAATTTTGATCGACATTTAAGTTTACAAGAATATAATCGCCGTATAATCAACAATATTGCAAAAAACGAAGGGGCTATTGTTCTTAATCCCGATCCATTTTTTTGTGATGCACACTCATGTTCAATTGGTAATGCTCAAATATCTTTTTACAAAGACGCTGACCATGTTAATACCGCTGGCGCTGTAAAACTTGTCCCTTTATTTACTGAATTATTTGAGTAATATTTGTACTGAATGAAACAATGGTAACTCTTCGCATGAAATATCGATTCACTGCAACCAAGTGATTTCACTCCCACCTTCCGCCTACAACCAACCACCCCCCAAGTAAACTCTGCATGAGATAGATCACGCTCGTCACCCCATGCAGCATGGTGAACCGCCCACGCTGCGCATTCTCCATCACGTCCATCGACCCCAACCCTGCCTTGATCGCGGCCATTTCCATCTGAAGGGTGTATCCTACCGCCACGCAAACGAGCATTGCCGCAACAACCCAAAATAAAGCATTGCGCAATACTACCCTCCCCTGCCGCACGGACATGAAACCAAGGAGGTAAACCGCCGCGATAAACCCAATGCACGCAATGACACTGAACAACCTCCCGGCGATATGGCCTGCCAGCATGCGGTCATCAAGCATGGCAAAAAGCGTGGGCACGACGATGTAGCCGACCATCCACATACCGCCAACCCATACGGTAGCGAGCAACCGCGCAACGGCAGTGGCGAGACGGGCAGGTAAGAAGTTTTTGCCTCCCGGCTCAAACATACGTAACTTCGATGATCTCGTACTCGCGCATGCCGTTTGGAGCCTGCACTTCGGCGAGATCCCCGGCGTATTTGCCGATCAGGGCACGGGCAACCGGGGAACCGACGGAAATCTTGCCTACCTTGATGTCCGCTTCGTCGTCCCCGACGATCTGGTAGGTCGTGATTTGACCGGAACCCATGTCTTCCAGCGTCACCGTAGCACCAAATACGCAACGGCCATCGGCATCGAGCAAGGCAGGGTCGATGATCTGGGCGTTGGCAAGTTTGTTTTCAACTTCGAGGATGCGGCCTTCGATGAAACCCTGGCGATCCTTGGCAGCATCGTATTCGGCGTTTTCAGAAAGATCCCCGTGCGAACGAGCCTCGGCAATAGCCACGATGATGCCGGGGCGCTCGACGGTTTTCAAATGATGCAACTCGGCGCGCAATGCTTCCGCGCCGGCGATGGTCAAAGGAATCTTGGTCATCGGTTGTTCAGTTTCGCGTGGAGTTCTTGCAGGGCGTAGACTTCAAGCCCTGCCAAGTAGCGCATACCCATACATGCCGCCTGTGCGCCTTCGATGGTGGTGAATACGGTAATTTTGGCCGCCAGAGCGCTAACACGGATGGAGCGTGAATCCGCCACCGCCTGGCGCTTGCCTTCGACCGTATTGATGACGAGTGCAATCTCGTCGTTCTTGATCATGTCGACGATGTGCGGGCGCCCTTCGTTGACTTTATTGACCGCCGCCACCGGCAGCCCGGCAGCTTCGATAATCCCGGCAGTGCCGCGTGTAGCAACGAGCGAGAAACCCAGGTCGAGCAATTCACGAGCCAATTCAACCGCAGCAGGACGGTCAGTGGGCTTCACGCTAATGAATGCCTTGCCCGATTTTGGCAACCGCACCCCCGCACCCAGTTGGCTCTTGATGAAGGCTTCGGGGAAACTATTGCCTACGCCCATGACCTCGCCGGTCGATTTCATTTCTGGGCCAAGGATGGTATCGACACCGGGGAATTTGATAAAGGGGAAAACGGCTTCTTTCACCGAATAGTATGGGGGTATGACCTCGCCCGCGATGCCCTGGCTCTTCAGGCTTTGCCCAGCCATGCAGCGTGCGGCAATTTTCGCCAACTGCAAGCCGCATGCCTTGGAGACGAAGGGCACGGTGCGCGAAGCCCTTGGGTTAACTTCGAGCACGTAAACGGTCGCGTTGTCCCCTTCTCCCTGAATGGCGAACTGCACATTCATGAGGCCGCAGACGTTGAGCGCACGTGCCATGGCGCGTGTCTGCCGCCGCAGCTCGTCCTGGAGGGCAGGAGTTAAAGTGTAGGGCGGCAGCGAGCAGGCCGAATCGCCCGAGTGCACACCCGCCTGTTCGATGTGTTCCATGATGCCGCCAATGATAATTTCCTCCCCATCAGAGAGGGCATCGACATCGACTTCGGTGGCATCATCGAGGAAGCGGTCGAGCAGCACCGGCGATTCGTTGCTGACCTTCACCGCTTCGCGCATGTAACGTTCGAGATCCTTCTGCTCGTGGACGATTTCCATCGCACGCCCGCCAAGGACGTAGGAAGGCCGCACGACCAGTGGGTAGCCGATTTCGGCAGCCAGACGTACGGCGGCTTCAGTGGTACGTGCGGTACGGTTAGGTGGCTGGCGTAGCCCAAGGTCGTTCAGAAGTTTCTGGAAACGCTCGCGGTCTTCGGCAGCGTCGATCATGTCCGGGCTCGTCCCGATGATGGGGACGCCGTTTTCTTCGAGCGCACGGGCGCGTTTCAGGGGCGTCTGGCCGCCGAACTGGACGATGACACCGCTGGGTTTTTCGACGTGGACGATTTCCAGGATATCTTCCAAGGTGATCGGCTCGAAGTACAAGCGGTCGGAGGTATCGTAGTCGGTGGAGACAGTTTCCGGGTTGCAGTTGACCATGATGGTCTCGTAACCGTCTTCCCGTAGCGCCAGCGCCGCATGCACGCAGCAATAGTCGAATTCGATGCCCTGGCCGATGCGGTTCGGCCCGCCACCGAGTACCATGATTTTCTTGCGGTCGGTGGGGCGGACTTCGCATTCTTCCTCGTAGGAAGAATACATATAGGCGGTCGTGGTGGCGAATTCACCCGCGCAGGTATCGACCCGCTTGAACACGGGCCGCACACCGAGCGTATGCCGCGCCAGCCGCACAGAGGTCTCGTCGCTGTTGAGAAGTTTTGCCAGGCGGCGGTCGGAAAAGCCCTTGCGCTTCAGCCCCCGAAGCTCATCGGCGGAAAGTGCCTTGAGCGAACGGCCAGCAAGCGCCTTTTCACCGATGACAAGGTCTTCGATCTGGGCGAGGAACCACGGGTCGATGTTGGTGAGTTGAGCCACCCTTTCCAAGCTGTAGCCTTCGCGGAACGCTTGCCCCACGTACCAGATACGCTGTGCACCGGGATTGCCGAGTTCATGCTCCAGGCCCCCTTGGTCGGTTTCTATTTCGTCCAACCCATATACGTCAGATTCCAGCCCGCGCAGTGCTTTCTGGAGCGTTTCCTGGAAGGTGCGCCCTATCGCCATGACCTCACCCACGGATTTCATCTGCGTGGTCAGGCGGTCATTGGCCTGGGGGAATTTCTCGAAAGCAAAACGCGGCACCTTGATGACGACGTAGTCGATGGACGGTTCGAAGGAAACCGGCGTGGCTCCGCCGGTGATGTCGTTCTTGAGCTCATCGAGCGTGTAGCCCACGGCAAGCTTGGACGCAACCTTGGCAATTGGGAAACCCGTGGCCTTGGAAGCCAGCGCGGAGGAACGCGACACCCGCGGGTTCATCTCGATCACGATCATGCGCCCGTCCTTGGGGTTGATCGCAAACTGCACGTTCGAGCCGCCGGTATCCACGCCGATTTCGCGCAGGATGGCAATCGAGGCGTTGCGCACGAGTTGGTATTCCTTGTCGGTCAGGGTCTGCACCGGGGCAACGGTAATGGAGTCGCCGGTGTGCACGCCCATCGGGTCAAGGTTTTCGATGGAACAGACGATGATGCAGTTGTCCTTTTTATCGCGCACGACTTCCATCTCGATCTCTTTCCAACCCAGGAGGGATTCTTCGATCAGGAGTTCGTTAGTGGGGCTAGCTTCCAGCCCGCGCTTGCAAACCTCGTGAAATTCTTCCGTGTTAAAAGCCACCCCACCCCCCGTGCCACCCAGGGTAAAGCTGGGGCGGATAATGACCGGAAAGCCGATGCCGCCCTGCACCTGCAAGGCTTCCTCCATGCTATGGGCAATGCCGGACCGTGCGGAAGCAAGGCCGATGCGGGTCATCGCGTCCTTGAACTTGAGCCGGTCTTCCGCCTTGTCAATAGCCGTGCGGGAAGCGCCGATAAGTTCGACGTTGTATTTATCCAGCACGCCGTTCCTGGCCAAGTCGAGCGCACAGTTGAGCGCCGTCTGCCCACCCATCGTCGGCAAGATCGCATCTGGGCGTTCCTTTTCGATGATGCGTTCGATGACCTGCCAAGTAACAGGTTCGATGTAGGTCACGTCTGCCATGCCAGGGTCGGTCATGATCGTTGCCGGATTGGAGTTGACCAGTACGACCCGGTAGCCTTCCTCACGCAAAGCCTTGCACGCCTGCGCGCCGGAGTAATCGAACTCGCACGCTTGGCCGATAATGATGGGGCCGGCGCCAATGATCAGTATTGTGTGGATATCTGTGCGTTTGGGCATTCTTTGCCTCGGATAGAACAGGGAGCTGCGGAGTAGTACCGCCGAGCCCCTTAGGATGCGAAATCAGCGGGTTTCAAAAAGGTTGATAAAACGGTCGAACAGATGGATCACATCATGCGGGCCAGGAATCGCTTCCGGGTGGCCCTGGAAGGAAAACGCGGGCGCATCCGTGCGAGCAATCCCTTGGATGGAACCGTCAAACAGTGACACATGCGTCACCCGCAAATTGTCCGGCATCGTGGCCGAGTCGACCGCAAAGCCGTGGTTCTGGCTGGTGATGAGTACCTGCCCAGTATCGAGATCCTTGACCGGATGGTTCGCGCCGTGATGGCCGAATTTCATCTTCATGGTCTTTGCCCCAGAGGCCAGTGCGAGCAGTTGATGCCTCAGGCAGATACCGAAGGTCGGCACTTTTGCCGCCACGACTTCCCGAATTGCAGCAATCGCGTAATCGCAGGGTTCGGGGTCGCCCGGCCCATTGGAGAGAAAAACGCCGTCGGGCTTCATCGCCAGCACGTCGCGGGCACTCGTCCCGGCGGACACCACGGTAATGCGGCAACCGCGCGAAGCAAGCATCCGCAGGATGTTACGTTTGACCCCAAAATCATACGCAACCACATGCCAGCGCAGCACTTTTTGCGTATCGTAACCTTCCCCGAGCCGCCATTCACCCTGCGTCCACTCGAAAGGCTCAGGAGTCGTCACCTCTTTCGCCAGATCCATTCCAGCCAGGCCAGGGAAAACCCGCGCTGCAGCAACCGCTGCCTCGGCATCCAACGGCCCGCCCGCAACGATGCAACCCGCCTGCGTGCCTTTTTCACGCAACAGACGGGTCAGCTTGCGGGTATCCAACCCGGCAATCGCCACCACATTCTCACTGCGCAGCCAGTCCTCCAGCCTTTGCGACATGCGGAAATTGCATGGCAGGATCGGCAGGTCGCGGATGACGAGGCCCGCGACATGCACGCGCCCGGACTCCACATCCTCGGTATTCACACCGGTATTGCCGATGTGAGGATAGGTAAGGGTGACGATCTGCTTGGCATAGCTTGGATCGGTAAGGATTTCCTGGTAGCCCGACATTGAGGTGTTGAACACCACCTCGCCCACAGTGCTACCTGCCGCGCCGATGCCTTTACCATAAAAAACCGTACCATCAGCGAGCGCAAGAAGGGCAGGAGGAAAAGCGGTCACAAAAAACTCCCGGATGCGACAGAGGGGACATCGGCGCGGACCTACGCGCATCCGCCCTATATACGCGAAAAAACGGGACGGCCTTTGGCCGATCCCGTGGTAAGCAGATGAGATTCTAACGTCTCAAAGCGTACAAGGCAAACCAGTGATGCAATGATGAGTTACGAGTGCACGCCTCAACGCAGTCCCAACACATCCTGCATGTCGAAGAGCCCCGGCTTCTGTGCTGCAAGAAAACAGGCGGCCTTGAGCGAACCCAGCGCATAGGGCATACGGCTACCGGATTTGTGGGTAATCTCGATGCGCTCGCCGATGCCCGCAAAAAGCACCGTATGGTCGCCCACGATATCGCCGCCCCGGATCGTTGAAAAACCGATAGCCTCGGCTTTGCGTTCGCCTGTCGTGCCTTCACGCCCATAAACCGCGCACTGACCAAGGTCGCGCCCCAGCGCCCGTGCAACAACCTCACCCATGCGCAATGCAGTGCCAGAAGGGGCATCCGCCTTAAAACGATGGTGCGCTTCGATGACTTCGACATCGAAGCCTTCGGAGAGGATACTGGCTGCAACGTCAAGAAGACGGAACACCGCGTTGACCCCAACCGCCATGTTGGGTGCAAAAACGACGGGAATGGCACGGGCGGCCTCGGCAATGGCCGCTTTTCCGGCAGCGTCAAACCCGGTCGTCCCGATCACTGCGGACTTGCCCAGCCGGACAGCATGCGCAAGGTGGAGAAGCGTGCTTTCCGGACGGGTAAAGTCGATCAGGCAATCGGCAGCAGCGATGGCAGCAGCGGCATCGTCGCCAACGGTCACCCCGGTGGGTATCCCCGCCGGTTCCCCCGCATTGCGACCCACGAGCGCCGAGCCTGGACAGTCGAAAGCCGCCGCAAGCGTAATGCCGTCTTCCTTGAGCGCAGCCTCCACCAACATCCGACCCATGCGCCCGGATGCACCGGCAATAGCCACTCGAATCGGGGAAATCATAGGATAAAGCCCTCTTTGCTAGTTTTTCGCCTTGGGCACTTCAATGACCCTGGTACGAGGTTCTGCCGCTTCCCTGTCGCTGGCCGGGGCGATATCGCCTTCGATGCGGCTCAGCTTGTTATCGACGAAAAAGACCGAAACCCCGTGCTGTTCCGCCTCATCCCCTTTGCCGGATTTGAAACGGGAAATATAGTCCCAGCGGTCGGAATGAAACACGTCGGCCACCAAAGGCGAACCAAGCGCGAAGCGCACCTGTTCACGAGTCATACCAAGCTTGAGTTGCGCCAGCATGGTTTCATCAATGTAATTGCCCTGCCGGATATCAATGCGGTAAGGGGCGAAAAAGGAACAGGCTGTCAGTGCAAAGGCAGCGGCAATGGCTGCGAAAACTGACTGGAAGGAAAGCGCAGGACGCATGGTTCAGGGCTGCCGGTTCTCAGAAAAGGCTGAAGAATATAACATAGTAGGGAACATAGCATCGCCCGCCTTGCGGGCCACCGGGTTCGGATCATGGTAGACAACTCCTGCAGCCTCAAGAGCATCGGCCTCAAGGCCACCAACCCCCGGCTCAAAATCTTGGAATTGTTCCAGAACACTGAGCAGCAGCACCTCACCGCCGAAGAGGTTTACCGCCAGTTGATCGAAGAAGATAAGGACATTGGCCTAGCAACCGTTTATCGCGTACTGACGCAGTTCGAGCAGGCGGGTTTGCTGGAACGCCATTATTTTGAAACCGGCAAGGCCGTGTTTGAACTCAACAAGGGCGAACATCACGACCATCTGGTCTGCCTGCAATGTGGCCGGGTGGAAGAGTTCTTCGACGCCGAAATCGAGCAGCGCCAGCAACACGTCGCCCAAAACCGCGGATTCGTTATCAAGGATCACGCGCTCTATCTGTATGCGGACTGCTTGCGGGAAAAGTGTCCGCACCGCAACGACGGGGATTAGCCGGTTTTCCCCGCAAGCATTTCAGCGGCATGCTGCCGTGTAGTGTCGGTAATGTTAACCCCGCCAAGCATGCGCGCGATTTCTTCGACGCGGGCAGCACCTTCGAGCGGCATGACGACACTCAAGGTTTGGCCATCCCGGGTTTCCTTGGCAATCTGCCATTGCCAGTCGGCGCAGGCGGCGACTTGCGGAAGGTGGGTCACGCAAAGCACTTGACGGTCACGACCCAGACGGTGCAGCAGTTGTCCAACGATCTCCGCGACGCGGCCACCGATGCCGACGTCGACTTCGTCAAAAATCAGCGTAGGCGTGGCTGAATCGCGGCTGGTCATGACTTGGATGGCAAGCCCGATCCGCGATAGCTCGCCGCCGGAAGCCACTTTGGCAAGGCTGCGCAAAGGCTGCCCGGGGTTAGCGGCTACTTGAAATTCGACGTTCTCCACCCCATGCACGGACGGTTCGCAGGGAACCAAGGCTACTTCAAACTTTCCACCCACCATTGCCAGCGATTGCATGGTTTTAGTAATTTCAGACGACAAGGCCGCTGCCGCGCTGCTGCGCGCAATTGAGAGATGCCCAGCGACGGCATCAAAAGCTGCACGCGCTTCGCCTTCCGCCGCAGCAAGGCGTTCCGGGTCTGCACTGGTTTCGAGCATATCGCGCCGCGTCCGCCATTCGGCAACGAGAGCCGGTAAATTTTCCGGCGTAGTACGGTATTTTCGCGTCACGTCCATCACCGCCCCAATGCGCCGTTCAATCTCGGCAAGGCGTCCCGGGTCGAGTTCGAGCCGGTCACGGTAACGGCGCAAGGCATGCAGGGCTTCGTCGGCCTGGATCGCCGCCGCGTCGATCAGCACACATGCTTCTGCAAGCGCCGGGTCGATGGTTTCCAGCGCCGACAGACGGCTCACGCAATGGCCGAGGGCAGGGCAAACGGCTTGCTCGCCTTCCCCCAGGCTATCGAGCACCTCGCCCACGCCACCCAACAGGTCAGCAGCATGCGCCAGCCGCCCATGTTCGGCGTTGATTTCGCCCCATTCGTCAAGATCGAAAGCAAGTTCTTCCAGTTCCTTGACCTGCCAGCCGAGCAGTTCGCGTTCGTGGGCGAAAGCCGCTGTATCCCGCTCCGCCGCTTGCCGCAAGTCGGCCAGACGTAGCCATTCGCGCCAGCAGGCAGCAACTTCCGAAACCAGCTCCCCTGTCCCGGCATGAGTATCAAGCAATTGACGCTGTATCTCGGCCCGCAACAGGGCGTGATGGGCATGCTGGCCGTGAATGTCCGCCAGCCATTGCCCGACGGTACGAAGTTGCACGAGCGTTACCGGCGTGCCGTTTATCCACGCCTTGCTGCGCCCAGCCGCATCAACAACGCGGCGCAATATCAGCACATCGTCGCCGGAGTCCAGTTCCTGTCCGGCGAGCCAGGCCGCCAGTTCGCCATCGGGTAGGAGGTCGAATTCGGCGGTGATGTCGGCCTTCTCAAAGCCCATCCGCACCACGCCCGCGTCGGCGCGTTCCCCCAGTGCGAGGCTCAAGGCATCGAGCAGGATGGATTTGCCCGCGCCCGTCTCGCCGGTGAGCGTCCCAAATCCAGCAGCAAAATCGAGTTCGAGTCGATCGACAATGACGAAGTCGCGGATGGAAAGGCGGCGTAGCATGGATGCGGGGGGGTCATGGCCGCAACACGGCGGAGCTCCAGTGGAGTTTTTCGCGCAACATGGCGAAATAGCCGTAGCCTACTGGATGCAATAACCGCACTTCCAGCACGGAACGAACGATCCGCAGCCGGTCGCCCGCACGCACGTCGCAGTAAGTCACCCCGTCGAAGTGGATTCGGGCATCGTGTGGCGGCACGAGTACGATTTCAATGCGGCAACTGTCTGGCAATGTAATGGGCCTGGCAGTCAGCGCTTGCGGACACAAGGGAACCAGCGCGACCCCCCCCACGCCCGGATGAAGGATAGGGCCGTTGGCCGCCAGCGCGTAAGCCGTCGAGCCGGTCGGCGTGGCGACGATCATGCCGTCTGAACGCAGGTTGTAGACGAATTCATCATCAACTATCAGTTCCAGTTCGATCATCCTGCCGAGTTCGCCCCGGTTGACCACGACGTCGTTGAGCACCAGGGTATGAAAAATACGGCTACCCTCACGCGTCACTTCGGCGTCGAGCGTGAAACGCGACTCGGCACGATAACGCCCGTCAAGGATTTCACCCAATTGCCGGCGTGCGTCGACCCGTGACAGATCGGTGAGAAAGCCCAGCCGGCCAAGATTGACCCCGACCAGCGGCACAGTGTGTTCGCCAAGCTGCCGCGCAGCATTGAGCAACGTGCCGTCGCCACCTACGACGACAGCCAAGTCGGCCTTGTCAGCGATTTCTTCGTAAGTAGCCGTCACGAAATCGTCGGCTGCCTTGCCGATACCTCCTGCCGTGCCTTGTTCGATCCAAGGCTCCATCCCGCGCTCGCGCAGGAAGCGCGCAAGGTCGAGCACGGTTTCGGTACCATCCTCGCTCTGGAATTTTCCGATCAGGAAAACATTACTGAATTTATGTGCCATAGCCAATGATTAAACCACATTTCCCCTTGTTCAAGCCATCTGCGCGATAGCCTGGAGGGCTGCTAGAATCAGCCCATGTCACAGACCGCCCTGCCCCAACTCGATTCCCGCTCGCGCATCCTGCTCAAAACGCTGATCGAACGCTATATCGCCGATGGCCAACCGATTGGGTCACGCGCCCTGTCGCGCTCGTCCGGACTGGAACTGTCGCCCGCCACGGTGCGCAACGTCATGAGCGACCTGGAGGAAATGGGCTATATCTCCAGCCCACATACCTCGGCAGGGCGGATACCGACAGCGAAAGGATACCGCTTTTTCGTCGACGCCCTGCTTACGGTACTGCCGATGGAAAGCGTGCAGGTGCAGGAACTGAAGGGGCAACTACAGCCAGACCAGCCGCAGCGCCTGATGAATTCTGCTTCCCATCTGCTCTCGAACCTGACCCAGTTTGCCGGGGTGGTCGTCGCGCCGCGCCGGGAGGCCGCACGCATCCGCCAGATCGAATTCATCGGGCTGGCCGAGCATCGTATCTTGCTCATTATCGTCACCGAAAGCGGTGACGTATAGAACCGCATCCTGTTTACGAACCACGCTTATTCGGCATCCGAGCTAGGCGCAGCGGCGAGTTATCTCAACGAACACTATGCTGGGTTCGCATTCGATGAAATCCGTGCGCACCTTCAGGCAGAACTGCACCGGATCAGGAGCGACATGGGCAAACTGATGGCAGACGCAATCGAGGCGGGGTCAGACGCCACCGATGAAACTTCGCTCAACTACGTCATCTCGGGCGAAACCAACCTACTCGACGTCGAAGACCTGTCCTCTAACATGTCGCGCCTGCGCGAGCTTTTCCGGCTGTTCGAACAACGCACCGGCCTGATGCAGTTGCTTGATCTGTCACGGCGCGCCCAGGGCGTGCAGATTTTCATTGGCAACGAATCCGGCCTCTCGCAGCTTGACGCTTGCAGTGTGGTGACAGCATCTTATGAGGTCGACGGGCGGGTCGTGGGTTCGGTAGGTGTCATCGGCCCAACCCGCATGGCCTACGACCGGGTGATCCCTATCGTCGACATCACCGCCCGGTTGCTGGCGAGCGCCCTGTCTTCAAGCGCCTGATCGAATCGCCACCCCGTTATGGCGCGCTTCCGGCCTGAACCTCCCCCCGCCCCGGAACATAGCAACCGCACGGGTGTGCTGCTGGTCAATCTCGGCACGCCAGAGGCACCGACTGCGAAGGCTTTACGCCCGTGGCTGCGCCAGTTCCTCTCCGACCCAAGAGCCGTCGAACTGCCGCGCCTCATATGGCAGCCGATCCTCAACGGCCTCATCCTCACCACCCGTCCGGCCAAGTCAGCAAAAAAATATGAAAGCATCTGGACGCCGGAAGGCTCCCCGCTCAGGGTGCATACCGAACGTCTGGCCGCCCTGCTCGATGACTCGCTCAACCAGGCGGTTTCACCCTCTCCCGCCCCTTCGGAGCACCCTCTCCCGCAAGCGGGAGAGGGGAACGAAGGCCGAAACCACTCTAAGGACAACATCGTCGTTGCCTGGGCCATGCGCTATGGCTCACCGTCTATCATCGATACGCTTACCGATCTGCGCGCACGCGGCATCTGCCGCATCCTGACCGTGCCGCTCTACCCGCAATTCGCTGGAAGCACGACGGCCAGCGCACTGGATGAAGTCGCGCTGGCCATGCGTTCCTGGCGCAATCTGCCTGAATTACGCTTCGTGCGCAGCTTCCCCGATGACCCCGGCTACATCGCCGCGCTGGCGGCAAGCGTGCGCGAACACTGGGCATGCCACGGCCAGGGGGATTGCTTAGTCGCCAGTTTTCATGGGCAACCGGTGCGCACCGATGAACTGGGCGACCCTTACCGCACCGAATGTTTTGTCACGGCCAGCCTGCTCAAGGAGACGCTAGCTCTGCCGCCGGAGGCGCTGCGCGTGACGTTCCAGTCCCGCTTTGGCCGTAGCAAGTGGCTGGAACCCTATACCCTGCCAACGCTCGAATCGCTCGCCGCCTCGGGCGTGAAACGAGCCGACGTGATCTGCCCCGGCTTCGCCGCCGACTGCCTTGAAACGTTGGAAGAAATCGCCATGCTATGCCGCAATGCCTTCTTCGCCCATGGCGGCGAGGAATTCCACGCCATCCCTTGCCTGAATACCCGCCCGGAATGGGTCGCCGCACTCGACGGATTGGTTCGGCGGCATCTGGTGGGCTGGGTGTAGCGGGTGGTTCAATCCCCAACCAGCCGCCACCCGGCCATACCCGTGGCAAAGCTGCCCGTTGAGGCCGTGGTTGCCTCGGTCGCTGCCCCGCAGTGTTCAGAATGAATAAGCGCCAGCGCACCTAGGCGATGCGTGACCACGGAAGCTACCTCGTGCCGGAAAGCTTCCTGCACTTCTTCGGTAGCCAGCATCAGTGCAGCCGGGTTGATTTCGAGATAGGTCAACGGTTCCAATGAGACAGCCGACATCGTCTGGCGGTGATTGATCCTATCGAGCCAGGCCGACTCGCCAAAGATCGTTCCCGATCCCAGTTCCATCACCCGCCGCCCCGCAATCGACAGTTCGACCCGGCCTTCCAGCAACACGCCGAAGCGCTGTTCGGTATCGCCTTCCTTTATCAGCCTCACATGCCCGGATACATTGCGCCAGACACTGATACGCAGCACTTCCCACAATTCGACATCGTCGAATTCAGTGAAAAACGCCTGCCTGCGCAACATCGAAAAGTGCACAGTGTCGAGTTGGGCATCATCTTCATCGAAGATCTTGAAGCGGGCCGCCGATAAATCCTTGGCAAACTCCGCGCCGTTCTTATAACGCGAGTAGAGGTCCTTTTCCATCGCCTTACGGATAACTACGTCCATCTGTTCGGACACATCCGGGTTCAAGTGCGACGCGAGAGGCGGGTCAGTATTGATGATCTTGTAGACCAGTTGTGCCTGATTGGCGGCGCGAAACGGCAGCCTGCCCGCAAGCAGGTGAAACATCACCACCCCGAGCGAATAAAGGTCAGTTTTCTGGTTGAGGGGATAGTTCTTGACCTGCTCCGGGCTCATGTAAGCTGGGGAGCCGACTCCCATAATGAAAGTCGAATCCGCTTCGATACTTTTATCGACATTGAGCGCTAGGCCGAAATCGGTAATCCGTACATCGTCCTTTTCGTCGATCAGGATATTGGCCGGTTTGATATCGCGGTGCACGATCCCCTGCCGGTAAGCGTAATCGAGCGCCATGCAGCATTTGAAAATGATGCCCGTCACCCGATGCACGGGCAAACGATGCTCAAAGCTGCAATACTGCTCCAAGGTCGTTCCGGAGAAATACTCCATGACCACATAAGCCTGTTTCCGCCCGGCCACTACTTCATGGATTTTGATGATATTGGGATGATCCAGCCGCTGTGCCACCGCTTTCTCGGCCCGCAGCAGCTTGAGCAGTCGTCGGTTCAGCTTGGCACCGTCCTTGGTGCTGTCGCCAAAACGGATGTGCTTGACCGCAACCGATCCAGGAAAACCAGGATGCTTGGCTTCGTAGACAGTAGCCGTCGCACCGTTCCCGATTTCGCGCACGATTCGGTATTCGCCGATAGTTTTGGGTATCTGCTTCATTGCCCTTTCCGCCGTAAACTTTATTATTGTCTTGCGTTTTGCTAAAAACAGCAGGTGCAGCATGAACATTTCGATTAATTGCTTATTCTGTCACGCGGCCTCTCAGTTTCTACGGGAAAACAAAAAACCTATCCTTGCTCACCGCCTAACCTAACAAGCGGTACACTGCCCCGCCATTGGTCATTGAAGAATTCCCGGCATCCTTATGGAGACTTGTTTGAATACCGCAATCGACCTTCTCATTCATCCACGCTGGCTGGTTCCGGTCGTTCCCGACAACGTCACGCTCGACCAGCACAGCATCGCCGTCCATGACGGTCGGATCGTCGATATTTTGCCTCAATCCGAAGCCCGCTTTCGCTACCAGGCTGCCGATAGCTACGAATTGCCCGCGCACGTCCTGATTCCAGGTTTGGTCAACCTGCACACCCACGCTGCCATGACCCTGATGCGCGGCATCTCTGACGACCTGCCGCTGGAGCGTTGGCTCAGGGACGTGATCTGGCCGACCGAATCTCAGCATGTATCACCCGCTTTCGTGCGGGACGGAACCCTGCTTGCCGCTTACGAAATGCTGCGCGGCGGTATCACCACCTGCAACGACATGTATTTTTTCCCAGACGATGCAGCCTGTGCTTTCGCCGAAACCGGCATGCGCGCCGTCGTCGGGCTGATTGTGCTTGGCTTTCCCAGTGCCTGGGCCAGCGATGTTGATGACTATCTGCGCAAGGGGCTTGCCATCCGTGACAAATGGCACGGGCATCCCCTTGTCAGCTTCGCCATTGCCCCCCATTCTCCCTATGCAGTCCCGGATGCCGGGCTGGAGCGTACCGCCTGCATTGCTGCCGAACTCGACCTGCCCATCCACATCCACGTCCACGAGACTGTCAATGAAATCAATGAGAGCCTTGCGGCCTTCGGCATGCGCCCAATCGCTCGGCTCGAACGCCTAGGGTTGCTCGGTTCCAACCTCACCGCCGTACATGCCGTCCATCCCGACGAAACCGAACTTGCCCTGCTTGCCCGACGCGGTTGCAGCATCGCCCATTGCCCAGTTTCAAACATGAAACTCGCCAGTGGCATCGCACCCGTACCCTCCATGCTCCGGCACAGCATCAATGTAGGGCTGGGGAGCGACGGCGCGGCCAGCAATAACCGTCTCGACCTGTTCCAGGAAATGCGGCAGGCCGCGCTGCTCGCCAAAGTGGGCAGCTCCGATGCCGGCGCCGTCCCTGCACGCACGGCCTTGCGCATGGCCACGATGGGCGGCGCACATGCGCTTGGGCTGGGCAGCATGGTCGGTTCGCTCGAAATCGGCAAGCGTGCGGATCTTTGTGCCATCGCGCTCGACGACCCGCTTACGGCTCCATGTTTCGACCCGGTATCCCATTTAGTTCATGTCTGCGACCGCCGGCAGGTATCGCATGTCTGGGTCGACGGTAAAATTCGCGTCCGAAATGGCGAAACATTGTTGCAAATTAGCGACAATGAATTGCTCGCCCTTGCGTCCCTATGGCAAACTAAGCTTGTTTAGCTGAGTTGGATTTCCGCTCAACAGAAGTCGCTGAATAACGGACAACGTTATTTGGTATAGTTCCTGCGGCACTGTCTCGCCTTTTACTACTGAGGAAACCATGACCAAACACCACAAGAAGCTGTTCGCGCTGGCCGCCATCGCCTCAATCGGCTTGTCCGCATCCACCGCCTTCGCGCAAGATGTCGTCGTCGACGGCACAGGTGTAATCCCCTACGCGATCGATGCCCGCAAAGTTGTTACCCGTAGCGGAGCCGGTTTGTGCTGGCGTACTGGCTACTGGACTGCGGCGGCTGCTGGAACCGCCCCAGCAGGCCAGTTCCCGGTCGGATGCGGTTGCGATGCCGACATCGTCCCGAAAGAAAAATGCGAAGCCGCTCCGCCTCCAGAGCCGCCCAAAACTGTTCAAACAGAACCCGTAAAACCGGCTAATACCGGGACTGTCGCCGAGGAAAAGGTTCGCCTGAATGCCGACTTCCTGTTTGATTTCAACCAAGCCGTGCTTAAGCCCGAAGGCCGCACCGCGTTGGACAATGTCGCCGCCCAAGCCAAGCAACTCAAGCTTGAGGTCGTCATCGCGACCGGCCACACCGACCGCATTGGTGGGGATGCTTACAACCAGCGCCTGTCCGAGCGCCGCGCCGCTGCCGTAAAGGGATACTTGGTTGACCACGGCATTGATGCTTCCCGCATCTACACCGAAGGTAAGGGCAGGACGCAGCCTGTGACTGGAACCCAGTGCAACAACGTCAGTGCCCGTCAGGCGCTCATCAAGTGCCTGCAACCGGATCGCCGCGTCGATATCGAGATCATCGGCACGCGGTAAGCTTTGGCTGTTTTGATTCGCAAAAAACCCTGCCTGTGCAGGGTTTTTTGTTTTATCGAAATATAAACCCGGTAACTTTTATTTGTACATTTAATTTATTAATAATCAATGAATTACGTCTACATTTGTCGCATATTTGATTGCTTGGTTAATAATAAGAATCAAAATGAAATGAATGCATCCCCCTACAAAGAGGATTGCTATAGGTTCCATCCTGTCAATCAGGACATAGAAAGCTTGCATAAAGGGGATGCGGTCATATAGGCCACGATTAAATTCCTCGTAGAGGATACCGCCCTCGGCGTCCCTTACATAACATCTCTCATCCATTCATCTTGAGAATCCCATGAGCACCAACAACGACCCTTCGGAACTGGACAAATTCAGCGACCTTGCACACCGCTGGTGGGACCCTACCTCTGAATTCAGGCCACTGCATGAAATCAACCCATTGCGCCTCGCCTGGATCAACACGTTGGCGGGGCTTTCGGGCAAAAAGGTGCTCGATGTTGGTTGCGGCGGCGGCATACTGGCTGAAAGCATGGCTACGTGCGGTGCAGAAGTCACTGGCATCGACCTGTCTGAAAAAGCACTCGGCGCCGCCCGCCTGCACCTGTTCGAAAGCGAACTAAAAATCGACTACCAGCACATCTCGGCGGAAGCTCTTGCCGAAACGCACGCTGGACAGTTTGACGTCGTCACCTGCATGGAAATGCTTGAACACGTTCCCGACCCCGCCAGTACCGTCACGGCCTGCGCACGCCTGGTAGGCCCCGGCGGGTACGTCTTTTTCTCCACCCTGAACCGCAACCCCAAATCCTTCCTCTTTGCCATTATCGGAGCCGAATACGTGCTCAAGCTGCTGCCGCACGGCATGCACGACTACAACCGTTTCATCAAACCTTCTGAACTTGCCCGGTTCTGCCGTGATGCTGGACTCGTGACCGCCGCTATGAGCGGGCTGTCGTACAACCCCTTTACCCGCGCCTATAGCCTGGGAAGCGATTCGTCTGTCAATTACATGGTGCAGGCACGCCGTCCCGCCTGAGCGCTAAACATGACGATGGGAGCCGAAGCCCCCACCGGCTGTCTTGGGTTACAAGGCTCCAGCGGCCCCGGCAGTCAGCTTAAGCAGCGACTGCAAAACGCTCATCGTTGGCGTTTATGGATTTGCGCGGATTACGTCCGTCGCCTCTCGGGTTGCCTGCGCACCTTAGCCCGCCCTGTCGAAACCGGTACATCCCCACCCAAAAACACGCTTGGGATGCATGCACTTGGGTGGAGATGAGGGGAGTCGAACCCCTGTCCAGAACGCCTCCAGATTGCCGGAGTTACAACCATATTCAGATTATGAGGGTGAACCGGGTTGACCTCAAGGAGTAAACTGTCACCCAATCGCAAAACTGATCCGAAACCCTCAAACAGGCTAGACCAACGCTATACGTATTCCGATATGGATCATTCTTTTAACATCGCTACACTTAGGCAGGTCTTCACCCCCGAGGCTGTCGTGCACGCCATGCTGGGTCTGCGTACGAAACAAGGGCGCACACTCGAACCAATGGATCCGTGGAGAAGGGCGCTCCTGCGCGCCTGTGTGGCCTGCTGCATGCTACCAATGGTTAGTTGTGGGAACGACGGCCCGCGTTTTCAAAATACCGACATCAGCGGCGCAAACTATGGCAGCGATTTCGCGCTGCTCGACCCCGATGGCAACACCCGACGGCTTGCCGACTTCCGGGGCAAAGTCGTAATGCTGTTTTTCGGCTTCATCCAATGCCCGGACGTGTGCCCTACCTCGTTGCAACGCGCCGCCGCCGTGCGCCGCCTCCTTGGAGCCAACGGCGAACTGCTCCAGATTATCTTCGTCACCCTCGACCCTGAACGCGATTCTCCCGAAATTCTGCGCGAATATAGCGCCGCTTTTGATGCCAACGTCCTCGGCCTTTATGGCACGCCGGAGCAAACACGTGAAACGGCGGATAACTTCCGTATCTATTTCCGCAAAGTACCTGTTGGCGGCGGCTATACCATCGACCATACTGCAACCAGCTACATTTACGACCCCGAAGGCCGGTTGCGGCTGACAGTAAACTACCAAAGCCCCGCTAAGGCGATTGCCGCCGACGTAGCGCTTCTTCTTCACTCTTCTTCAACCATCAACGATAAGGAAGCCCAATGATGAAATTTCGCCTCCCCATGATCCTTGCCACGATGCTTTTCGCTGCCTCTGCAGCCCATGCACAGGTCGACATCGCGAATCCTTGGGTGCGTGCAACCGTATCGGAGCAAAAAACCACCGGCGTTTTCATGAAAATCACATCCAAAGCAGATGCCAAACTGGTAAGCGTTCGTACCGCCCTGGCCGGACGGACGGAAATTCACGAAATGGCCATGGAGGGCGACACCATGAAAATGCGCCAAATTCCGAACCTTCCGCTTCCAGCGGGCGCAACCGTTGAACTTAAACCAGGTGGCCTTCACATAATGTTGTTTGAACTCACTGCGCAGGCAAAAGAAGGCGATACCGTACCGCTCACCCTCGTGATCGAAACCGGGGGCAAACAGGAAACCGTGGAAGTCAGCGCGGCAGTGCGCCCCTTGAAAAAACCTGCACACCACTAACCGACTTGCGGGCATTCAACGTCCGTGTCACCATCGCGGCCTTGCAAACCAGCAGTGTCACGCGGGTTTGCGGGTCTTTGGAGGTGTGGGAGTAGTCGATTGCACCGGTCTTGAAAATAATCGCAGCGCATCAAAATCATTTAATTTATAAGTTATTTTTTGGATCGTTTCCGCAACCCCAGGGTGTACGGAAAAATTTGGAAGCGTGGCAGAGTGGTCGATTGCACCAGTCTTGAAAACTGGCAACGGGCAACCGTTCGTGAGTTCGAATCTCACCGCTTCCGCCAGTATCAATATATCAATAAATTCTATTTGCTTATAATATTTTATTTTCTCTATGACATAAAACCCTACATTAGATTTTGTAACGTTCAGTTTACTACGCGAGTTTTTCGGGCGCTTCCCCACATGGGAGCCATGCCTTCTTGGTTTTTAGCCGCAAAAAAATTGACGCACCCGCCTGGCGACAAGTAACCGAGAGCCGGGTGCAGACGAGTATGCATTGTCGGCAGGAGGGGATCCGGGCAGGCGGCCATGGATGCCTGCCGCACCAACTCGTTTGGCATACGTTCCGACAGGACAGGTTCAATTTATAAAAATTCAAAATACATTAAATGTTTCTTGCTTTGGTATGGGGCATACCCTAACCACTGCCCCTTACGCGCATGCTGCAACTGCGCAACTAAGAACAAGTACAGGTAAACCCTTGGCGTATTACATTGCGCCAAGGATTGCACGCAGAGTATTATTTATTGCTTCTCAGGTCTTATACATAAGTCAACTTTCCGCTCAGGGATGCAAACGATGAAGGAGCCGCGCGAGCGGTTATTTTTTGCTCTTGCTGCGGGTTTCCGGAACGAGGTTCGCATGTCTAACACCAGCCAGTCCGAAATGCAGCAACCCGATTTTGATGCCTGGACAAAGGCCGCTTCTAAGCAGGTGCCTGAAGGCAAAGTCGAGAACCTCAACTGGATCACGCCGGAAGGGCTGACGGTCAAGCCGCTCTATACGAAGGCAGATACTGAAGGGCAGGCTTACATCGACACCCTACCGGGTTTCGAGCCTTTCCTGCGCGGGCCGCAACCAACCATGTACGCGGTCAAACCGTGGACAATCCGCCAGTACGCGGGTTTTTCCACTGCTGAAGAGTCTAACGCTTTCTATCGTAAAGCATTGGCTGCTGGCGGACAGGGCATTTCGGTGGCGTTCGACCTTGCCACACACCGGGGTTATGACTCGGACAATCCCCGCGTGCTCGGCGACGTGGGCAAGGCCGGGGTGGCCATCGACTCGGTCGAGGACATGAAAATCCTTTTCGACGGCATCCCGCTCGACAAAATTTCTGTTTCGATGACCATGAACGGCGCGGTGCTGCCAGTGCTGGCCGGCTATATCATCGCCGCCGAAGAACAGGGCGTATCGCAGGACAAGCTCTCGGGAACCATCCAGAACGATATCCTCAAGGAATTCATGGTCCGCAACACTTACATTTATCCGCCGTCGCCCTCGATGCGGATCATTGCAGACATCTTCCAGTACACCTCGGCAAACATGCCGAAATTCAACTCCATTTCAATCTCCGGCTATCACATCCAGGAAGCAGGTGCGAACCAAGCCATTGAGCTCGCCTTCACACTTGCCGACGGGTTGGAATATGTACGCACCGGGATCAAGTCCGGTATGGACGTGGACACCTTCGCAGGACGCCTGTCGTTCTTCTGGGGCGTGGGGATGAACTTCTACCTTGAGATCGCCAAGATGCGCGCCGCGCGCCTCCTGTGGTGGCGGATCATGAAGCAGTTCAACCCAAAGAGTGCGAAGTCGATGATGCTACGCACCCACACGCAGACTTCGGGCTGGTCGCTCACCGAGCAAGACCCGTACAACAACGTAGTGCGTACTACCATCGAAGCCATGGCGGCAGTATTCGGCGGAACCCAGTCCCTGCACACTAATTCGCTTGACGAGGCCATCGCTCTGCCTACCGAGTTCTCGGCACGTATCGCCCGAAACACCCAAATCATCATCCAGGAAGAAACCCATATCTGTAACGTCATCGACCCCTGGGCCGGTTCCTACATGATGGAAAAGCTCACGCAGGATATGGCCGACAAAGCTTGGAGCCTCATCGAAGAAATCGAGGCGATGGGCGGTATGACCAAAGCTGTCGAATCCGGATGGGCAAAGATGAAGGTCGAAGAATGCGCTGCTGACAAGCAGGCGCGGATCGACTCCGGCAAAGACGTGATCGTTGGCGTCAACAAGTACCGGCTTGCCAAGGAAGACCCGGTCGAATTCCTGGAAATCGACAACCATGCGGTGCGCGATGCGCAGATTGCCCGCCTGAACCAAATTCGTGTTTCCCGCAACGCACAGGCGACCGGAGCAGCGCTCACGGCGCTGACCCGTTGCTGTGAGACCGGCGAAGGCAATCTGCTCGACCTCTCGATCAAGGCAATCCGCCTGCGCGCCACGGTTGGCGAAGTGTCGGATGCGCTAGAAAAGATTTTTGGGCGCTACCGCGCCAATCCGCAGGCCGTCTCCGGCATATATGCTGCGGTCGTCGAAGAAAGCGACGAATGGAAAGCATTGAAGGCCGAAATCGAAGCGTTTGCTACCGAAGAAGGCCGCCGCCCACGTATTATGGTTGCCAAACTCGGGCAGGATGGTCATGACCGTGGTGCCAAGGTCGTAGCCTCGGCTCTTGCCGACCTCGGCTTCGACATCGACATCGGCCCCCTCTTCCAGACTCCGGAAGAGGCCGCACGCCACGCGGTGGAAAATGATGTGCACGCCGTAGGCTGCTCCAGTCTTGCTGCCGGGCACAAAACGCTGGTTCCCGAGATCATCCGTGAACTCGAAAATCTGGGGGCGGAAGACATCATCACCTTCGTCGGTGGCGTCATTCCGCCGCAAGACTACGATGCACTTTACGCCGCTGGTGCGAAAGCCATTTTCGGCCCCGGCACGCCAATCCCTGCCTGCGCACGTGAGATACTCAAGCAAATTCGCGCTGCGCGCGCGGGTGCAGCCTGAAACTGACATCCTGCCAACCGTAACCGACGTTGGCACAACTTGAATCAGTGAAACTTGAATAAAAGCGAACGCCTGCCCGTCCCGCACATGAATACCGTCGACCATGCATTGCTCGACGGCGTGTTGGCTCACCAGTTGCGTCCGCTCGCCAAAACCATCACGCTCATCGAATCACAGCGCGAAGACCACCGCGCCCGCGCCCACACGTTGCTGGAAGCGTTATTGCCTCATACCGGGAGTGCAATACGCATTGGTATCTCGGGTGTACCCGGCGTGGGTAAATCCACCTTTATCGAGGCCTTCGGCCTTTATCTCATCGAACAGGGGCTGCGTGTGGCGGTTCTGGCGGTCGACCCCTCCTCCAATTTGAGCGGGGGATCGATTCTCGGTGACAAGACGCGGATGGAACTGCTTTCGCGCGAACCCGCTGCTTTTATCCGGCCAAGCCCTTCAGCGGGCAGCCTAGGCGGTGTGGCCGAAAAAACGCGCGAAGCCATGCTGGTATGCGAGGCTTCGGGGTTCGACGTGATCGTGGTCGAGACCGTTGGCGTTGGCCAGTCCGAAACCGCCGTAGCGGGCATGACCGACCTGTTCTGCCTGCTTCAACTACCCAACGCGGGCGACGAATTACAGGCCATCAAAAAGGGGGTCATGGAACTGGCCGGCCTCATTATCATCAACAAGGCCGACATCAGCTTGGCCGCCGCGCAGACGGCGTGTTCGCACATCAGGACCGCGCTGCGTATGCTGCGCCCGATGAGCCCCAACTGGCCGGTTCCCGTGCTTACCTTATCGGCGCTCCAAAAAGATGGTATTGCCGAATTTTGGGATACTGTCAAACGCTACCGTGACACCATGACCGCCAGCGGCGAATTCGCCGCCCGCCGCAAACATCAGGCCGCTACCTGGATGTGGGAGCTCATTGATGCCAGCCTCAAACATCGCTTCCACCAGCATCCACGAGTCAGGGCAGAGTTGCCAGGATTCACTGCGGCGGTGGAAGAAGGCCGGGTCACGCCATCGGCAGCAGCACGTGAATTACTGGGTTTTTTGAACGGGTAAACGACGTATCGATGAAGGGGGCGAAGAAACGTCGCTTCGCAAAATTTCAGAGTAAAGGAGGTTTCCCATGCAGGACATTATCAAGCAGTTAGACGAAAAACGTGCCCAAGCATGCCTTGGTGGCGGGGAAAAACGTATCGAAAATCAGCATAAAAAGGGCAAACTCACTGCCCGCGAGCGGATTGATCTGTTCCTCGATGAAGGTAGTTTCGAAGAGTGGGATATGTTCAAGGAGCATCGCTGCACCGAATTCGGCATGGACGAAGCCGAGAAGGTCCCCGGAGATGGGGTCGTAACCGGCTACGGGACCGTCAATGGCCGTTTGGTGTTTATCTTCTCGCAGGACTTTACCGTCTTTGGCGGCGCGCTCTCCGAAGCATACGCAGAAAAAGTTTGCAAAATCATGGATCACGCGATAAAAGTCGGCGCACCCGTCATCGGCCTCAACGACTCGGGCGGTGCGCGCATCCAAGAAGGTGTGGCCTCGCTGGCTGGTTACGCAGACATTTTCCAGCGTAACGTACTCGCTTCCGGCGTGATCCCGCAAATCTCGCTCATCATGGGTCCCTGCGCCGGCGGTGCGGTATATAGCCCGGCAATGACCGATTTCATCTTCATGGTGAAAGATTCCTCCTACATGTTCGTCACCGGCCCGGACGTGGTAAAGACCGTGACCCATGAAGAAGTTACCTCTGAAGAATTAGGCGGCGCAATCACGCACAACACTAAATCCGGCGTGGCCGACCTGGCCTTCGAGAACGATGTCGAAGCGCTCATGATGACTCGCCGCCTGATCGGCTTCATCCCCTCGTCCAACCGCGAGCAGCCTCCCTTGCTGCCAGTGACAGATCCCCCAGATCGTCTGGATTATTCGCTCGACACTCTCGTGCCAGACAACCCCAACCTGCCCTACGACATGAAGGAACTCATCATCAAGATGATCGATGATGGCGATTTCTTCGAGTTGCAGCCCGACTACGCCAAGAACATCATTACGGGCTTCGCCCGCATGGAAGGTTCGCCCGTCGGCATCGTCGCTAACCAACCAATGGTGCTGGCCGGTTGCCTGGACATCAAATCCTCCATCAAAGCCGCACGCTTCGTACGCTTCTGCGATGCTTTCAATATTCCTGTCATTACCTTCGTGGACGTTCCCGGTTTCCTGCCCGGAACCGCGCAAGAATACGGTGGCATCATCAAGCATGGTGCAAAGCTCCTCTACGCCTTCGCCGAATGTACGATTCCTAAGGTAACGGTCATTACCCGCAAGGCCTATGGTGGCGCGTATGACGTAATGTCTTCCAAGCACTTGCGCGGCGACGTCAACTTTGCCTGGCCCTCCGCTGAAATCGCGGTCATGGGCGCCAAGGGTGCGGTGGAAATCATCTTCCGCGAAGAAAAGAGCAATCCAGTAAAACTCGCCGCCCGCGAGGCCGAGTACAAATCCCGCTTTGCCAACCCGTTTGTGGCCGGAGCCCGTGGGTTCATCGACGACGTTATCATGCCGCACGAGACGCGCCGCCGCGTCTGCCGCTCATTGACGATGCTCAAGAACAAGAAATTGGAAAATCCGTGGCGCAAGCACGGTAACATCCCGCTCTGATGCCGGGGGAGAACGCATATGTTCAAGAAAATCCTGATTGCAAACCGCGGCGAAATCGCCTGCCGCATTATTAAGACCGCTCGCCGTATGGGCATCAAGACCGTGGCTGTCTATTCCGAAGCAGACCGGCGCTCGCTCTACGTCAAGATGGCCGACGAAGCCGTTTTCATCGGCCCTGCGCCCTCCAAAGAGTCCTACCTAGTGATGGACAAAATCATCGCCGCCTGTAAAGAAACCGGCGCTGATGCCGTCCATCCCGGCTATGGATTCCTCTCCGAGAACGAAGAATTTGCCCGCCGCATTGAAGAAGAAGGCTTCAAGTTCATCGGCCCGAAACATTACTCCATCGCCAAGATGGGCGACAAGATTGAGTCGAAGAAACTCGCAGCCGAAGCGGGCGTAAACACCATCCCTGGCTACAACGAATCCATTTCCGATCCCGACGAAGCGGTGGAAATCGCCAAGAAGATCGGTTATCCCGTCATGATCGAAGCCTCTGCCGGGGGAGGCGGCAAGGGCCTACGCGTCGCCTGGAACGACAAGGAAGCCCACGAAGGTTTCAGTTCCTGCGTCAATGAGGCCAGAAATTCCTTTGGCGATGACCGCGTTTTCATCGAAAAATTCGTCCAAGAACCGCGCCACATCGAAATTCAGGTGCTCGGCGATTCCCATGGCAACTACGTCTATCTCAACGAGCGCGAATGCTCGATCCAGCGCCGCCACCAGAAAGTCGTCGAAGAAGCGCCCTCGCCCTTCATCGACCCAGACACCCGCAAGGCGATGGGGGAACAGGCCGTAGCGCTTGCCCGTGCCGTGCAATACGAATCCGCCGGTACGGTGGAGTTCGTCGTCGGTGCGGACAAAAATTTCTACTTCCTGGAAATGAACACCCGCCTCCAGGTGGAACACCCCGTTACCGAGTTCATCACCGGGCTAGACCTCGTCGAACTGATGATCCGCATCGCCGCTGGGGAAGTACTTCCCATCACCCAAAAAGATGTCAAAATTAATGGCTGGGCGATGGAATGCCGGATCAACGCGGAGGATCCCTTCCGTGGTTTCCTGCCCTCTACGGGCCGCCTCGTCAAATTTCATACCCCTTCTGAGGGCGCAACCGTACGGGTCGACACCGGCGTCTACGAAGGTGGCGAAATCTCCATGTATTACGACTCGATGATCGCCAAGCTCATCGTACACGGGGCTACCCGCAAGCAGGCCATCGAGCGCATGGGCGACGCGCTCAACGGCTTCGTTATCCGGGGCATCAGTTGCAACATCCCTTTCCAGGCTGCGCTGATGCAGCATCCGCGCTTTATATCCGGAGACTTCAACACTGGCTTCATCGCCGAAGAGTATGCCAACGGCCTCGATTCCTCGATGGTCCCGCACGAAGACCCCGCCTTGCTTGCCGCAATAGCCGCTTTTGCACGCCTACGCTACATCCAGCGCGTCATGAAAATTGGCGGCCAGCATCCGGGCTTTGGCCGTAAAGTAACAAGCAACTGGGTTGCCTTGATTGGCAACAAACAATACCCACTTGTCGCCACGCACACCAAGGGCGGGATGTCCATCACCCACGGTGACAAGACTTATGACATCGTCTCTGACTGGAGTTTTGGCGACCCGCTGCTTACCGGAACCGTCAACGGCAAGCCAATCTGCCTGCAAATCGAACGGAATGGTATCACGTACCGCATCTCCCACTTTGGCCTCCAGATCGCGCCCATCGTGATGACGCCGCGCGCCGCGCACCTGCTCTCGCTGATGCCTGAAAAGGCACCGCCAGACCTCTCCAAATTCCTCATCTCCCCGATGCCGGGCCTGTTGCGTGAGGTTGCGGCAGTTGAAGGTCAGGAAGTCAAAGCAGGCGAAAAGCTCGTCGTCATTGAAGCCATGAAGATGGAAAACATCCTCAGGGCCGAGCACGATGTCAAGGTGAAAAAAGTCGTCGTCCAGCCAGGCGCAAGCCTGTCGGTGGATGAGGTAATCATCGAGTTTGAATGACATCGAGTGAAATTCCCGGAAGTGAAAATGCTGCTGGAAACCTCCAGCGGCATTTTTTATTCTGAGCCTTGCTCCCCATTAGAGCGGTTTTGGTTCAAGTCCGTACAAACTGGATTGCTTCGCTACGCTCGCAATGACGAACCTACCCCGTCATTGCGAGGAGCCAAGCGACGAAGCAATCCATGAAGGTACGCATCCAAA
>Ga0123357_10000909_pt1 | contig 30067 bp, 22 predicted proteins | sample TergutEmb28metaG_FD_89873 | JGI IMG/M metagenome (GOLD analysis project Ga0123357, IMG submission 89873) | Embiratermes neotenicus P4 segment gut microbial communities from Petit-Saut dam, French Guiana - Emb289 P4 | ecosystem: Host-associated > Arthropoda: Insects > Digestive system > Gut ...
CTGCGACTTCGCTTCGCTACGCGCAGGATGACCGTCTGCGACTTCGCTTCGCTACGCGCAGGATGACCGTCTGCGACTTCGCTTCGCTACGCGCAGGATGACCGTCTGCGACTCCGCTTCGCTACGCGCAGGATGACCGTCTGCGACTCCGCTTCGCTACGCACAGGATGACCGTCTGCGACTCCGCTTCGCTACGCACAGGATGACCGTCTGCGACTCCGCTTCGCTGCGCGCAGGATGACGGGTCAGGGCCACACTCCGTCATCCTGCGCGAAGTCGCAGGATCCAGTGTGCAGGATGGGGGGTTTCTTGAGAGAGCGCAGCGAAACCCATCATTTCTCCCTTTGGAACTCCGATGGGTTTCGCTTCGCTCTACCCATCCTACATACTTATTTTTCTAAATCTGTTTAAATAATAGTTGGCTACAGTAGTTATTTTTAATCAATAATTATTTAAACAAATTTAGAAAATTTCCGCCCGAAAAGGCGGTGGATCCGGGCGCGGAAATCGGCGGAAACAGCGGGACGGAAGCGCAGACGGACGCCCATCGGCGGTGTAAACTTGCTCCCTTTACGCACCACACCCCTCAAGAGGAATGATCATGGAATTCAAGAAACTCACCGATCTCGATGTGCGCGGCAAGCGCGTTTTTATTCGTGCTGACCTGAATGTGCCGCAGGACGAGGCCGGGAACATTACGGAAGACACGCGCATCCGCGCCGCGCTGCCGGGGATCCGTTATTGCCTGGAGAACGGCGCTGCGGTGATGGTGACTTCGCATCTGGGACGCCCGACCGAAGGCGATCTGCGTCCGGAAGACAGCCTTGCGCCGGTCGGCGCGCGCCTTTCCGAACTGCTCGGGCAGCCGGTGGCCTTGCTGAAAAACTGGGTGGAAGAGGGCGTCGATGTCGCGCCGGGGCAGGTCGTGCTGCTGGAAAATTGCCGAGGCAACAAGGGCGAGAAAAAATCCGACGACGCGCTGGCGCAGAAAATGGCCGCGCTGTGCGATATCTGGGTGCATGACGCTTTCGGCACCGCGCATCGCGCCGAAGCGACGACTTACGCGATGGGGAAATACGCCAGGCTTGCCTGCGCCGGTCCTTGCGTCGCCTCCGAACTCGAAGCGCTGGGCGCCGCGCTGGCGACTCCGAAGCGCCCGCTGCTCGCCATTGTTGGCGGCTCCAAGGTTTCGACCAAGCTTACCGTGCTCGAAAGCCTCGCCGAAAAGGTCGATCAACTCATCGTCGGCGGAGGCATCGCCAATACTTTTCTTCTGGCCGCCGGAAAGAAAATCGGACGTTCGCTGGCCGAGGCCGATCTCGTCGACGCCGCGAAAAAGGTGATGGAAAAAACCCATGTGCCGCTGCCGGTCGATGTCGTTGTCGCCGCGGAATGTTCCGCGAATGCCGTGGCCACGGTGAAGGGGATCGACGAGCTTGCCGACGACGACATGATTCTCGACATCGGCCCGCAGTCTTCCGCCGCGCTGGCGCAATGGGTCGAAAACGCCGGCACGATCGTCTGGAACGGCCCGGTCGGCGTCTTTGAACTGGAGCCTTTCATGCGCGGCACCAGCGTGCTCGCCCAGGCCATTGCCGGGAGCAAGGCGTTTTCACTGGCTGGCGGCGGCGATACCGTTGCCGCAATCGCCAAATTCGGCATTCACGACAAGGTCGACTACATCTCGACCGCCGGTGGCGCTTTCCTCGAATTCCTCGAAGGCAAGAAATTGCCCGCTGTCGAAATCCTGGAGCAGCGGGCGCGAGATTGAGCGCAGGCATCTGCGGGAACTGCAATCTGTTGGACCGGATCAATAATCCTGCCGCCTGGATCACAAAACAAAACCCGCCTGGGAGAGCCAGGCGGGTTTTTTTTCAGAGGCTGCGCGTTCAATGCGCAGAACAATCGCGCCCCGGCGTCTCAGAGATCGCCGTTGTACTGTTGGGTTGGCACAGTCATTCCGGTATTCGATCCCGTAGCTTTAATCAGGCCATATCCGGGCGCGTACCACTCATCCGCGTCTGTATAAATTCCAGGAGCTGCGGGCATAGTAGAGTGGAGACGGAGATGGCAAACATTGCTGAAGACTTTCCCGGCCAGGGTGAGCGTCTCGGTTCCGACGAAGGTCGTATGCTGTTGATATGTCACCGTATCGTTAAGGCTGAAAAGCGCGTCGAAGGATTGCCCCGGCTGCGCGGACAAGGGCATTACTTGACAATTCCCGGAGCAGTAAAGAAACACATTGCCATTTGTATACACCCTGTCGGACAGGAATACGCCGCCGTCCCGGATCTCGTAATACGCGGTGCTGTTCTGGCTTGCGTCCTGATTGAAATCCGACTGCCCCATGACGGCCCGGCCCTTGTATGTCGCCGGCCCGACCGTGCGCCGGATTACGCTGCCGCCAGCGATGGCGAAGCTGACGGGTTTGTCCCACGAGAAACACGCCGCGATGGAACCGCTGCCCGTATTCCCGCCATTCCCGCCCCCGCCGGTTCGGCGCCCAGCAATTGCCAGCGCCAGGTATTGGCATCCAGCCGCGCCGAAACATTGATGAATTCGCCCAGGCCGGGAATGTTGATATGCGGCAGAGAGAGTGCGCCGGTGCCCAGGTTATAGCTGCCGCTCGCCGAAGCCTGCGACGGGCATTCGTTCCCGGCCAGCAGGCTCCATTGCCCGCTGCCGTCCAGATGCACGCGGCGCGGCGACTTGTTCAGAGCATCCCTAAAGGCTGCCGGCATATTGATAGGAGCCGCTGTCGCCGTAGGAGGATGTGTTCGTGAATAGAATCGCGCCATATCCGGGCGCAAACCACCATTCCGCGTCGGCAACGATTCCGCCGGGAGTGCTGACCGTGTGTTCGCGGAAATGGCAGACATTGGAAAAGCTTCTGCCAGCGAGGATGATCGTTTCGTAGCCGACGAAGCTCGTGTGGTAATCCGATACGAGCACGGGGGAAGCATTCAAAAGGAAGGTGTAGCGGCGATCGAAGGATTGGCCCGGCTGGATGGACAAGGGCGCCCACAGGAAATTCGTGGGAGAGTAGGTCAGGACATCGCCATTCTGGTACACGGTGGCAAGGATGGTGACCTCAGTGCTGGTGATCCCCAGATACTGGGTCGTATGCGTTGGGGTCGAGAAGAACTCCGTGTCTCCTGTGACCGCCTGGCCTTTGTAGGTCGCCGGCCCGATGGTGCGCCGGATGATCCCCTGCTGGTTGCCGGCGCCGGTGATCGTATAACTGACGGCCTTGTCGGCCGAGAAGCACGCCGCAATGGAAGGATTGCCTGTCTGCGGCGATTCGGCGGAAACAAGATTCCATCGCCAGGTGTTGATGTCCAGGGTCGCCGAAACATTGATGAATTCTCCGGCGCCAGGTATGTCGAGGTGCGGCAGGGAGAGGATCCCGGTTCCCATGTCATAGGTGTCGCTCGCGGAAGTCGAGGCCGGGCATTCGCTTGCGGACAGGAATTCCCATTGTCCGAGACTGCCCAGGCGGACGGCGACATTGCAGAAAAGCCCCACGTTGGCGACGTTGAGGGAGGAGATGGACAGGGTGTTGTCCATGGCGTTGAAGCTGGCATCCGCCCAGGCGGGAGCGGCAAGGGAAAGGCCGAAGGCAAGGGCGGCGCTGCCCAGGGTGCGTTTGGAGAGAGCATTCATCGTGATTTTCCTTTCTGTGGGAAGCCCTCATTCCGGAGGGATGCCCCCGAAGGGGCGAGTCGCGCGAAAGCCTTGCCGGCAGGAGCGAATCAGGAAAAGGGATCGCGCGGATTGCCGCTGTTCTTGCCTCCGGCGATTCGCTTGATGTGGCGGATCGCGTAGCTCGTTCCTTCTTCCATTGCCATTGCCGAGGCGAAGGCTTCGGCGCGTTCGCGCGTGGAGTTTCGTTCGGCCTGGGCGATCATTTCCAGGAGTTGCTGCGTGTCGATCTGCGCGAAGGGAACAGGCTCGGAGGCAATCCCCATGGCGTGCAGCCGGTTGGCCCAGAAAAACTGGCTGCCGGTAAAAGGGATGACGACGGAAGGAACGCCGGCACGCGCCGCCATGTGCGAGGTGCCGGCTCCGCCATGGTGGATGGCCGTTGTGACATGCTGGAAAAGCCAGTCGTGCGGCATGTCGCCGATAGGAAAAAAATTTTTTGGCAATTGCGCCGCGTCGACGCCACGCCAGCCGGGAGAAAAGAGAACGCGCCGACCTTCCAGCGCATCGTTCAGGGAGGAAAGGATGTTCCCTGGCACCAATCCGCTGATGCTGCCGAACCCGACATAGACGGGCGGCGGCCCGTCGGCGAGGAAATCCGCCAGCGGCGGCGGCGGTTCCCAGACGCCGCTTTTGATCGACCAGGGGCCGCAAATTTTGCAATGCGTTGGCCAATCGTCGATTTGCGGCAGCAGGTAGTTGGAGAGTCCATAAAGAACCGGAATATTCCGCCGGAACCGGATGGGGCCGCTGCGCTGGCAAACCTCTATGCGCGCGCGCCTGACGGCATTGCGCAATTCCCTCCAGAGGCGGAATTGCGCCAGGCGATGGCTCGAACGGTTGAGCGATTTGGGGATCCGCTGCGAGAGGGCGATGGATAGCCGCGTGGAAGGGAAATGACGGGTGGGCGTCTCCGGGGAGAGGCCGAGATGGATGGCGGGAAGTTCGAGATGTTGCGCCACGCAGAGGGCGGCATAGCCGACAATGCCGGAGAAGAGGATGAGATCGGCAGATTGCGCGTGTTGAAGGATCGTTCGCACCCAGCCGTTCATGTTGTCGCGGGCAAGCTCGATCAGCGTATGGGCGAAGATTCTTTCTACCGGCGGCGATGCCTCGTTGGCGGAATTGTTTGTTTCGGATTTCGAGGCGGAAAGGAGGGCCGCCTTGAGGTCGCCATCCAGGGCTTCCACCGGAATGCCCTGGCTCCGGGCCGAACGCAGCGTCGAACGCTCGGCGAGGAGGCACAGATCGACATTTTCATCCATCAGGGCGCGGGAAAGTCCGACCAGCGGACGGGTGCTGCCCTCGGTTCCGTAGGTAACAATCAGCAGTCGCACACAGACTCCGTTCAGGTTTTGCTGCCGGTTTCGAGCCTTTGTATTTCCAGTCGCGTTTTGGCGCGTTCGATGGCCGCGCGCACCTGATGCGGCGCGGTGCCTCCGATGTGCCTGCGCGCGGCAAGCGCGCCTTCGATGGTGATTGCGGAAAAGATGTCTTCACCGATCAGCGGCGAAAAACATTGCAATTCCGCAAGCGGGATCCGCGTCAATTCCAGGCCGCGCGTCTCGGCGTGCTTGACTGCCCGTCCGACGATTTCGTGCGCGTCGCGGAAAGGGACTCCTTTTTTCGTCAGATAATCGGCCAGGTCGGTGGCGGTGGCAAATCCCCTGGTCAGCGCCGCGCGCATCTGCTCCGGGCAAACGGAAATGCCTCCGATCATCTCGATGAACACGCGCAAGGTGTCGGTGAGGGTGTCGGCGGCGTCGAAAAGCGGTTCCTTGTCTTCCTGGTTGTCCTTGTTATAGGCCAGGGGCTGCGATTTCATCAAGGTCAGGAGCGCGGTCAGGTCGCCGTAGACGCGCCCGGTCTTGCCGCGCGCCAGTTCCGGAACGTCCGGATTTTTCTTCTGCGGCATGATCGAGGATCCGGTGCAGAAGCGGTCGGCAAGGTTGATGAAGCCGATGCCCGGATTCATCCAGAACACGATTTCTTCCGAGAAGCGCGAAAAGTGCATCATCGTGATGGCGGCGGCAGCGCAGAATTCGATCGCGAAATCGCGGTCGGAAACAGCGTCGAGCGAGTTTTCGCAGACATCGTCGAAACCGAGTTCGCGGGCGACGAATTTCCGGTCGATCGGGTAGGTGGTTCCGGCAAGCGCGGCCGCGCCGAGCGGCAGGCGGTTGACGCGCTGGCGGCAATCCCGGAAACGCTCGGCGTCGCGCAGCGTCATTTCAAGGTAGGCGAGCAGATGATGTCCGAATGTGATCGGCTGGGCGACCTGCAAATGGGTGAAGCCCGGCATCGGCGTTTCGGCTTCCTTTTCCGCCAGGGCCAGCAGGCGAAGCTGGAATTCGCGCAGCAGGGCGAGGATTTCGTCGATCGTGTCGCGCACCCAGAGGCGGATGTCGGTGGCGACCTGATCATTGCGCGAGCGCCCGGTATGCAGCCGTTTTCCGGCATCGCCGACGAGCGCAGTCAGCCTGCTTTCGATGTTCAGATGTACGTCTTCGAGATCGAGCGACCAGGAGAAATCGCCGCTTTCGATTTCCGACTGCACGATTTCCAGTCCGCGCCGGATGTCTTCGAGATCGCTGTCTCCTATGATTCCCTGATATTCGAGCATGGTTGCGTGGGCAAGCGATGCCCGGATATCCTGCCGCCACAGGCGATGGTCGAAACCGACCGAACCGGTATAGCGCTTGACCAGTTCGGTTGCCGGTTCGCTGAAGCGGCCAGCCCAGGTGTAGTGAGCCGGGGGGGAGGTGCGGGAAGGTCTGTCGGAAGAAGGCGCCAATGAATCGGTGGTCATGATGGGAGCGGATCGGTCAATGGAATCGAGGGAATCACAGGGCATGCAAAACGGCTGTTTCGGAGAATGACTTGCCGCGCCCGGCGTTCCATGTTTTCATGTACTTCTGACGAATATTTCGGAGATATCGCGCGAAATATTGCATAAAACATTGCAAATACCGCGAAACGCTCACAAGCCCTATTTCTGAAGCATGGCAAGTATACGGCAAAACCCGGCGCCACAAGCATTCCCGGACTTCCGGAATATGGGAGTGGTGTTGCGCATCGTTATCGGGGTGAACCTCCTGATTTGTGCGATGGCGCTGGCGCGGGCGGCGAGTCTGTATTCCTGGGGCTCGCGGTTGGCAGGAATCGCCGCCTGGGTCGAACCCTTGCTGTGCATCAATCTCCTCATGTTCTGGTTTTTCAGCCCGCTGCTGCAACGCTTGCCGCGCAGGCTCGCGATGGCGCTGGCGCTTCTCATCGTTCTGGCGCTGACCCTGGCTTTCTATGATTTCTGGCGTTTCATGGGGCTCGTCGAGGGCGGCGCCTGGAATTTTTTCCGGGCAGGCTTGCTCTCCCTTCTTGTGGCCGGGACAGGGTTGGCCTATTTTTCCCTGCGTGCCCGCGCGCTTTCCCCGGCGATTTCGGAAGCGCGCTTGCAGGCGCTGACGGCGCGCATCCGGCCCCATTTCCTGTTCAACAGCCTCAACGCGGTGCTCTCGCTGATCCGCAGCGAACCACGGCGTGCCGAAGAGGCGCTTGAGGAAATGGCCGATCTGTTCCGCGCCCTGATGCGCGAACCGCGCGAATTGACGCTGCTTTCGGATGAAATCGCGCTGTGCCGGCAATACCTCAATCTGGAAAAGCTGCGCCTTGGAGAGCGGCTGGAAGTCGAATGGCATGTTTCCGACATTCCGGCGGAAACCCGGATTCCACCACTCCTGGTACAGCCGCTCCTGGAAAATGCGGTGTATCACGGCATCGAGCCTTTGTCCGGAGCCGGGGTGATCGGCATTCATTTCTCCCGGCACGGCGATGAACTGCACATCGTCATCTCGAATCCGGCCAATGCCGAGGGCCAGCATAAATCCGGCAACAGGATGGCGCTCTCCAATATCCGGGAACGCCTCGCGCTTTATTACGACCTCGAAGCGCATCTCGAAGCGAAGGACGAGGGCGGAAGGCATCGGGTGCATATCACCCTGCCGTGCCGGGCCGTAGAAGAAATTACCCTGATCAAGGTGTGAACATGAACGATTCCCTTCCCGAAACTCCGCCTCCTCCTTCCGACGCCGCGCCGCGCCGTTTCTTGCGCGTGATGCTCGTCGATGACGAAACGCCGGCGCGGGCTCGCCTGCGCGAACTGCTCTCCGACATCAGCGGCGAATTGCCTCTCACCGTGGTATCCGAGGCGGGCAACGGAGTGGAGGCGCTGGCGACCCTGTCGACGACGAAAGTCGATGTCGCGCTCATCGACATCAGGATGCCCAAGATGAGCGGCATCGAACTCGCGCGCCATCTGGCGTCAATGCCCGATCCGCCAGCGGTGATCTTTACGACGGCATATGACAAATATGCGATGGAAGCCTTTGAATTGCGCGCCGTCGATTATCTGCTCAAGCCGATCCGCGCCCGGCGCCTTCTCGAAGCCTTGTCGCGCGCGCGGCTGCTGCGGCCTTCGTCTGTCGCCGTCGAGCAACTGCGCGAGGCCGATGACAAGGCGCGCTCCTACCTTTCCTGCTATGAACGGGGCCGTCTGCTGCTGGTTCCGGTCGACGAAATCAAGTATTTGCGCGCCGAGCAGAAATACGTCATGGCGCATACGGGCGAACGCAAATATTGGCTCGACGAATCGCTGGCGCAACTGGAAAGGGAATTCGCCGAGCGCTTTATCCGCCTGCATCGCAGCATCCTGGTCGCGCGCAATGCGATTACCGGCTTTGAACGCGCGCCGCCGACGGCTGCGAAAGCATCGCAGGAAGGAGAGGAAAGGGAGGAAAGGGATGCGCAGGCAGAAGCGCAATGGATTGCGGTGCTCGACGGCATCGACGAACGCCTGCCGGTAAGCCGGCGGCAATGGGCCCAGGTAAAGGCGCTGGCGCGGAAGAATGTGGAGTGAGCGGTTAAGCGCCTTGCTTCCTGCTTGCGCTCAATTCGGCCCGCACTTCCTCGCGGATGATCCGGCGCAATTCTGGCAGCACAAGGGAATCATCCTCGACGATCCGGCGCAGGGTTTCATTGATGAGCGTCTGGTAGCCGCGATTTCCGGCCAGCGTCTTGAAGTGCTCGATGATCGGAGTATCCAGCATGATCGTCACGCGCTGTTTCTTCACTTGGGCGCGGACGGCTTCTTGCCATTGGACCCGGGTCACGTCTTTTCCGCCTATCCGGTAACGGGCGCGGTCGAAATCGGCTTGCGTCAGTTCCGGCGCGTCGTCGCAGTCAAGAATATCCGGCATTTCGGTAATAGAGGTCGGTTTCATTTTTTGTGGCCTTGCGCATGGAAATAATGCGGATTTCATCTTCAGATTCAACATGGACGATCAGTACCACAAGCAAATCCAGGAATCAGCAAGAATGGGAAAAAACAGATGAGCAAACGTGATATTTCCAACGCCAAAAATCCCGACCTGAGAGCTTCGCTGATTGCGATGCACCGCGCGGCAGCGGCGGCGCGGCAGACGGCGATCCAGACCAATACCGCGATTGTGGTCGGCCGGGATGGTCAAATCGTGCGCATTACGGCAGAAGAACTCAAACAGGAAGCGGCTGCCGGATCCCCGTTACCCCGTTCCGCCCACGGTCAATCCGTCGATACGTAGCGTTGGCTGGCCGACGCCTACCGGGACGCTTTGTCCGTCCTTGCCGCAGGTGCCGACGCCGGGGTCGAGTTTCATGTCATTGCCGATCATGCGGACCCGCGTCAGCGCGTCCGGGCCGTTGCCGATCAGCGTCGCGCCCTTGATCGGGTGCGTCAGCGCGCCGTTTTCGATGAGCCAGGCTTCGGACATCGAGAAAACGAATTTTCCGTTGGTGATGTCGACCTGCCCGCCGCCGAAGTTCACGGCGTAGATGCCGCGTTTCACCGAACGCAGGATTTCTTCCGGCGCGCAGGTTCCGGGGCGCATCAGGGTGTTGGTCATGCGCGGCAGCGGCAGGTGGGCGAAGGATTCGCGGCGGCCGTTTCCGGTCGGCGCGGTCTTCATCAGGCGCGCGTTCAGGCTGTCCTGCATGTAGCCCTTGAGAATCCCGTCCTCGATCAGCACGGTGCATTGGGTCGGATTGCCTTCGTCGTCGATGTTGAGCGAGCCTCTGCGCTCCGGCAGGGTTCCATCGTCGACGACGGTGACGCCGGGCGCGGCGACGCGCTCGCCGATGCGGCCGGAGAAGGCGGAACTGCCCTTGCGGTTGAAATCGCCTTCCAGCCCGTGGCCGATCGCTTCGTGCAACAGGATGCCCGGCCAGCCGGGGCCGAGCACGACATCCATGACTCCGGCAGGCGCAGGGCGCGCTTCCAGATTGACCAGCGCCTGCTGCACGGCGATTCCGGCGTATTCATCGAGCATCCCATCGGAGAAATGGGCGTACCCGAAGCGTCCGCCGCCGCCGCTGGAGCCTTGTTCGCGCCGCTTGCCGTCGCTGGCGACGACGGAAAGCGAGAGCCGCACCAGCGGGCGGATGTCGGCGCTCAAGCGTCCATCGGCGGTGGCGACGAGCACGATTTCGTACTCGCCGGAAAGGTTGGCCATGACTTCGGTAATGCGCGGGTCGATGGCGCGGGCGCGGGATTCGAGACGTTCCAGAAGCCGCACCTTTTCCGTGGCCGAAAGGGAATCGAGCGGATCCTCATTGCGATAAAACGGGGCGGGGGCGATTCGCGCCGCGCCGTTGCCGCGCGCGGCAATGCGCTGCCGCGCCTGGCGGGAGCCGCCGGCAGCGCCGATGGCGCGCACGGCGCGCGCCGCGCTCTCCAGCGCCGCAAAGCTGATTTCATCCGAATAGGCGAAGGCCGTTTTTTCGCCGCTGATGGCGCGCACGCCGACGCCCTGGTCGATGCCGAAGCTGCCGGACTTGACGATGCCTTCTTCCAGGCTCCAGGATTCGGCGCGGCTGTACTGGAAATAAAGATCGGCATCATCGACGCCGCGCTGCATCAGTTGCCCGAAGATTCGCGCAAGTTGCGCCGGGTCGAGCGAGAAGGGCGTCAGCAGCGCCTCCTGCGCCACGAGGAGCGATGAAGGGGCAGAGGCATCCGGAACATTCCGGCCCTCCGGGAATTGCGGCGCGTTTTTCAGCGCGCGACGGGAAGAGATTTGTGCGTTCATGATTCTGAAAAGATTGGGGTTGATTAAAATTTTCTAAATTTACTTAAATAATGGTTGGCTAATGTAGTGAGTTTCAATAAAGAATTATTACAGTAATTTAGAATTTTCAGGGTTTTGCAAAAGAGCATTTTCTTATTCCGGTGTTCCTGGTGTTCCAGCTTCCAACGTCTGCCGCTGTTCATCGAGATAACGCCGCAAAATGTCTGTTTCAGGTAATTCGAGTTGATATCTGGAAACGAAAAGACGGTTATCCATACCTGCCAAAGCATATTCCACAAGAGCCTGATTCTTGCCGGTGCAAAGCAGGATGCCGATGGGTGGTTGGTCGCCCTCGGCCATTTCGTGGGTACGATAGTAGGTGATGTAGGTATTGAGTTGTCCGAGTTGCTCGTGGCTGAACGCGCCGACCTTAAGCTCCACCAGAACATGGCATTTGAGTATCCGGTGGTAGAACACCAGATCGACAAAGAAGTATTCGCCGCCAATATTCAGGCGCTTCTGGCGGGCCTCAAAACAGAAACCTCGGCCAAGCTCCAGCAGGAAGCCTTGCATTTTTTCGATCAAAGCGGCTTCCAGGCCGGATTCCGGCAAGACTTCGCTGGGCCGGAAGCCCAGAAACTCAAACACATAAGGATCGCGGATGATATGCGCGGGATCAGTCTGTACCATTGCTGCATTAGCCAGCGCGGAGAGTTGTGCCGGATCGCGGGAAAGTCCTGAACGCTCAAAATACAGGCTGCCGATTTGCCGTTTCAATTCCCGCACAGACCAGTTGCCCTTGATGCATTCCAACTCGTAGAAAGCTTTTTTTAACGGGTCTTCAATAGAGGAAAGCAGCTCAAGATGGGTAAAGGACAGGCGTGCAAGAAGCAGTTTACCTGGAAGAAAATTCTTTTCATCGTATGGATTTTCCAAGGATTGTTCGGTCAGTGACCGAACAATTGGAAACTGCCTGTAATCGAATCCGGTAGACGAGGTTTCGGAGGAAATTGTCTCCGAGATTTGGGGATAGGCGCGGTAAAAGTTCAAATACGAATAAAGCCTGACCCTCTCACAAGAAGGGACACCGAGTTCCTGTAATGATCCGGACAGCTTGCCTATCAGACGATCCCCATAAGTGGCGCGGTCCTGGCCTTGAAGTTCATACTCATGGATATGAGCGCCGATGAGCCAGTTCCGCAGGGTCAAGGCTGCATTGATCGCCTTGGAAGCACCGGCATGTGCCCGTTGGTGAATATCCGCGATGGTCTGAACCAGGGCATTGAAATTCATGGAGTCTCCGCAAGGAAAGCTGCGATTTCAGTCGCAGGCTATTTATAACACCCGGTGACGCAAGGCGGGCAAGCTGGCGCGCACCTGGGCGATTTGGGCGTGTTCGATGGCGCCGGCCACGACGCCGGGGCCTTTGTCGCGGCGGGCGAGCACCTGGCCCCAAGGGTCGATCAGCATGCTGTTGCCGTGCGTTTCGCGGCCATTGGCGTGGCGTCCGCCCTGGGCGGCGGCGAGCAGGTAGCACTGGTTCTCGATTGCGCGCGCGCGCAGCAGGATTTCCCAATGCGCCTGTCCGGTGGTTTCGGTGAATGCGGCGGGAACAACGATCAGGTCGACCGTGCCGAAGGCGCGGAAAAGTTCGGGAAAGCGCAGATCGTAGCAAACCGACAGGCCGATCCGGCCCAGGGGCGTCGCACAGCAGACCGGAACCGGGAGGCCGGCCTCGATCGTGGCGGCTTCGTCGTAACGCTCCTGGCCCTGCTCGAATCCGAACAGGTGGATTTTGTCGTAACGCGCCGCCCGCTTGCCCTCCGGGTCATAAACGAGGCAACTGTTGCGTATGCGCTCCGGGTCGCACGCGGCCAGCGGCAGCGTGCCGCCGACCAGCCAGACGCCATGCCGGCGCGCGGTGGCGGAAAGCCACTCCTGGACCGGCGCGATGGTGGTTTCCACGTTTTCCACACTTTCCGCGTCTTCTTCGCGCGCGGCGATCTTGTCCCGTTCGGAGAGGCCCATCAGCGCGAAATACTCGGGCAGCGCGACCAGTTCCGCGCCGCCTGCCGCCGCCTCGGCGACCAGGGCGGCAGCGGCGGCAAGATTTTCGGCGGTGTCCGGTCCGGAAACCATTTGCACTGCTGCGATCTTCGCGTCGTGCGGCATCGGGGGGCGGGAAGCGGTTTCAGTGTTCATGCTCATTGCGCGGGCTTTCTGTCCGGGAGGGAAGGGATGGGGGCGCCGGGAGATTCTGCGGAGGGCGGTTGCCCCGGCACGGGGGTTGGCGTTTCAAAATTCGGTTTTTTTGCCGTGAAGGGCTGCTTCTCGACCTTGGGATCATCCCAGGCGCCGGTGACGTGATAGGAAAAGGCAAAAATCTGGTTCAGCGGATCCTGGAAAACCTTATTCGCGAGCAGGGTGACCGCGCCGGCGATCGGATTGACCAGCGCGACGCCGAGCGCGGCAGTCGTGCTCAATTCGGGCTGGATATCGACCGTGAGGTCCTGCGTTTCGCGCGCCAGATCGGCGTTGCCGTACATCCGCACGAGCGCTGCCGGCCCCTTGATGACAAGTTCATCGGTGTGGATGAGGCCGCCGGAGAGGGCGAAATCCCCGTTGATCGAATCGAAGGCGAAGCCGGAAGAAAAAATGTCGCCGAAATCGAGCGAGATGCGGCGCGGAAGCGCTTGCAGGCTGATCAGGCCGAGCAGCCTGGCCGCGCCGGGGTCGAGTTTGGCGAATTGGCCCTTTTGGGCTTCCAGCCGCATGCTGCCGGAGAGCGAGGGAAAGTCGATGGAAACGGGGACGCCATTCCAGCGTAATGCGCCCTGGAGGCGGGCGGCGCCGTTCTTGAGCGTGCCGGGGTAATCGAGACGGTCGAGCATTTTTCCCGCGTCGTCGGCAGAAAGGCTGAAATCGAGCGAAACCTGTTGGGGCGCGCTCATTTTCCAAAGCCCTTCCCCTTCGAGACGCCCGTCCGGATTGGAGATCACGAGACGCCTGATGCGCCAGGTCTGCGCTCCATTTTCTGCACGCAATTCGAGGTGCCCGAGTTTTTTCCTGCCGATCTGGAATTCGTCGGCGATGATGTCGAGCGCGGGCAGGGTTCTCAAGGCCGAGGCCGAATCGGAATCTTCGTCCTGTTCTGCGGGTTCCAGCGTGAATTTTTTCATGCGCGCGTAAAGCGCGCCGCGCTGCTCGCCATCCCAGCGCAGATTGCCTTCGGCCTCGCGGGAATTGATCCGCATTTCCCAAATGTTGCGGGCCGGCGTGTCGAGCGCGAGTTCGGCCTGATGCAGGCGGCGCCCGAACATCACGAGTTCGGGGGTTTTCAGATGAAGACGCAGGTCGGGCAGCGCGGAGGCGCCAGGCCGGGAATTTGCGCCGGACGCTTCCAGCGCGTTTCGCCATGCTGTCAGATTGAGGCGCGAGGCTGCCAGATCTACCGCCAGTCCGCGCTCGGGCAAGGGCGGCAGCGCGGGAAGGGGCGGGAGAACGCTCGCGGCCTTGTCCGAAATAGCGGCGGCGATGACCATGCGCCCTGGACTGCCCGGGTTCTGCGCCGCGCCGTTTTCGACGGTTTGGTAATAAAAAAGAGCGGCGTTGGCGATCTTGCCCAGCGTCAGGAGCCATTGGGCGCGCTGGAGAGAGCCTTGCGCAGGAAGAAAGATCTTTTCCAGGCGCAGGGGCAAGGCGGCATTTGCCGTTTTGGCAAAAGGTTCGGGCAAGGTCGAGACAAGCCCGGCCAGGTTCGATTCGATGACCAGGCGGGTCAATTTTTTCTTCAGGCCCGCCGTTACCTTCCAGTCGATCTTGCCCGAGAGCGCGGAGAACGAAACTCCCTCGGCGGAGCGCCGCAACTCGCGCTGTAATTCGGGAATCGCCAAGGAGCCTTCCACCGTCAATTCCGCCTGGCCGTCCTTTGTTTCGGCGTGCAGAAGCGCCGGGCCATTCAGGAAACGCGCCTTGATTTCCTTCACTGCGACCATTGACTCGGTGAAAAGCAAATGCCCGTTGATTGCGGTCAGGGGCGGCAGGGCGGGGTCAAAAACAAGTTCATTGTCGGCAAAGAGAAAGTTGCCCTGGACGCGGGTATCGATCGAATGTTCCAGCGGCACTCCAAGTTTCAGGGCCAGCGTACCGCCGCCTTTTGCGCGCAGATCCTGGGTCAGGTCGCCGACCGTTTGCCGCACCGGGCTTTGCGCAATGAATTTGAAAAATTCCATCGTCGTGCCATGGACTTCTCCGGCCACGTTCAATTCGGCATGATCGCTGTCGAGGTTCGGAATTTCCGCCCGCGTTTTGCCCAGTGTCGTGCCGAGAATATTTCCGCGCTCGCTCTCGATGGTCATGGTGACTCCCGAGAAAGTCATTTTGGCGTCGAGATTGGTGATCGGCGGCCAGTCCGGCGCGAAATCGAGGCGGACACCGGTTGCGCGCGAGGTGATGTGGAAGGTTCCGGATCCATCGGAAAACGGGAAACGCGCCAGATCGCCGCGCAGGGTCAGGCGGGTATCGCGCGCGACTCCGGCGGCGATACTCCGCTTGAGCCATACGGTTGCGTTCGGATTGACGGCGCGCGGCATATAGCGCCAGATGGCGGCGCCGTTGGCATAAGGCAGGGTTGCGGTCAGATCGATCGTTCCCGGGCCGGATCCGTTATGAACGTAGTGGCCCTGTGCTTCGCCACGGAGGTCGGCGTTGGCGAAGGCGATGCCCGGAAATTCGACTTCGATTCCCGTTTCCGTCGCCGCCCAGCGCACAAGGCCGTTGATCCGGTCGAAACGCAGCGGATCGGCATCGAATACGCCTGGCATTTCGATCCGCGCGTTTGCCGAACGCACATACATGCTGCCCTTTGTTTCGTCGCAATTCACGCTGCCGGAAAAATCGGAAAGGCCGGGGAATTTGCCCCGTGCGCGCCATCCGAGGCGCGCGAATCCGGCTGAAAGGGCATAGTGTTCCACGGCTTCGGGATTGCCGCTGAAGGCGGCGCGCAGCTCGTAAATTTGCCCGGTCGGAGCGAAATCGCGCAGCATGCCGCGCGTTTTTTCGTCAAGCGGCAGATAGGCTGCCAACGCGCCGAGCGTGGAGAGATCAACGCGGCTGATTTCCGCCGTGCCGCGCCAGCGGGGCGGGGAAAGAGGCGCCGGGTTTTCGGGGGCCGGTTCCGGCACGGCATGGCGTGCAGGCTTTGTGCCGGGATCGGGCGGCGGATCGAGCGGCGTCCAGGAAACGGAAAAGTCGGTCGGATCCAGCCGCAAATCCTCCAGGGTTTGCATCGAAAGACCCTGCGCGCTGACATGATGGCCGGTTTCGTTCGCAGCAAAGGCCAGGCGGCCTTCGAGGCTTTTCAGATCCATTTGCGGCAGGTTTTGCGCCAGTTGCAGGTGCACATCGCGCAGGCGCACGTCCGCAACGGCTTCGGAAAGCGTTCCTCCTTCGAGGCTGATCCACGCGCGCACGCCGCCCACTCCTTGCGGCAGGCGCACCGGGTAATCGGTCCAGGGCCTCCAGGCGGAAAGATCGGTGTAATCGAGCTGCGTAAACAGGGCGCCGCGCCACATCGCAAGCCCGGCAAAATCCTCGCCGACGAGTTCTCCACGCAAATCGAGACGCGCCGCCAGTTCGCGCGGCGGCAGCGCCGACAGGGAAAAGCGGTGCCGGAAGCCACGGTTGTCGAGCGCAAAATTCACATTGTCGAGAACCAGCGGCGGGGCACTCCGCCGCGCATCTTCCCAGACAAGGGTTGCGCCCCGGATGCGTATCTGGCGCTGTTGCAGGATCCAGTTGCCCACTCCCGAATCCTCGCCCTTTTCGTCGATGGCGATGCCGGCGACGAAAATATGCCCGTCTGCCTCGCGCCGGATATGCAGCGCCGGCTCGTCGATGGACAGGAACGAGAGTATCGGCGTGCCGTGGAGAAGCGAAGTCCACGAGAGTTCCGCTTCGACGCGGGAAAAGGCGAGCGCCGGGCGGCCCTTGCGGTCGTCGAGCCTGACATCGAACAAAATGAGATCGGGAGAAAGAGCGTGCCAGCTCGATTCGATCCGGCCAATCGTCACCGGCAACCCGAGTGTTTCGCCGATTCGGGCGGCAATTTCTTCGCGGTGGTTGTCGACCGTCGGCAGGATTGCGTAACGCAACACCAGGATCGAAATCGCGAACACGAAATAGACGACGAGGAGAAAGGCGCCGAGAACCCTCAAAATCTTGCTCCCGCCCTTCCTGTTCACGGCGGAAAGCGCCGCAGTCAGGCGACGCCACGATGACGCCCTGTCGGGAGGTGAGAGAGATTCCGGAGAGGAAGCGTCGGGCGCCGGTGCGTTCATTGACAAGAAAAATCCGCGAAGACGGGAATTCGTGGAAAACCCTTCATTGTAAAACCTTTGCCGGATCGACCCTACTCGTTTGTTTTTCCATTGAAATGGCACAGGGGATCGAGCCGGGGCCTACAGGCTTGTGGCGGGCATTAAATTTTCTAAATCTGTTTAAATAATTATTTAATAAAAATTTCTACTGTAGCGAAACATTATTTAAACAAATTTAGAAAATAAGCCTCCTTCTTCGAGGGAGGTGGCGCGTAGCGCCGGTGGGAGTTCCTATTTCACACTGTGGGGGAGGGGTGCGTTCCAGACAACTTCCCAGGAAGTCAAAGGTGTAATTTCCCAAAAAAAACCGGAGCACGAAGACTCCGGGAAGTTGGGGTGGGGGTTCTAAGGAGTTATTCGGTCGAGAGGTCGCGCCAGTAATATCGGGTGGGTTTCGGCTCCAGTGTGGGCGGCGTGGCTTCGGCCAGCCTCACCGAGATGACCGATTCGTTTTCCTTGCATTGCACCCTGCCGCCGAACTTGCTTTTCAGGGTGGCGCAGTCGGCAGCCGAAATCGGCGCGTCGGTGGAAAGTACCGCTGTCAGTTTTCCGTCTTCCGTCCTGACGATCGTCATCGCGGTCACGACGAGCGAACCGAGACTGAAACCGGCGGAGATCGGCTCGGCGCCATTGTTCATCAGCAAGCCGGGAGTGAAGCCTGCGATATCCACCAGCGGAACGGTCAACGTGGAGCCTCTGCCGCGCAGATCGCAGGGATCGGCGGAAGGCGCGTTGGTGGGCAATATCACGGCAACCGCCGTGGCGTCGAAAGGCACGTTGACCCGCTCGAAAATATTTTGGCCAATATCCTTGGAGAGGTCGAAGAAAAAGCCCTTGCGTCCGCGATGAATTCCCGGCGGTTTCTGGCCGGGAAGCAAGGTGAATGTCCGTTCCTTGCCCACTTCGCCCTTGCCGCCCGGCGCCGAGAGGCGATATTCGGCCAATTCGGAGCGCAGGGGATCCAGGGTGAGGTTGCCTTCGAGCGGCCTTCCCTTTTTGTCTTTCTGGAACGGATCGCGGAATACGTAGAAGGATTGTTTTTGCTGGGCGGCTTTCGTCTGGTTCGGTTTGTTGTCCGGATTTCCGGGCCGGTCGGTGGTATCCAGATAGCGCCCGGTGCCGACCATGATGAACAGGCGCTTGACGGATTGATAAGCCGTCTCGTCCCAGTCTGCTCCTTCGGAGAGTACCGGCGGTGTCGTGACCGGTTGCACTTGCCCGCTTTCATCCCTGAGAACGGCGACTTTCTCGGCATGCCACAGGGACTCGTTATGGCTCGTGAGGTCGAAACGCCAGAGGTTGCCAAGCTGGTCGCCGCCGAAAGCGAGCGCGCCGCTGCGTTCGCGCCCCTGATCCGCCATGGAGATCGAAAGCCAGGCCATGCCTGCGGGGCTGGCAGGCGTGCCGGCATTGGGGTCGTTGGCGCCAGCGACGATTTCCCGGATCAACTCGCCGGTTTTGGCGTCGAGGACAAAGAGGCGGGCCTTTCCGTCGCCTCCGGTGTCGAGGCCGTTATTGAAGCCGGAAGGCACATAGGCGACCCAGCGTCTCTTGCCCTGGATCGTGACATGGCCGACGTGAATCTGATCGAAAACATAACCCATGTTTCTGGGGTCGTAGTTTGACGGTTCCGAACCGTCGCCTTGCCTGGACGGGAATTCCCACAGCAACTTTCCTGCAGCATCCTCTTCGCCGGTGGCAAGCGGGTCTGTTATGTCGAGCGCATAGACGCCGCGCCCTCCCTTGCCGAGCGCGCCGGTGAGGATCGTGCGCCAGTCGGCGCCCCTGTCATTGCTGAAATCGACATCGGTGACGATCGGCGAGGCATTGACGAAAAATCGGTGCTGAAAACCGAGGGGAACGGCCATGTCGCGCAGGTAATTGATGTCCCGGCCGGTGACGGAAGCGGGGTCGGTTTTCCCCGGACAGGCTATCGAACCGGAAAGTGTGCAGTCCCAGGCAAAACTGGGGATGTAGGCCCAGGATTCCCTGCCGGTGGCTGCTTCAAAGGCGTGCAGCATTCCGTCGTTGGCGCCGACGAAGATCGCGCCCGGTTTTGCTTTCTGTGCCTTGCGGAATTCCGCATGCCTGGAATAGTTGTCCCTGGGGTCATCCGGGTCATTGTCATGGCGATACTGCGTCCCCGGAATGTTGATGGTCGGCCCGGAATCGACGATATCGCCGAGCACCGGAGCATTGGCTGGCGATCCGCGCTCGCGGTAATTGCCATCTCCGAGTCCCTCGTTGTCGCGAACACCGCGCAGGTAGGCAATGATCTTGCCCCCATCGCCATTGTTGGGATTTGTGCCGCCGTCATCATGCAAATTGAATTTGCCTTTCAGCCGGAGGCTCCCGGTCAGCAACTGATCTCCCCTGAAGGGAATGGCGCCTCCGTGTCCATCTCCGGTGATGATCCTGCGTTGGTCAGGAGCAGGCAGGCTCGCGGACCACTCAGGGGTCCGGTCAAATCTCACAAAGCCAGTCGCGGGGTCGATTCCGATCGCCCGCAACTGCCCGGACCAATAGGAAGCGTCGTAGCCGGTGACGTAGGCAATGTTGCCCTCCTTGAGCGGTTCATCCGAGTTGTTGTTGATGCTGACCGGCGCCGAAGTGCTGCGCCCGATGCTGTCGTTCAGGGCCGCCAGGAGCGCCTGGGTCAATTCTTCCGGGTCGTTCGCGCTGTAATAGCCGCCCCGGCTGTTGAGGCCGGCATGGGCCAGGTCGTCGATGCGGGCAGTGATCCTCGGCTCTGCTTCCGTCCCGATCGGGTTTGGCCAATTGACCCTGGGAGCTTCCTCCTTGCGCTCGGCAGGATTTATCTCCGGGTTTCTCTTGATCCAGGCGAACAGCTTGTCGATGCTTTCCTTGGGAATGCTCGCCTTTGAATCCTGACCGACCATGACAGTGTAATTGACCAGATGTTGCCAGTTCGCAGGATCGTTGATCGAGGCGGGAACATCGCTCTTGTCCCTCGGCCGCAGGTCGGTGATGTAATAGTGATACGCGATATCGGCCAGCGTCGGGCCTCCGCTGGTGGAAACCGTCGTCAGGCCGTTGTTGTCTGCATAGGGAGCGCCGGCATTCGCGTCGGCGTTGCCGATTTCCCTGAACATGGCGTGGGTGCTGACATTCCAGTGTCCGTCCGTGATCAGGATGTTGTAATTGTTCCGGCAAGTCCGCAGCGGCGAAGTGGAAATCCTTGGATCGTCGCGATAGGGAAGATCGCCCTTGAAGTATTCCCCGACCCGGATCAATGCTTCTCGGGTGCCGGTAGCGCCGGCAGTGATCCTGTTTGCGAGCAGGACATTCCTGTAGAAATCGAAGCGCGGGCTGCTTTCCGAGCGGAGAGGCTCCCCGGCGATCGTTCGCATGGGCTGGATCGGATCGAGATTGTCGCCGAAACCTGCATATCCGATGCGGGCGTTATAGCTCTGGCGCCCCATGACTTCCGAAAGGGCGCCGCGCGCCATCCTGTAGCGCGTCCCGTAGTATTGCAGGAAATTGGCATAATTCTGATGTTCCTCGCCGTCCGTGCACCGGGTCGTACTTTTCACACAGTCCGTCCGCCCGGGAGGTTTGTCAGGGATATTGGAACCGAGGGCGCCGGGAGGGGGGAGAGGGGTTTTCCAGGTTCTGTGGGTTTTTACATTGATGGTGTAGAGGCTGGTGGCAGTGACAGTGGCGTTGCTGAAACGGCATGCCTCCTCGATGTAATCCTGGCCCGAAGGGTTTTTGACATATTTGCTGATATAGACGGGTTCGATGATATAGCCGCATGTTCTCTCCGGATTGGCTGGACGAAAGCGAACGGGGCCATGGGGCGGGCGGAGAACGGCGTCGAAAAGCCAGGGACGGTAAGTAACCCTGGGGTCGTACTTCATTCTTCCTCCCTCGCTCGGATAGGTATCCATCGAAAGGGAGTGATCCAGGGTGATGAACAGATTGGGCTGCACTGCTTTCAACACGGCAAGTGGCACATCGGCGAGTTCCGTGGCCTGCGCGCCAAACGGCAGGCCGCCGCAGACAAGCGCCACCGACCAGACAATCGGGCGCAGGCGGAACAGAGGGGCCAGATCTGCGTTCCGTCGAAATTTTAATGCGGACATCATATTCTCCTGATCGGGAAAATCCGTAGCGAAAGAGGTTGTTCAGATCAACACGAGGGCTTGCGCGAAATGCACGGTCGAGCGCGGCCCGATCACCTGGACCGTGATCCGGAAATAGGTTCGCGGCAGGCTGATGGTCGCGGCGCCCGCATCGGTTGAAAAATTGTGCCGGTCAGCCTGTTGCTTCTTCCATTCCCCAAGATTGCCGAACCCGGCCTGTCCCTCGCGTGTGCGGCAGAATTTGCGCACCGCCGCCGGCTTGTCGGATTTTGGGGGAGTGGAATCGGTGAAGGAATCGCCCGGATTCCAGTCGACGTTGTTGATCGACTGGGCAGCGCATTGACGGTCGATGAGATAGCGGAGGCGATAACCCTTGGGGATATTGTTATTGGCTCTTCTTGTCATCGGCACGAAATCCGTGTCGCTGAACCAGTCGATTGCCCTGGCCTTCGTGACTCCGGGCTGCTCCGGTATGCAAACGGGAACCCCTGCGGGAATGAGGGAACCTTCTTTTCTCGCGGCAGCATTGTTGCACCCCGTCAGCAGAGGGTTGTTGGCGGTGTGCGCGCTTTGGGCAAAGAGTTCGCGCGGGTAATACCAGCATTGCTCGCCTGCAATGGCGCATCCGGCGCCGAGAGGATCGGCGGGATTGAATTTCCAGGCTCCCTCCAGGCCGATCGCAGCCGGGTTTGTGGCGCGGTCGGCGAGGCGTTCGAGCGCCATCTCAAAACCAATGGCCGAGACACGCTTGACCGATTGGCGCATCGAGATATTGCCGGCGACCTGGTTGGTGACGGTGGCGCTGCGCGCGAGGTACGCGGTGGCGATGCTCATGGCGGCCATCCCGACGAGCGCGATGATGAGGACAGCTCCACGCCCTCGGTCCGGGGGCGCAAGCATTGGCCGGAATCCCCGGCCAGGCGCTGAAATCCGGGGGGGCCGGGTACAAACGGAGAAAGCTCTGCGGGATCGTATTCCGTCCTGCAGGCGGAGTATGGCGGCAACAAACATGGGGACAGCTCCTTTTTTTGATATTTATAAACTCCGATCCCGAGGTATTCAATCCCGAAAAATTTCCATGTTTCATGACGGTCTCTCTGTATCTTTATGTTTTTATTGATATTTTTTATGCGTATATTCTATTCGGATAAATGCTAATGGATTATTCCGGCCAGAATATATTTAGGACAAATGCCAGATTTTGTATAGTTATCCAATAAATGAGATAGTTCTGTGAAAAACAGCACATTGAAAAGATGAATGAGAAGATTCCCGCGCTTCATGCCTGCCCTGGAAAACCGGAAATTGTTCAGCTGGCAATCAAGGGGCAAAAGAAAACGGATCGCCAAAAACTCACTCGAAACCAGCATAAACTAAGGAAAACTTACCTTTGGGCAGGCTTGCGGGAATGGCCAGTTTCGCTACGCGCCATCGACTCTGTGCGCCTTGAGGATCATCTATTTATTTCCAAATGAATAATTGCCATGTGGATAATAATTGATTGATATGACAGGAAGACAAATCCAATTTTTCAATCCCATTATATATAAAAATGACAATATATTTTTTAAATATTTGTTTTCAAGAAATTAATCGAAAAATCACTTCCTTTGGCCTGAAATATCATTTTCTACACACTGGCGTGCGGGAATGGAAGGGGTCGATCGAATTGCGCGAGCAGAAACGTATCCCCGAATCGCTGCCGAACTTGCGCGCTGCGCCGGGCAAGGATAGATTCCGGCCATGTCCGTAAAAAAAATGATTCCGCCTCGCATGCTTTCTGCCCTGGAACTCTTCCTGTTTCTGGGAGGGGCGCCCCTGTTGCCCCTGATCTGGACGAACCGCGCCTTTCGCCTTGCGCTCTTGCTGGGCAGTTGCGCTTATGCGGTTTGGCGCCTGGCTGGACGGATTGACTGGCGCCACACGGGCGGCGTGCCCCCGGCGGGCTGGTGGCGCACTCCCGTGTTGCGCGGCGTGCTGGTCATGCTCTGCGTTCTGGCTTATGTGCTGATGCTTGAACCGGAGCATCTGCTTGCGCTGCCCAGGGAGCGGCCTGGGCTCTGGTTGTTGATTGTGTTTGCCTATCCGCTTCTGTCCGTGATTCCGCAGGAGCTGATCTACCGGGTCTACCTGTTTGAAGCGCACCCCGGGTTGTGGAGCAATCCCCGGCTGGCGATTGCCGCCAGCGCCCTGTTTTTCAGTTGGATGCACATTGTGTTTGCCGGCGGATTCGCCATGGCCACCACGGCCATTGGCGGCCTGCTGCTGGCCGATACCTATGCCCGCGCCCGCGCCAAACCAGGCGCCCTGTGGGTCGTCGCCCTGGAACATTCCCTGTATGGGCTTGCCATGTTTACGGCGGGGTTGGGCAGATACTTTTTTGTGCCACGCTAGGGATGCTCTGAATAAGTCGAGCGGTAAGTGTGCGCTGCGGATCGGGATGGGATGCCAGGCGTAAACCGCAGCCATAGCCGTCGCTATGGCGAGGATTTGCAACGCCGCAGACCGCCCGACTCCGCAGATGCACACGGCGCGGTGACTTGTTCAGAGCATCCCTAGTGCCGGGACGTCAAACAGGGTGCGAAGGATGGAGTCTGTTTCATCGGACTGCTGGCGCAAATCGCTCGAAAAATCCGGGGTGCTGGATTCTGCTGCGGCGTGCAGGGTGGCCGACATCAAGCTTCACTCCGGCCATTCGCATTCGACTATATTTCAATGTTGTGGGGCGCAAGTATTTTTGAACAGCCCTTTTTTCCATTGCAGGAGATGACAAATGCAAAATCCGCTTTTCATTAAATGGAATGAACATAACGAAACGGGAATCGCCCTGCTCGACGAGCAGCACAGGGGCATTGTTTCGATCATCAATACCTTTTTTTACATGATGAGTTGCGGTACGGACAACCGCGTACTTTATTCATCCATCGGCGATACGCTGAAAAAATATTCCCACATCCACTTCATCACCGAGGAGGCTTTCCTGAAAGACTCGGGATACGAGGATGCCGAAGCGCACAAGGAATTGCACAGGAAATATGCGCTGGAAATAGAGCGCAACGAACGGGAATCGGTGAGCGACAACGATCCCGGGCCGCTGCTGGAATTCCTGAAAAAATGGTGGACAAAGCACATCAACGAGGAAGATCGGCTCTATGTGCCTCACCTGCGCGACTATTACCAAAAACTGAAATGAATCTCGCGGGACGATTTATTTTCCCAAGGGACACTCTGAACAAGTCGAGCGGACAGCGTGCGCTGCCCCCCGAGGGGGCATGTGCCTCCCTTGAGGCGGCTCGGCAGGAGGCACAGGGCGCGGCGACTTGTTCAGAGTGTCCCCAAGGTGAAAAAGCCGCAATAACGGCGCTTCGCCATCATTTCTTCGGCGTCTTTCCCGTATCCCAGATACAGCTCGGTGTTTGCCGGCAGGGCGCGGACATCGATTTGCGAGAGCAGCGGCCATTGGCGGGCGCCGGAAACTTCGGCGGCAGCGAAGGAATCGAATGATGGGCCAAACGGCAGCCAGCCGCGATCGCGGGTCGCCTGGAACCACATTTCGGCCTGAGCTTCGGTGGCGGGAATCCTGGCGGCGACAAAGATCTGCTGGCCGGCTTCGAGATTCAGCGTTCCGCTCAAACTCAATGAGCGATAAGTGCCGCGTATCGAAAACATCGTTGCGGGGCAGGCGAGTACGCCATCGTTGATCGCGTAATGGGCGCCTGGCGGAGTGAGCGCATCCGGCGGGCAGGCGCCTCCGGGGTGCGGGTTTGTCATCCACGCGGGAGCCGAGGTTTGTCCGGCTTCGAGACTGATGCGCGTGCTGGTGCAGGCGGAATCCATGCGGGCGGAGATGCGGCTGCCCCCGAGGTCGGCGCGGACAGTGTCGCCATTGCGCGCCGCGAGCAAGACGGATTCGGGGTAAACGGCCTCGATGCTTGCGGCGCCCTGGCGCAGCAAGGGCGCTCCGGGGCTGCCGTCGACGCTGACGATTTCAAGGCAGGTATTTCCCGCGTGCGCCGCGAGCGTGTAGCGCACCCCCTCGATATCGAGCGCTACCGTGCCCGAAGAAGGCAGGCAAAACGCGGGTTTTGCGCCCGGGCTTACACGGTTGAGGCAATCCGCCCCGAGCGTGCCGCCTTCGACGACGGGGCAAACCGGCATTCCGCCATCGCCGCCCAGGGTCGTGAATCGCGCCTCCGAGATGGCGCCGAAATTTGCGCCGCTTTGGGTGACGAACCAGAGCCGGTAATCGCTCCCGGGAAACAATCCGTCGAGCCTGAAACGTTGCGGGACATTGGCGGCAAAAACATGAGGCTGCCCCGAAGCGGCGATCTGTCCGGCTGCCGGCATCGGGATGGAGGCGGGCAAAACCAGGAAATATCCCGTGGCATTGCGGTCGACTTCGATATTGCTTGTTGCGCGATCGTTGGCGATTTCGGAGACCTCAAGCGTGACGCGGCCGGGATCGAGGCGGTCGAAAGAGGCGTCGTTGCTGCCGCCGCGCACCAGGCGCAGCGTATTGCGCGCGTTCGGGTCGTCGATGCCGATGGATCCAATGCTGAAAAGAGTGATCCATGCGCCGGGGGCGTCGTGCGCGGTGGTCGGCGTCGAGGACCAGAAATAAGTGTCGGGCGTTTTCGGAAAGAATTGCGTGTCGATGAACATTCCCTTTCGGCTCAGGTCGATCAGGGATTCAAGCTCATTTTTGTTCGGCAGCCGCCAGTCGTTGTGGCCCTTGTAACGGCTTCGATTGGCCTCCACCGAAGCGGCAAGGGCCTCCTGCCAGCTTGCGGCAAGAGGAGTGCCGTCGCAGTCGCTTCCGGTTTGGCCGAAGGTGCAGCGATCCCAGAGAAGGCCGGTAGCGCTGTCGAGGACGGTGCCGTCGCCGTTGGCGGAAAGCGGCGCTTTCGTCCGGCTGCCGGAGACGAGACGGACGCTCGCGGCATCGGCCTTGTCCCGGAAACCGCTGCCGCCAAAACCGAAATACACGTACCAGGCCCAATTCTCAGAAAATTCGCGGTTCGCCCAGAACAACGCAGGAAGGCCGTCTCGCGGCGTCCCTGGAAAATAGGTGGTGTCGATATACGGCGCCTGATTTCTGCCGTTATGGACGAGGGAAATGAGTTCGCGGCGCTCCGGCAGGCGCCAGGCATCCGAGCCGCACAACCGGATAGCCCGGGCGATGATGACGGGCGGATAACCCGCGTCGGTCGCCCGAAACCAGTCCGTCTGCTCTTCGGGTTCTACCCTCCAGAGCAATCCCGTGAGATTGTCCCTGTTGCATCCCCAGTCATCGGGATTTCTGCCGGGGAGGTTCCGGGAGGCGGCCTTGCAGCCGGCTTCACCTTCCTGCGCTCCGTTGTTGCAGATTTTTGTGTAATCAAAACCTGCTGCCCCTGCGCCGGTTTTGGCCGTCGCCCTGGCGGCGATGGCGTTGTCGCGGCCAAAGCGCCCGTCCTGACGCGGATAGTTGCCGCTGTCGGCGGAAACGCTGGCGCAATCGACCCAGCCAGCGCCATCGCTGCATTGCGTCATTCCGGTATCGTTCAAGGGAAGTGCTGTCTGCGCAACTCCGGAAAGAGGCATTGCCGGAAAAACGAACAGGAAGGCGGAAAGGAGGTTGCCGCATGCAGATTGCATACATCCCCAGGCCCGGGCCGCGCCGGGTTTTCCATACATCATGATTGTTTTTCCCCCTGCGTTTTTCAATCACCGAGAATATACCCCCATTTCCCAATTCATGATTAGGGGAAAAACCGGAAATTTCCGGCGCTTTGCGCCGCATGTTTGAACGCAAACCCCAAACCCCCGCCCGCCAGGGCGGGCACCCCCTTTCAGAAAGGGGGCTTTGATTTCCGGCGCTTTGCGCCGGACGATTTGGACCGGGTGGATGGAAAACCCTTGTTTTTTACTTCTCTTCCCGGCTGGCGCGTTTGCGTTCGTGTTCCTTCAGGAAGCGTTTTCTGATCCGGATCGACTTGGGGGTGATTTCGACCAGTTCGTCGTCGGCGATGAATTCGATGGCCGCTTCGAGTGTGAGCGCGATGGGCGGGGTCAACTGGATCGCCTCATCCTTTCCGGAAGCGCGGATGTTGGTGAGCTGCTTGGTCTTTACCGGGTTGACGACGAGGTCATTGTCGCGCGTGTGGATGCCGATCACCATGCCTTCGTAGAGGCGATCCCCGGGGGAGACGAACATGCGGCCGCGATCCTGCAATTTCCACAGCGCGTAGGCGACGGACTCCCCCTCTTCCTGCGAGATGAGGACGCCATTCCTGCGCTCGGCGACCTGGCCTTCCCTGATGGGCGCGTATTCGTCAAAAACGTGGCTTACCAGGCCGCTGCCGCGCGTGAGGTTCATGAATTCACCCTGGAAACCGATCAGGCCGCGCGCCGGAATCCGGTATTCGAGGCGCACCCTGCCGCGACCGTCGGAAATCATGTCCTGCAAGTCGCCGCGACGCAGGCCAAGCGATTCCATGACGCCGCCCTGGTGGCTTTCCTCGATGTCGACAGAAAGCATTTCGTAGGGTTCGCATTCGAGGCCGTCGATGATTTTCTTGACGACGCGGGGGCGGCCCACCGCAAGTTCGTAGCCCTCGCGGCGCATGTTTTCGAGGAGGATCGAAAGATGCAGTTCGCCGCGCCCGGAAACGTCGAAGATGTCGGAATCGGGGGTGTCTTCGACCTTCAGCGCCATGTTGGTCAAAAGCTCCTTGTGCAGGCGTTCGCGGATCTGGCGGCTGGTGACGAATTTGCCTTCGGTTCCGGCCAGCGGCGAGGCGTTGACCATGAACTGCATCGAGAGCGTTGGTTCGTCCACGCGCAGGAGGGGCAAGGCTTCCGGCGCGTCGATGTCGGCAACGGTCGCGCCGAGGACGAGATCCTCGATGCCGGTGATCTGCACGATGTCGCCCGCAGTGCCTTCTTCCAGCGCGACTTTTTCCAGCCCCTTGTGCGAGAAAATCTGGTTGATTCTGGCCTTGGCCGGCACACGCTCGTGTTCGGCCATTTCCTCGTCGGTCCCGTAGAGCACCATGACCTGCTGGCCGGGAACCACGCGACCGCGCCTGATCCGCCCGATGCCGATCCGTCCGACGTAGCTCGAATAGCCGAGTGCGGAAATTTGCAGTTGCAGCGGCGCCGTGACGTTGGCATCCGGCGGCGGGACATGATCGAGGATCGTCTCGAAGAGCGGGCGCATGTCCTCGCGCGGCGCTTCGAGCGAGAGTGCTGCCCAGCCGCTGAGGCCCGAGGCATAGACGATCGGGAAATCGAGTTGTTCGTCGCTTGCGCCAAGCTTGTCGAAAAGATCGAAGGTGGCATCGACGACCGCGTCTGGCCGGGCGCCGTCGCGGTCGACCTTGTTGACCAGCACGATGGGCCGCAAGCCGAGCGCCAGCGCCTTCCTGGTCACGAAGCGGGTTTGCGGCATCGGTCCTTCGACGGCATCGACCAGCAGCACGACGCCGTCGACCATGCCGAGCACGCGCTCGACTTCGCCGCCGAAGTCGGCGTGCCCCGGCGTGTCGACGATGTTGATGTGGATTCCGTTGTAATCGACAGCGGCGTTCTTCGCCAGGATCGTGATCCCGCGTTCGCGCTCGATGTCGCCGGAATCCATGATCCGCTCGCCCATTTGCTGATGCGCGGCAAAGGTGCCGGACTGGCGCAACAATTGATCGACAAGGGTGGTTTTGCCATGATCGACGTGGGCGATGATGGCGATGTTGCGAAGCGGTCTTTGCATGAGAAGAGATTTCCGGAAAATAAACGGAGACAAAAAAAACGGGCCTGTGCGGCCCGTTTTTTCAGAATTTGTGGCGGAGTGGACGGGGCTCGAACCCGCGACCCCCGGCGTGACAGGCCGGTATTCTAACCAACTGAACTACCACTCCGCAGTGGCGACGCGCTTTTCGCGCTGCCTTCCTTGTGACCGGCAGCACTGCTGCGTGGTGTAAAGGTGGCGTCCCTACGGGGATTCGAACCCCGGTTACCGCCGTGAAAGGGCGATGTCCTAGGCCTCTAGACGATAGGGACCACGTGTAAAGCAACAAACTCTTTCGCCTGGTGGAGGTAAGCGGGATCGAACCGCTGACCTCTTGCATGCCATGCAAGCGCTCTCCCAGCTGAGCTATACCCCCGCTCGAAAGAAGGGCGCATTTTATGCGCTTTGCCGGGCATTTGTAAAGGGCAATATTTCTCTTTTTGGAAAGCTTTTCAATTGCCCGGTTTTGCGCGGATACCTGCACATGCACTTGACCACCCGCCCTTTGCTCCATAGAATACCTCCCCTTCATACCCCCCGTGGTGATGTAGCTCAGTTGGTTAGAGCGGTGGATTCATAACCCACAGGTCGGCAGTTCAATTCTGCCCATCACCACCACCCCCCCAATTCCATGCAATTCTGATTTACGCTGAAAAAGGCCGGATTCCACAAGGATTCCGGCCTTTTTGATTTGCAAATGCGCCTTGTGGCGAGGACGGCAGGAGAGAAGGGCTTATCAAGCCTCCCTCTTCGAGTGAGGTGGCGCGAAGCGCCGGTGGGAGTTTGGGCGCTGCACTCCCCCTGCCGGCTTTGCCGGCATCCCCCTCGAAGAGGGAGACTTTGAAAACAAACGGCGCTCCAAGGAGCGCCGCTGTTCAATTCCCCTCCGGGGAGGGGTTGTATAGACTCGACACATAGGTAACAAGTGTGCCAAGACATGGGTAACAGTTGAGGATGATGCATTCATTCTATTCCGATGACGGACAAATCGAAAGAGGCGACGCGTTGATGGCAGAAGAA
>Ga0123357_10000910_pt1 | contig 30052 bp, 23 predicted proteins | sample TergutEmb28metaG_FD_89873 | JGI IMG/M metagenome (GOLD analysis project Ga0123357, IMG submission 89873) | Embiratermes neotenicus P4 segment gut microbial communities from Petit-Saut dam, French Guiana - Emb289 P4 | ecosystem: Host-associated > Arthropoda: Insects > Digestive system > Gut ...
GGTTGTATCTTTGCAGTATACAAAAAAGAAAACGCTTTGGCGGTGGCGCTTTAATCAGCAGCCTTGTTACCAAGCGTTTTTTGTTTTTATACGGTATCTACTTCGTTTACACTGTATTATTCCTTTTTGATTGGCAAGTTTTCCGAGTAACAATTTGTAGGTTTTTATTACAAATTCACGTCTTTGAGCAATAGAGGAGTTGTCCTTTGCTGTGGCTATTCCTTTGATAAATTCTGGTAGTGTATTCATAAAATAATTGTCTTAAAAATTTATCCGCAAAGGTAACGATTATTTACTACATATGTCCAACCGCACTATCGCCCGCTTGCCGATAACTCTACAATACACGCGCTTTTACATATCCTTCTTTGTGCAAAAGTTCCTGTAATTTATTCCTGAAATCACCTTGTATAATAATTTCTCCTTCTTTAGCAGAACCTCCTACTCCACATTTTACTTTAAGCAATTTACCCAATGCTTGTAAATCCTCCTCTTTTCCAATAAATCCTGTAATTAAAGAAACCATTTTCCCTCCGCGATTTCTTTTATCCAAAGAAATTCTTAACTGCTGCTTTTCCTTAGGAAGGGTTTCCGTCTTTTCTTCACTTCCTGTTTCATATTGAAAATCCGGATTAGTAGAATAAACGACATTCAATCGACTTTTCCAATCATTATTTTTCATAAAATACACATTTCCGAGTCAAAAATAATGCATTTTTACACAACTTTAGCAAAATTCATTTTAATATTTTACGTTTTCATTGTATCTTTGTAAAATATAATATTGTTGCGAATACGTATATAAATGATAAAACAGGATGAAAAACACGGAGTGAAAATACCTGAGCCGACATTACGCCGTCTGCCTTGGTATTTGGCTTTCGTGAAACTATTAAAAAAAAGAGGGGAAACACTCATATCTTCTACGCAAATTGCGAAAGAAATCAATGTTGATTCTTCGCAAGTTGCTAAAGATTTATCATTTATCAACGTTGTTGGCAAAACAAGAGTGGGCTATGATATTGATTCTCTTATAAAAGTTTTAGAAGATTTCTTAGGATTTACATCCTCTCACAAAGCATTTTTATTCGGAGTTGGGAGCTTGGGAGCTTCTCTTTTGCACGATTCGGGATTAAGTCAATATGGGTTAAATGTGGTAGCGGGATTCGATATTAATCCCAATATAACAGGAACATCTATCAATGGTATCCCTATCTATAATATTTCGGAATTCCCTGAAATCAGAAAAAAAATGAATGCAAAAATTGGCATATTGACAGTTCCTGTTGATAATGCTCAAGAAGTAGCCTACACAATGATACAAGGAGGCATTAAAGCCGTTTGGAATTTTACGCCATTCCGTATCAGGGTTCCAAAGAATATTGTCGTTCAAAATACATCAATATACGCACATTTAGCAGTTATGTTCAATCGCTTAAATTCTATCTAAAGTTAAAAAGGTTATGAAGATTATATGTGTGGGCATGAATTATACCGGTCACAATGAAGAAATGAAAAACTCATCAGTAAGTAAAGAACCTGTTATTTTTTTAAAATCAGATGTATCTTTACTTAAAGATGGAAAGCCTTTTTATATTCCCGACTTTTCTTTCGATATGCAATATGAAGCTGAAATTGTGGTAAAAATCAACAGGTTAGGAAAAAATATTGCAGAAAAATTTGCACCCAGATATTATGATAACGTAACGATCGGCATCGATTTTACGGCACGGGATTTGCAGGATAAATTAAGGGAGACAGGAATGCCTTGGGAAATAAGTAAAGCATTCGATAACTCTGCTGCAATAGGTCGTTTTGTCTCTTTAACAAGTTTAAATGAAAATATAAATAATCTTTCTTTCCGATTGGATATCAATGGACTTACCGTACAACAAGGAAACACGGCAGACATGATTTTTAAAACAAATCAAATAATTGCATATACAAGCCGTTTTTTTTCTCTGAAAATCGGAGACTTAATATATACGGGAACACCGGCAGGAGTTGGGAAAATCAAAGTCAACGACCATTTGGAAGGTTATATTAACGAACAAAAATTACTCGATTTTTACATAAAATGAACTAATATAAATCACTGACTTTACATAAAAAACGAAAAATATGAAACTCTCTTTAAATTATTTAATTTTCATCACTATAGCGGTATTGATCTTTGTCAATGTTGGAAATAGTTATGGAATAAATGACGGCAATAGATATGCTCCACAATCAATTTTAAACACATCAACAGGTAAATGGGTCAAACTTAAAGTCGAACAAAATGCCATTTACAAATTGACTTATGAAGACATACAAGCATTAGGAATAGATCCTGCTAAAGCCAAAATTTATGGTTATGGAGGATGGATATTAGATGAAGATTTCAGAAAGCCGTATATAGATGATTTACCTGAAGTAGCCTGTTGGATAAGTGGAGATACCGGAACATTAACGCCAAACGGATATTTACTTTTTTATGGGCGGGGAAGCGTGAAATGGAGCTATACAAATAATGAATATGTTCACGAAAATAATCCTTATTCTACTTATGGAACCTATTTTCTGACGGATGCAACGCCGGGAAATCCCAAAAGAATGGACACTGAAGAATTCCCCGAAACAGCTACCACAACTCTAACCACATTTGAAGATTACATGGTGCATGAAAAAGATTTATTTTCCCTCATAAGAAGTGGGCGTGAATTATATGGAGAAAACTTTTCCGGCGCTGACAATAATTCCCAAACTTTTCAATTTACAATTCCCGGTATAGTAAACGAACCGGGTTCGATCTCCATTTCTTTTATTTCAAATATAAGCATCAGTACAAAGCTCAGTTTAAGTGCATACGATAACTCTTCAAGTCAATTCTCCACTTGCATGGAAACGACAATAGATCCGACCACCAACTCGTCAATAAAAGCTGTATTAGTTGAAAAAAAGGCTAACTGGGAAACGCCTAAAAATGAAAATACCATAATCAAAATTGATCACCCTTGCGGAAGTAGTCTTGCATATCTAAACTATATCAGATTAAATATGCTCAGGGAATTAAAATACTATAATACAGGATATACTTTTTTCAGGCATAGCGATAATCTTACTAAAAGCATAAAATACGATATTGAAAATGCAAACAGTAAGTTATTGGTATTTGACATTACCAATAATTATGATGCCAAATTAGTTAAGACAACTTTTGATGAAAATACCAATACGCTGAGTTTTTATTCCGGAGCTGGAGTTTTAAGGGAATTTGCATTGATAGATCCCTTGAATAACTTTGATTCGCCACAAAAATTAAATGATGTTGAACCACAAAATTTGCACGGCTTGGGACAAATCGACATGGCAATAATCTCCCCTAAAGCATTCGTATCGGAAGCTGAAAGATTAGCTCAAAAACATAGGGAAGATTCAGGTTTAAACGTTGCAGTTGTAACATCCGAGCAAGTATATAATGAATTCTCGTCAGGAACCCCGGATGCTTCAGCATACAGAAGATTTATGAAAATGTTCTTTGACAGGGCAATTACCAATAATAGTCTTAAACCAAAATACTTATTACTTCTTGGAGATGGAATATTTGACAACCGGCTCTTAGATCCGACATGTAAAAGCTTCAACAAAGAAAATCTTCTACTGACATATCAAGTAAAAGAATCTTTGAAAACAGATGAATCCTATCTTTGTGACGATTATTTTGGTTTCTTAGATGAATCGGAAGAAGGAAACAAATATACGTCAAAAAAACTCATGTTGGGAATTGGGCGTTTTCCGGTACAAAATTTGACAAGCGCTAAAAGTACCGTCGATAAAACCATTAATTATATGGAGAATAAAAACTATGGCATTTGGAAGAATTCTGTTGTTATGATGGCTGATGATTCCGATGACACGCAATATAATCAGTCGTTTACTTTACACATGAAGCAAGCAGACAGTGTTGCTTATTATGTCATGCAGAAACAACATCCGGAATTTATGGTAACAAAAATATATTTCGATGCATTCAAACCGGAAATGTCCGGTGGCATAAAATCATTTACAAACAGCGCCAAAAAGAAATTTGAAAAAGCGTTGAATGATGGATGCCTGGTGTTCAATTATACGGGGCATGGAGGCGCTGCCGGATTAGCCGATGGAATACTAAACACTACAGACATCCGAAATATGAATTTTAAAAACTTGCCTCTTTGGGTCGTTGCATCTTGTGAGTTTTCAGAGGTTGATGGAGTATCTTCCAGCGGTGGTGAAGACATACTTTTAAGTGAAAGCGCCGGAATTGCTGTAGTTGCAGCTTCCAGAGTCGTATATGCACAAGATAATGTAAAAATAAATTACATTTTTATGCAAAACCTGTTTACAAAAAAGAGTAATAGCTGGCCTGCCTTAGGTGATGTAATAAAGGATACTAAGAATAACTTTACCAATAATAACAGTAAAATGAGTTACCTGTTAATAGGAGACCCTGCTTTGAAACTCAACTATCCGGAACTTCAAATTGAAGTTGATAAAATAGAAGCAAACGGAATAAGCTTAACAGGTAATCCATTAACAATGAAAGCTTTAGATGGAATTAAAGTTTCCGGTTTTATAAAAGGAGAAGATAATAACATCAATACTAATTTCAATGGGAAACTTAGTGCAAACGTATTTGACGGATTACAAACAATACAAACTTTAACTACCGGATATGATTCCAAAGGGAACACATATCATTCATATTTTACAGACTATCCGGGTTTAATTGCTCCCACTCATTGCGATGTTGTAAATGGTAGATTTGAGTTTTCTTTCTCTGTTATGGCAGATATTGCAAATACGCAAAACCTTGGTAAAATGAATTTATATGCTTACGATATAAATTCAGGCAAAGAATCAAACGGTTATTTTATGAATTACAATGTATTTGGAATAAATGAAAATGCTAATATTCATGATCTTTCAAGTCCTGAAATCAATAAAATATACTTAAATAATGAATCGTTCAAGCCGGGAGATACTGTTAATGAAACCCCGCTTTTTGTCGCTGAAGTAACGGATAAGTTAGGTATTAACATGGCCGGAGCAGGTATGGGTCATGACATTCAAATTATCATTGACAAATCTGCTACAAGAACATATAATCTTAATAATTACTATCAACCGTCTCAATCTGCTGAAAATACGGGTACTATTAGTTACTCTATTCCAACATTACCGGAAGGAGAACATGAAATCGAATTTAGAGTCTGGAATATTCTTAACAACCTCACTACAAGTACATTTAAATTTGTGGTAGAAAAAAATATCCAACCTAAAGCATACGAAGTGACAGCAAATTCCAATCCTGCCAAAATAGGAGTAGGAACAAGCTTTGAGTTTACTCACAATAAACCGGAAACAAGAGTTAAAATACTTCTTTCTGTATTCGATTTATCAGGTAGACTTGTATGGTGTTATAAAGAAAGCGGAGCTTCCGAACTAATAAGCGCTTATGGAATTCCTTGGAATCTGAAATCCAATGAAGGAATCGACGTACAACCGGGAGTATACGTATATAATGTTTCGGTAACAAATGAAGAAGGAACCGAAACCTCAACCACAAAGAAAATGATTGTAGTAAAATAACTGCCAATAATATCAAGTGTGTGTCAAAAATCAATGGATAGCATGACAATAACGACATGAAATATGCGTTAATTTAGAAAACATTTATCACAATAAAACCCATGAAGTTATTTTTTAAATACATAGTTTTTATTACGATAGCAATTTCCATTGGAGTTCAAAATACCAATGCAATAGTAAATGACGGATCGAGATATGTCGATACATCCATATTGAACACTCCCGGCAAATGGGTTAAACTCAAAGTCGAAGAAAACGCCATATATAAACTCACTTACAAGGATATCCAAAACATGGGAGTAGATCCTTCCAAAGCCAAAATCTATGGTTATGGAGGTTGGATAATAGATGAAGATTTCACAAAACCATACATAGATGACTTACCTGAAGTACCTTGTTGGAGAAGTGAAGGAGCTAATGGATTCTTACTTTTTTATGGAAAAGGACCTGTAAAATGGAGCTATAATAATAGCAGATATATACATGAAAATAACCCATACTCGACATACGGGGTATATTTCTTGACAGATGCTACGCCGGGAGAACCTAAAAAGATGGAGCCGAAAGAATTCATAGACCCTACTTCGAGCGTTTTAAACTATTTTGAAGATTACATGCTTCATGAACAAGACAATTTCTCTATTGCAAAAACAGGAAGAGAGCTATTCGGTGAAAATTTCTCCGGACGAAATACACAATTTTTTTCGTTTAATATACCGGGAGTATTAAACGGCAAAGGTTCTGTAGCTCTTTCTTTTGTTTCAACATCTACAAATAGCGCCAATCTAACCTTAAGTATCAACAGCGCATCAGATGCAAATCAATATACAAGTTATTTTAGCCAATCGATAATGAATTCGGGAACATATACCACAGGTTTTCTTCTTGATACGGCTATTAACTGGGGAGAAAACGCAGATAAAAACGAAAATACATCTATCCGTATCGATTTTCCGTGTGGCATTAGCCCTGCATATCTTAATTACATCCGGCTGAATATGCTGAGAAAATTACAATATTACAACACCGGATACACTTTTTTTAGAAATAGTGAAAACCTGACAAAAAATGTAAAATATGAAATCCAAAATGCAACCAACGATTTACTTGTATTTGACATTACCGGTTATTATGACGTTCAATCACGTAAATATAATGACTCTATTTTAATCAAAACAAATTTTGACAACAATACTAAAACACTAAGTTTTTATTCTGAAACCGGGGTTTTAAGAGAATATGCGTTAGTAGATCCTAACCAAAATTTCCCTACGCCGCAAAAATTAAGCGACGTTGATCCACAAAACTTGCACGGATTGGATCAAGTTGAAATGGTAATAATCTCCCCTAAAGCATTTGCATCAGAAGCTGAAAGATTAGCTCAGGAACATTCAGATTTAAAAGTTATAGTTGTAGATCCGGAGCAGATATATAACGAATTTTCATCCGGAACACCGGACGCTTCCGCATACAGAAGATTTATGAAAATGTTCTTCGACAGGGCAGTTACCAATAACAGCCTTAAACCGAAATATTTATTACTCTTTGGAGATGGCATGTGGGATAACAGGTTTTTAGATCCAACTTGTAAAGGATTCAATAAAAATAATTTTCTATTGACTTATCAAGTGAAAGAGTCCTTAAAAACCGACAATTCATATTCTTGCGACGATTATTTCGGCTTTCTGGATGAAACAGGAGATGATAAATATGGTTATGCACAAAGAATACTTCAGTTGGGAATAGGCCGTTTCCCTATACAAAGCCAAACTGAAGCAAAAAGTAGTGTCGACAAAACCATAGCATATATGAGAAATCAAAATCCGGGAATCTGGAAAAATTCGATTGTTATACTGGCCGACGATTCCGACACTAAAAACATTAACGACTTTACCCACATGAGACAAGCAGACCAGATTGCCGATAGTGTTACTTCTGAATATATGGTTACAAAAGTATATATGGATGCATATACTCCTGAGATGTCTTCCGGTAAGAAATCATACGATAATAGCGCCAAAGTAGCCTTGAACAAAGCATTAAAAGATGGATGCATACTATTAAATTATACAGGACATGGAGGTCCTTCCGGATTGGCTGACAATATAATAAGCATGTCGGATGTACAAACAATGAGTTTCAAAAATCTTCCTTTATGGATTACTGCAACTTGTGAATTTTCGTGGTTTGATGGAACAAATGCTTCCGCCGGAGAACAAGCCTTTTTAAACGAAAAAAGTGGAGCCATAGCTCTATTTAGCGCCTCGAGACTTGTTTATGCACAGCAAAATTCTGAATTAAATAAAAAAATGATGAATCAATTATTTCCTAAGAACGACGGAAAAACAGATATCGTTTGGCCAACTTTAGGAGATGTTATCAGAGACAGTAAGAATGCACTTGTAGGAGACAACAACAAACTAAATTATTTATTAATCGGAGACCCTGCTTTGAGGCTTAATTATCCGGAACTTCGCATTGCGGTGGATAATATTAAAACAAATGGAGAAGAAATAACAACCGATACTGTTAAACTCAAAGCATTGGACAACGTTATCGTTTCAGGATATATTTATGATAAAAACGCTATCAAAAAAGATTTCAGCGGTACTCTTACAGCTAATATATTCGATGGAAGGCAGGTTGTTCAAACTATAATGGCAACAAACCCCGATGAAAATGGAAATGTATTTCATGCAAACTTCCTTGATTATCGCAATAAAATATCGCAGTCATATTGCAATGTCAAAGACGGTAGCTTTGAACTTTCGTTCACGGTTCTTACAGATATCGCTGATATAAAAAACCTTGGGAAAATGAATTTTTATGCTTTTTCCAATACCGGCAATTCATTAGCAGAAGCCAACGGATCATTCATGAAATATTATATACAAGGAGTGAATGAAGATGCTGACTACCACAGTCCGATAAGTCCGGAAATCCGGAAAATATATTTGAATAATGAATCATTTAAATCCGGAGATAAAGTCAATGAAACGCCGTTTTTTTTCGCTGAAATAACAGATTCTTTAGGTATTAATACGTCAGGGAGCGGAATGGATCATGATATCCAAATTATAATCGATAATTCAACGGCAATGACTTATCCACTGAATGATTATTACCAACCATCTCAAACAGAGGAAAATACAGGAACTGTCGGCTTTTCTATTCCGACTCTGCCTGAAGGGGAACATACTCTAAAGTTCCAAGTATGGAATATTTTGAATAATGTTGCAATTGAAACAATTAATTTTACGGTAGAAAACGGTCTTAAACCAGAATTATACGACTTAACGGTAAGATCAAATCCTGCAAAAATAGGAACAGAAACAAAATTTGTATTCAACCATAACAGACCGGAAACTAACCTGGAAGTCAAAATTACAGTGTTTGATATGTCGGGAAGACCGGTGTGGATTCATAATGAAAGTGACTATTCTAACTTAATGGAACCTGTTGAAATCCAATGGGATTTGAAAACAAACAATGGTTCCGATATTCAACCCGGAATATATTTATACAGCGCTACTGTCAAGAGTGAAAAAGGTAGTGAAACTACAAAAGCGAAAAAAATGATTGTAGTTAGACAATAAAACACTTAAAAACACAGTTTAAATGCTGAAAAATAAATAAACTATCTATTGAAATGAACAAAATAAAATTATTAGCCTTCGTTTTTTGCGTTTTTTGTATAAGCAATAATATACATGCAGTAGATCCAAACAGCAAAAATGAATTCAATCCCTTAATTACAGGAGTTCCGTCCTTAACTATTGCGCCGGATGCGAGAGCCGGCGGTATGGGAGATATTGGAGTGGCGACAGATCCGGATATTTATTCTCAGAATTGGAATCCCGCAAAATACGCATTTGCTTATAGTAAAGCCGGCGTTGGTCTATCCTATACCCCTTGGTTAAGGAATTTGGTTAATGACATCTATTTGGCATATCTTGCCGGATACTACAAATTAGGAGATACCGACCGACAAGCGATTGGAGCTTCACTAAGATATTTTTCCTTAGGAGCAATCACATTAAATGATCCGGCCGGAATTTTTCAAGGAACTGCCAGCCCATACGAAATGGCTGTAGATTTTAGTTACTCACTTAAATTCTCCGAAAAATTTTCAGGCGCTGTAGCCTTCCGTTATATCCGTTCAGATTTAGGATTAGGTTCAAATGCACAACAAAACGCAACTCCCGGAAACGCTTTTGCCGCCGACATTGCTGGTTATTATAATACTTATGTGATGGCAGGAAGCAATGAATGTCTGTTAGGCCTTGGGTTCAACATATCCAATATCGGAACTAAAATATCTTATGATCAAGGCGAAAACAACCAGTTTATTCCGACAAACCTGAGAATTGGCGGATCTTTCTTGTTTCCCCTTGATGATTACAATACAATGTCTTTTAACTTAGATTTGAATAAATTGTTGATTCCTACAAGACCCGACTTTAGTCAAATGGGTGATGCAGAAGGAACACAAGCTTGGCTTGATTATACCAGTATAGGTTCAATTCAAGGAATTTTCAAGTCGTTTTCGCCATCTGATGCTCCGGGTGGAGCCAAAGAAAAATTTCAGGAAATTACATGGTCTTTTGGAGCTGAATATGCCTACAATCATCAATTTTTTGTCCGTGGAGGATATTTTTATGAACATCCCAATAAAGGAAATCGTCAGTACTTTACCGTAGGAGCCGGATTCAAACTAAGTTCATTCCAATTAGATGCTGCTTATTTGATTTCCACTGTGCCCAATAATCCATTAGACCAAACACTACGCTTCAGTATAAGTTTCGACATGGATGGGCTCAAAAATATCATGAAGTAGCATTAAAAATGAAAAAAATAAAAGTTGGTTTCGGATACGATGTCCATCGTTTTCAGGAAGAAAGGGAACTTTGGTTAGGCGGTATTCGCATCCAACATGATAAAGGACTACTCGGTCACTCCGACGCCGATGTTTTAATTCACGCCATCTGTGATGCCTTACTTGGAGCTGCAAACCTGCGGGACATCGGATACCAATTCCCTGATACTGGAGCCGAATTTAAAAATATAGACAGCAAGGTTCTGCTGGAAAAAACGATGCAACTTATCCGCAATAAAGGTTATGAGCTGGGAAATATTGATGCAACAGTTTGCACAGAGCAACCTAAGCTTAGTCCTTATATTCCTCAAATGCAATCATGTCTTGCTCAAGTTATGAAAGTAGATGCTGACGATGTATCAATCAAAGCAACGACTTCCGAAAAACTTGGATTTACAGGGCGGCAGGAAGGAATAGCCGCTTACGCAACCGTTCTGATCACCACCCCTAAATCCCCTAAAGGGGACTTTATGTCCTGAAAAATTGAAAATAACTACGGTCTTTTACACACTAAAGTCCCCTTTAGGGGATTTAGGGGTAAAGTATACGACACATCTGTTAGAAATAAAGCATGAGCAGGTACTGAAGTCCCTGCAACATTCCGGTTCTTTTCTTCAATTATCTTTCTAAAATCATCAACCGTTATTTTTCCTCTTCCTACTTCTAATAAAGTTCCAACGATTGCCCGAACCATATTGCGTAAAAAACGATTAGCCCGAATTGTAAACACCCAACATGAGTCATTTTCTTGTGTCCATTCGGCATGTAAAATCCTGCAATTATTTGTTTTCACATCTGTATGCAATTTGCTGAAACTTGTAAAATCTTCATAATCAAACAAAGTTTTGGCGGCTTCATTCATCAACTCAAAATTCAACATATAGGGAATACGATAAGCAAAGTCTTGTCTGAAAGGGTCTTTTTTTGTTGTAACAAAATATTTGTATGTGCGTGAAATTGCATCAAACCGGGCATGAGCATCAGGAAGCGCTTCCACTATTTTGTGAATAGCAATATCATCCGGTAATATACTATTCAATCTTTTACATAAAATCAAACTATCAATTTCTTTAGTAGAATCGAAATGGGCAACCATAAAACTTGCATGTACGCCTGAATCGGTTCTCCCCGCTCCTACTATTTCAATTTTTTCCTGTAATAAAACGCTCAACGATTCCTCCAACCGCTGTTGTACGGTTATCCCATTGGGCTGAATTTGCCACCCGCAATAATTTTTTCCATTATAGGATAAATATATAAAATAGCGTTTCATATAAATGCTTTCAATTACCTCTAACTGTTATGTGAAAACAACCTTGATTCTTCTCATGCTTCACATAACATTTTTTTCCTTTTTTCAAATCTCTCAGAACAGAGGCTAACACCATTTTCAACTGTTCAGGGATTAAATCTGTTTTCCTCCGGGAATCTTTCTGATAACGTTTCCACGATATATCAAATGTTGTTGCATACTGATGTGCAGAATTTTCTGTCGAATTAAAGTTCTTCTTCTTCAACTTTTCTATATCGTCTTGTGTTCGGGTAATACTTGTAACAATCAATTTATAATGTGGCGCATTCAGGCTCTTAAGCGAATCGCTGAAATTTTTTCCTATCGCATCCAACAAATCAAGCGCCTGTGGAACAAGAAAAGGTATAGAGAAGGTTAAATCTTCTACTTCATAATTTTTACCGTTTTTGACTTCTTTTAATTTATTCTTTTTTTTCTCCACCGCTTCGCGGTCTGCCATAAGTTCTACACCTAAAGCTTGAGCTGATTTTAAATGACTTTCATTCAAATCATTAAAATCTCGATTGTAATTACCGGTGTAATGAATAGGCTTAACCGTTTCTTCTTTTTTACAAGAAGATAAATTCAACGCAAACAAGACTGCTAATAAAGCAGATAAATATTTAACTTGGAAACTCGGAATATTAACGGGGTAATATCGCATATCAGTCGCAAAAGTATCAAATATTTCAATTTATTGTATAATTTTGTAGTCGGAAAAACAAACTAAATGATAGAAAGAATTATTATTTTTGACGCAGTAGACCCTGTTATATTTTTTGGAACGAACAATACCAATATCCAACTGATTAAATCGCTATATCCAAAGCTACGCATTATGGCTCGCGGTAATGTATTGAAAGTAATAGGCGATGAATTGGAACTGTCTGTATTTGAAGAAAAAATGCATGAATTGGAAAAACATTGTTTGGAATATAATTTATTGACTGAAGAAAATATATTAGACATTGTAAAAGGTAAAAGCACTAATCTTCCCAATAAGCAAGATAATTTAATTATCCATGGGATGAATGGGAAACCGATTGTAGCCCGTACGGAAAACCAGCAAAAACTCGTCAAAGCATTTGAAAACAACGATATGCTTTTTGCTATCGGTCCGGCCGGTTCGGGAAAAACTTATACCGCTATAGCATTAGCTGTCAGGGCATTAAAAAATAAAGAAATAAAGAAAATTATACTGAGCCGCCCGGCTGTAGAAGCCGGAGAAAAACTGGGATTTCTTCCGGGGGATATGAAAGATAAAATCGACCCATACCTCCAACCTTTGTATGATGCTTTGGAAGATATGATTCCAATTGTCAAACTAAAAGAATTTATGGAAAATAAAATTATCCAGATTGCTCCTTTGGCATTTATGAGAGGGCGGACATTAAGTGATGCTGTTATTATTCTGGACGAAGCTCAGAATACAACTACCCATCAGATAAAAATGTTCCTGACACGTATGGGAATGAATGCAAAAATGATAATTACGGGAGATATTACACAAATCGACCTCCCGGCATCACAACCATCCGGATTACTACAATCTTTGCAAATTCTTAAAAATGTGGAAGGAATTGCCCGCATTGATTTTAATAAAAAGGATATTGTACGGCATAAATTAGTGCAACGAATAGTGGAAGCTTACGAGAAATACACCCCTAAATCCCCTAAAGGGGACTTGGAACGTAAAAGACCGTAGTTCAAATGATACAACAATGATAAGATAACGATGCCAAAGTCCCCTTTAGGGGATTTAGGGGTAAAATTAAGAAAATATGAAAAATACTTTGACAAGAACAGATTTCAACTTTCCGGGGCAAACAAAAGTATATCATGGAAAGGTAAGAGACGTATACACCATCAATAACGAAACGTTGGTAATGATTGCTACCGATCGTATTTCGGCTTTTGACGTTATTCTTCCGGAAGGTATTCCATATAAGGGACAGGTTTTGAACCAAATAGCCGCCAAATTCCTGGACGCAACTTCCGATATTGTACCTAACTGGAAGCAGGCATCTCCCGACCCGATGGTAACTGTTGGATTGAGATGCGAACCATATAAAGTTGAAATGGTTATCCGTGGATATTTGACAGGAAGCGCTTGGCGCGAATATAAAGCCGGCGCACGCAATCTTTGCGGCGTTTCTCTCCCCGAAGGAATGAAAGAAAATCAAAAATTCCCCGCTCCTATCATCACGCCTACTACTAAAGCCGATGAAGGGCACGACGAAAATATTTCCAAAGAAGAAATTATCGCTCAAGGATTGATTGGCAAAGAAGAATACGAACAATTAGAAAAATATACTCAGGCATTGTTCAAACGAGGAACCGAAATGGCAGCTCAAAAAGGTTTGATTTTGGTTGACACCAAATATGAATTCGGTAAAAAGGATGGAAAGATTTATCTTATCGACGAAATTCATACTCCCGATTCTTCCCGCTATTTCTATACAGAAGGTTATGAGGAAAGATTCGAAAAAGGAGAAGAACAAAAACAACTTTCCAAAGAATTTGTTCGTAAATGGCTAATGGAAAATGGTTTTCAGGGAAATAAAGACCAAAAGGTTCCTGAAATGACTCCCGAATATTGTGAAAGCGTTTCGGAACGTTATATCGAATTATACGAAAACATTGTAGGCGAAAAATTCATAAAAGCAGATGCTTCGAATGTTGCCGCAAGAATTGAAAAAAATATTTTGAAATTTTTAAATGATTAAAACACTGAGTTTCACAGAGTAATTTTTCACAGAGTTTCACGGAGTTTTATATAAAAACTCCGTGTGACTCCGTGAAACAAACTCTTTATACTCCGTGTTAAAAAAATTTATATGGACAAGTACGGATTAATAGGTTACCCTTTGCATCATTCTTTTTCCCAGAGTTATTTCAATGAAAAATTCAGGGCGGAAAACATCAATGCTGAATATGTTAACTTTGAAATTCCTACCATTAAGGAATTTCCTGATATTATCAAAAGTAATCCTAATCTGAAAGGATTAAATGTTACCATTCCATACAAAGAGCAAGTAATCCAGTATTTAGATGATTTGAGCGATAACGCAAAAGCAATTGGCGCAGTAAATGTAATCAAATTCATCAGAAATAAATCAGGAAAAAAAATAAAACTAATAGGATACAACTCCGATGTTATCGGTTTTCAACAATCTTTAGAACCTCTATTGAAAAAACAACATCAATCGGCGTTGATACTCGGAAACGGAGGAGCGTCGAAAGCAATCAAGAGAGGCTTGGATAATTTGGGACTATCTTCACAATTTGTTTCACGCGAAAGAACAGCCAACGTAATTCGTTACGAAGACATAACTCCTGAAATCATGGAAAAACATACCGTGATAATTAACTGCACGCCTGTAGGGATGTTCCCTAACGTAAACGAATGTCCTAATATCCCATACGAATTAATCACATCGAATCATCTTTTATATGATTTGCTATATAATCCCGACGAAACTTTATTTCTGAAAAAAGGAAAAGAACACGGAGCAAAAGTAAAAAACGGATTGGAAATGCTGTTATTACAAGCTTTCGCTTCTTGGGAATTTTGGCATTGAAATATTTAGCCACGAATTTCACGGATTAACACAAATAAAAATAGTGTTAATTCGTAAAATTCGTGGCTAAATTTATTCTGCCAACTCGCTTAACTCCAACCAACGTAGTGTCTTAGTATCGATTTCTTCAATCAATACCTTAATCAGATTCGATTTTTTGATCAGTTCATCTGATGATAATTTCCCGGAAGAAAGTTCCTGTTCGATGGCGTTTTTCTTGCTTTCCAAGGCAAGGATTTCAGTATCTAAGTTTTCAAACTCGCGTTGTTCTTTGAACGAAAGTTTTTTCTTTTCCTGATTTTTACTACGTTCAACAGGCTTTTCTTTGATTTGCGATTGCCGGGCGTTTTCTTTTTCTTCCTGTGTTTTTAATCCTTTCCATTCCCTGTAGCGGGTATAGTTTCCGGGAAAGTCTTTGATATCGGCATTCCCATTGAACACAAGTAGATGATCCACTACCTTATCCATGAAATAACGATCGTGGGAAACAATGATGACACAACCTTTGAAGTTAACCAGATAATCTTCCAGAATGTTGAGCGTAATGATATCCAAATCATTGGTAGGCTCGTCGAGAATTAGAAAATTCGGATTTTTTATTAATACCGTACAAAGATATAAGCGTCGTTTTTCTCCTCCGCTAAGTTTGTGTACATAACTATGTTGCTTTTCAGGAGCAAACAGGAAATGTTGCAATAACTGTGATGCGGTCAATTTTTTCCCGCCTCCTAAATCAATGACTTCAGCTATATTTTGAACCACATCAATGACTTTCATGCTGTCGTTGAAATTCAGTCCATCCTGACTGTAATACCCGAAATTGACAGTTTCACCAATGTCGAAACAACCTTTGTCGGGTCGGATTTCACCTATCAACATTTTGATGAAAGTCGATTTTCCGGTACCGTTATCTCCTATAATACCCATTTTTTCATAACGAGCAAATGTGTAATTGAAGTCTTCAACAATTTTCAGGCTACCAAAACTTTTATAAACGTGTTGAGCTTCGAATATTTTATTTCCTATATAGGAGGATTTTACCTCTAATTTAATATTACCGGAAACTTGTTGCTGATTAATTTTTTCTTCCAATTCATAAAATGAATCAATTCGTGCTTTTGCTTTGGTTGCACGTGCCTGAGGTTGGCGACGCATCCATTCCAATTCTTTTCTGAACAAATTATTAGCTCTTTCTAAATCTGCGTTTTGGGTATCGATTCTTTCTTGTCTTTTTTCTAAGAAATAACTGTAATTTCCTTTGTATTGGTATAACTGTTTATTATCGATCTCTATAATGTCGGAACAAACCCTGTCTAAAAAATAACGGTCATGCGTAACCATTAACAGGCTGATGTTTGAACGGCTTAGGTATTCTTCCAGCCATTCGGTCATTTCTAAGTCTAAATGGTTGGTAGGTTCATCTAATATTAATAGATCGGGCTCGGTGATTAATACATTAGCCAAAGCTACACGCTTCAATTGTCCCCCCGAAAGTTTTTCGACGTACTGTTCAAAGTCATTGATTTTAAGTTGAGAAAGTATGTGTTTAGCCCGTTGTTCGTAATCCCATGCTTTTAGATGGTCCATTTGTGTCAGTAATTCGGTTAAATGTTCATGGTTTATAGTCAATAATGCTTTTTCGTATTCGGAAATTAATTTTACAGTTTCATTTTCCGAGTAAAAACAAGCTTGCAGAACAGTTAATCCGGCAGGATATTGAGGGTCTTGGTTTAGATAGCCGGTGCGTATGTTTTTCCTGAAGACTACGCTTCCACTGTCGTAGTCTTCTTTCCCTGTAAGAATGTTTAATAGAGTTGTTTTGCCTGCGCCGTTTTTAGCAATTATTCCAATACGCTGACCTTCGGCAATACCAAATGAAATATTTTTAAAAAGAACCAAATCTCCAAAACTTTTTGTCAACCCGTCAACTTGCAGATAACTTATCATTTTCTCTTGTTTATAACTTAAAAAATCGTATCTTTGTGCTTTGGGTGACAAAAATAACGTAAATTTGAATACTTTTTCCCCAATGATAGTGATTAATAATATTATTTTTATATTTTTGCCGTGTTTTTTAATCAATGTTTAGATTTTTTCTAAAGGGGAAAATGTATACACAGACAGTACAAACAGTTTCATTATGGTAATGCAACCTAAAAATTATTTGTATTCAGTATTTTTTTTGGTACTTTTAGTAGCACTTATCTCTCTTGGGCTGATGTTTACGAAAAATCCTATAGGTGGTATATTCAGGCCGATGGATATATTATCTGATGTACGAAAGGATTCTGCAAAAGAAAATGCGAGGAATGTTGAGGTTTTTGCTTCTCCAAAAGATTCATTAAAAATTATAACTAATACCCGAATAGATACATCATCGATTTCTTCTATAAATCCGGTAACTTCTTTCTCAAAAGTAACAAATAAGCCGGATTCTTTTGTTGTAAGTAATGAAATAGGACTTGTGAGGTTTGATGATTTTTCAGAAAACAAGGATGGTTTAAATTCGTTTTTTGAGAAATTAACAAATATAAAATCTTTGAATCGGCCGGTAAGAATTGCGTATATAGGAGATTCCCTTATAGAAGGTGATATTTTGAGCGGAGATTTAAGACGTAAATTTCAGGAGAATTTTGGAGGTTGTGGCGTAGGAATGATGCCGGTTACTTCTAATGTTAATAATTTCAGAAAAACGGTTGTTCATCAATTTAGTGCATGGGAAACTCATAATTTTAGTAATTATAATAAATCTAAGTTAAGCTTAGGAGGTGTTGCTTGTACTCCTAATAATAATGCGTGGGTCTATTATCAAGGTGTGAAAAAAGATTTTCTGGATTCTTGTAAGCGGGTTAGTATTATTTATTCGTTACCAAGCGCTGATACAAGAGTTTTTTATAAAAAAAATAAAGGAAATTCGTATTATGCGGCGCTTCCTAAAGCAGAACGGGTTGGTCGTATAAATATTGATGGAAAATGCGGAAATATTCAGATTTCTTTTCCTCCCCTTAGAGATTTGGATGTATATGGAGTCTCATTGGAAGATACTACCGGGATTATTGTAGATAATTATTCCATTCGTGGATTTTCCGGTACGGGTCTGAAAGATCTTTCATCCGAAAGATTGTCTCTTCTTAATAATCTATTAAATTATGATTTGATTATTTTGGAATTTGGATTGAATGTGGAAGAAGCTCAACGTGTAGATTATAGAGCTTATGAAGCAGAAATGGTCAAAACCGTAAATTTCTTGAAAGCTTCTTTTCCATCGGCAAGTTTCTTATTGATCGGAGTCCCTGATCGGAGCTATAAAAATGGTGGTGGTAATTACGAAACCATGCCGGGGGTTTTAGCTATGATAGAACATCAGAAAAAGATAAGTAAAGAATCCGGTATCGTGTTTTGGAATTTATATGAGGCTATGGGAGGGAAAAATAGTATGCCTCTTTTTGTAAATTCTAATCCTCCTAAAGCCGGTAAAGATTACACACATTTAACGTTTGAAGGTGGTGAATATTTGGGAAGCCTGTTGTATGAAACTTTCATGTATGAAAAAGGCGTATATGACAGGAGGCTTTCCCAGGCATTAGTAAAATAATGGCCGCCATGTTAGCTATTGATTTTCATAAGTTAAAAGAGTTATTCTTATATAGTCCCAATGAACCGCTAATGTTCAGTAGCGGTTTTTTTCTTTTCTTATTTTTAGGTTTTTTATCTGTTTATGTCTTATTAAAGAATCGCAACAACTTGAGGATTCTTTACGTGGTAGCCTTTTCTTACTATTTTTATTATAAGACAAGCGGATACAGTTTTTTAATATTAGCAGTTATCACGTGTCTCGATTTTTACGTAGGATGGAGTATTAATTTGTTTAAGGAAAAATATCTGAGGCGATTTTTGTTATCCTTAAGTATTATCGGAAATTTAGGAATTCTTTGTTACTTTAAATATACCAATTTTGTTTACGGGATAATTTGTGATTTTTCCGGCAAGGAGTTCAGAGCTTTCGATATTTTCCTGCCTATAGGTATTTCTTTTTTCTTATTTCAGTCGATGAGTTATACCATAGATATTTATCGAAAAAAGATAAAACCTTTGAATAATATTCTCGATTTTGCTTTTTTTGTGTCGTTTTTCCCTCAATTGGTTGCCGGTCCTATTATCCGTGCGAAAGATTTTTTACCTCAAATTCGTCGTCCTTTGCTTATTACTCAAAATATGTTTGGCAGGGGAGTTTATTTAATTGCTATCGGGTTGTTTAAAAAAGCGGTTATATCTGACTATATCAGCATCAATTTTGTAGATCGTATATTTGATAATCCTTCATTATATACAGGAATAGAAAACTTGTTCGGGATTTATGGTTATGCCTTGCAAATATATTGCGATTTCTCCGGATATTCGGATATAGCCATAGGTATGGCTCTGTTGTTGGGCTTTCGTTTTAGTGAAAATTTTAATTCTCCTTACAAATCGGCTACGATTACCGAATTTTGGAAACGTTGGCATATTTCGTTGTCGTCGTGGTTGAAAGATTATTTGTACATATCTTTAGGCGGCAACAGGAAAGGGAAAATTCGTACATATATTAACCTGATGATTACTATGTTGTTGGGTGGTTTGTGGCATGGCGCCTCTTTGCGGTTTATTTTGTGGGGAGGTTTGCATGGGATAGCATTGGTGATACATAAAATATTCTTGGGTCTTTTCCCTTCATTAAAATCGACCGGAACCAAGATGAAGCCTTTTCAACGTTTTTTAGGTATATTGATAACGTTTCACATCGTATGTTTTGGCTGGATATTTTTCAGGGTACACTCTGTGCAAACAGGATTAGATATGTTGAATCAGATAGGTTCCAATTTTTGCCCCGAAGTATTTTTTGAATTAATAAAAGGTTATCCTTATGTGTTCGCTTTGATGTTTATTGGTTTTGTAGCCCATTTTCTTCCGGTCAAGGTTAAAACCGCCGGCATTGAATTGACTACTTCTATGCCCCTGCTATTTAAAGTTTTACTTTTGCTCGTGGTCATTATTATTATTTTTCAGGTGAAATCTTCTGAAATTCAACCGTTTATTTATTTTCAGTTTTGAAAAATTTAGCCACGAATTTCACGGATTAACACATTTATGTTTTGTGTTAATCCATGAAATTCGTGGCTAAATTAATTTTTGAATAATTTTAGTTAGTTAATTGATAAGTTTTTTTGAAAAGTGAAAGCCAAAAGGAAAAATTGTTGTAATTTCGCAGCGAAAAATAAAAATAAAGTTGGTTATTGATCAACTAAAAATAGTTTAAAAAATGAAAAAGTACAATTTCAATGCAGGCCCTTCCATTTTGCCGCAAGTAACCATTGAGGAAACAGCAAAAGCAATATTGGATTTCAATGGTATAGGGCTTTCAATCATGGAAATAAGCCACAGGTCGAAAGATTTCCAAGCAGTGATGGATGAGGCGGTTGCTTTAGTCAAGGAACTTCTTAATGTACCCGAAGGATATTCGGTATTATTTTTGGGCGGAGGCGCCAGCCTTCAATTTGCGATGGTTCCCTTCAACTTGTTGGAAAAAAAAGCTGCCTATTTGAATACCGGCGTTTGGGCAAGTAAAGCGTTGAAAGAAGCTAAATTATTTGGCGAAGTAGTGGAAGTGGCTTCATCGAAAGAGGCTAATTTCACTTATATTCCCAAAGACTACACAATTCCTGCCGATGTGGATTATTTTCACATCACTACCAATAATACGATTTATGGAACAGAACTCAGGAAAGATATAGATTCTCCTGTTCCATTGGTGGCTGATATGTCGTCTGATATTTTCTCCCGTCCGGTGGATGTTTCCAAGTATGCTCTTATTTATGGCGGCGCTCAAAAGAATTTAGCTCCGTCGGGTGTTGCTTTCGTGATTGTAAAAGATGATATTTTGGGAAAAGTAAGCCGTCAGATTCCTTCTATGCTGGATTATCGGATACATATCAAAGAAGGTTCCATGTTTAATACGCCTCCGGTAGTTCCGGTTTATGCAGGACTTCAAACCTTGAAATGGTTGAAGTCATTAGGCGGATTGAAAGTAATGGAAAAAATAAACCTCGAAAAAGCTACGATTCTTTATGACGAAATAGACAGAAATAAATTATTCAAGGGTACGGCCGTAGTTGAAGACCGTTCCATTATGAATGTTTGTTTCGTGATGAGCGACGGTTATGAAGCTTTGGAAGAAGAATTCCAGAAATTCGCTTCTTCCAAAGGATTAGTTGGCATTAAAGGTCACCGGTCGGTTGGCGGCTTCCGTGCTTCTATCTACAATGCAATGTCTAAGGAAGGCGTACAGGCATTAGTAGATGCGATGAAAGAATTTGAAAGAAAATATTAAAATAAATAACTATGCAAACAATGGACAAATTCAACTTTGCAGGGAGCAAAGCATTTGTGAGAGTTGACTTTAATGTTCCGCTGGACGAAAATTTTAAAATTACAGATGATACACGTATTCGTGCAGCTATTCCTACTTTGAAGAAAATAATGAATGATGGAGGCGCTGTGATTATCGGTTCTCACTTGGGTCGTCCGGAAGGCGTAACAAATAAATATTCTTTGAAACATATTATTGGTCGTGTTTCCGAATTATTAGGGGTTGAAGTTCAATTTGCTAACGATTGTATCGGACAGGAAGCTAAAGACAAATCAACAGCTCTGAAACCAGGACAAGCTCTGATGCTTGAAAATCTTCGTTTCTATGCCGAAGAAGAAGGAAAACCTCGCGGTTTGGCAGATAATGTTTCCGATGAGGAAAAAGCAACTGCAAAAAAAGCAATCAAGGAAAGTCAGAAAGCATTTACTAAAACATTGGCTTCTTATGCTACGGTTTATGTAAACGATGCTTTCGGAACGGCACACCGCGCACATGCTTCTACTGCTTTAATCGCCGATTATTTCGATGCCGACCATAAATTGTTCGGTTATCTGATGGAAAATGAAATCGTTGCAGTCGAAAAAGTGATGAAAGATACTGCCCGTCCGTTTACGGCTATTATGGGTGGTTCTAAAGTTTCTTCCAAAATAGATATCATTGAAAATCTGTTGACTAAGGTAAATAACCTGATTATTGCCGGAGGTATGACCTATACTTTTACTAAAGCGATGGGTGGAAAAATCGGAAAATCAATTTGTGAAGAAGATAAGCTGGATTTAGCTATTTCTTTGATGGAAAAGGCAAAGGCTAACAATGTAAATCTTGTTTTAGCTGTCGATGCTAAAATAGCTGATAATTTCAGCAATGATGCAAAAACTCAGTTTGTAGCAGTGGATAAGATTCCTGATGGTTGGTCGGGTTTAGATATAGGTCCCAAAACCGAAGAAATTTTTGCAGATGTTATTAAAAAATCAAAAACCATCCTTTGGAATGGGCCTACAGGCGTATTTGAATTCGACAACTTTGCACATGGTTCTCTTGCTGTTGCCGAAGCAATTGTTGCTGCGACTGCCAATGGTGCATTTTCACTTGTAGGTGGCGGCGATTCGGTAGCTTGTGTAAATAAATTCGGATTAGCAGATGAAGTCTCTTATGTATCTACCGGTGGTGGCGCACTTCTTGAATTTATCGAAGGTAAAGTGCTTCCGGGTATTAAAGCTATCAGAGGCTATTAATATTTACTGGGTATAACTTTTCAGTCACAAATTATACAAATTGGGGACATTCGGTTTTTATTTACTGAATGTCCCCAATTATTTTGAGCCTAAGTTAATAATCATGCACGGCACACAACAAAAAACGTGAAAATCTAATATAAAGATCTTCACGTTTCCCTATTACCCTCTTGAAATCCATTCCCTTTCTCAAAATCTTTACAAGGCTCTTCTTAAGATACACACACACTACTAATAAAATTCTGAAAGCTACTTTTCACAAGCCACATGACAAAATTGGGGATAAAAAAACTCAAGACACCTCTCTGTTTTTTAATTCATTTGAAAGAAAAATGGAAATCAAGATTGTTATTTAATTTTCTCAAAATTGTTTCCGGTGCAAATGTAAATAAAAATAATTTATATCCTACTATAAATTATAAAAAAATTCTTAAATATGCATGTTTATTTTTTGTATTATTGAAAAAACTGCTATATAATTCTTATTTTTGTTCAAACAAAATGAATATGAAACATAAATTATTCCTGCTATTCGCTCTTTTCTTTGTATCACAAACCATTTTTCCGCAAAAAGAAATTAAGATAAAAGCATATAAATGTTCTGAATTAATTCCTGTGTTTGTTCCGGTAATTCTTGACAGTCTCGACATAAATAAAAAAGAATATTCCGATAAAAATTTGTTGAATACTCAAATCAGCTTCGATCAAGTTCTTTACAATAAGCAAATACTAAAAACCGACAATGCAGGATATGCGCTTTTGCCTTATTTCGACTGGGATGCAAAAAAACCGCGTCAAGACAAAGCCATACAACTCCTGTCTTTTAACATAGATGCCGATAGATACTGTAAAGCAAAACTTTCTATCACTTGTACGGAAATGTTTGAAGTTTATATTAACAATGAAAAAGGGAAAAGGAAAGAAACCAAAGAAGATGATATATCAAATTCACCGAATATCGATATCGATTTGAAATTAGAACCTAAGCAATATAATGTAGTCATTAAACGGCTGGCCACATTCAGTAACTTTAATAATTCCGAAATTAAAACGGTTTTAATCCCTGAAAAAAATGATTTATCTACTCAGTTTAATATTTCATTGAATGACAAACGGCGAATCACGATTAATGATATGCTGGATGGTACCCAGGTTGTGAATGCAACTATTTCTCCAACCGGTAAATACTTCATTGCAAGATACGCCGAAGGAGCTAAAAACTCAACCTTTAACGAATTAAGAACTTTAAATGATAACCGGTTAATCTACCGTTTTCCTTCTGCGATAAGACCTTACTGGATGCCGGCTTCCGACAAGATTATTTATTATAAAGACGGGGGTAACAATAATAAAGACGTTTACATATTTAATCCGGCCACATTAGAAGAAAATTTAGTTGCAGAAGGCATTTCTTTTGAATCATTTTACGTATCTCCCGATGAAAAATTCATGATTCTGGCAGTCGATGAAAGTATGCCTAACGACAAATCTTCCTTTAAAAGATATCTTTCTCCTTCCGACAGGGAAGGTTCTTTCAGAAAAAAACATAGCCTTTTCAAACACGATTTTTCTCAAAAGAAAACCGAAAGACTGACCTTCGGAAAAATCAACACGTATGTCTGTGACATTAGTTCCGACGGAAAAAAATTACTGTTTATGACCACAAAAGAAGATTTACAGGAACGTTTATTTAATAAATTCAACCTGCTCATGATGGATTTAACAACATCCGATATAGATACCATAGCCCAAGATAATTTCATTTCAAGCGCACTTTTTTCTCCCGACAACAAGCAAATTCTTATACAAGGAAGCGCCGATGCTTTTGGAGGTATAGGATTAAATATCCCTTCCGGAGAAATATCGAACATTTATGATGGGCAAGCTTTCATTATGGACTTAAAGACAAAAAAGGTTACAGCTTTCACTAAGAATTTCAACCCAAGCGTAGACAATTGTACATGGTCTAAATTTGATAATAAAATATATCTGCAAACAGACGATGAAGACCGCGTTGCTATTTATACATTTGAACCAAAGACAGAAAAATTTGAAAAATTAAATCTGAAAGAAGATATAATCTCCGACTTCGACGTTTCAAAAACATCTCCTATGGCGATTTTCAGAGGAGAAAGCCAGGCAAATGCCAATAGGCTCTATTCTTTCAATACAAAATCGAACGCTATAGAAATGTTGGCAGATCCTTATGGAAAAAGGTTGGCCGAATTAAATCTTGGAAAAATTGAAGACTGGAACTTTACAGCTTCAGGAGGTACGGAAATAAAAGGCAGATATTATCTTCCTCCCAATTTCGACCCCAATAAAAAATACCCGATGATTGTATATTACTATGGAGGAACAAGCCCAACCCCTCGCAGCTTTGAAAGCCGTTATCCTTTAAACGTTTATGCCGCATTAGGTTACGTTGTCTACACTTTGCAGCCAAGCGGGTCTGTCGGATTCGGACAAGAATTCTCGGCTCGTCACGTTAACGCATGGGGCGCACCTACTGCCAATGAAATCATCGAAGGTGTTCAAAAATTTTGTGAGACCCATTCTTTTGTCAATAAAGAAAAAATAGGCTGTATAGGAGCATCTTACGGAGGTTTTATAACACAATATCTCCTCACAAAAACGGATATATTTGCCGCAGCAGTATCTCATGCAGGCATTAGTTCAATTGCCAGTTATTGGGGAGAAGGATACTGGGGATATGCTTACGGAGCAATCGCAACCGCCGGAAATTTTCCATGGAACAATGCCAAACTATATACAGAACATAGTCCTCTGTTTCAAGCAGATAAAGTTAACACACCCTTACTTTTATTACATGGAAACGCAGACACCAATGTTCCAATCGGAGAAAGCATTCAAATGTTCAACGCTTTAAAATTATTAGGAAAAACGGTTGAATTTATTGAAATAGATGGAGAAAATCATACTATATCGTATAAGAAACGTATTGATTGGAACAATTCAATTTTGGCATGGTTTGCCAAATGGCTGAAAGATGAACCGGAATGGTGGAACGCCTTATATCCGGATTAAATCATTCAATGTATAATTACTGAAATCAGGTATCACTTCATATACTTTATCCAGAAGAGATTCTCTTGCGTTGGTAGTCGACAGTCCTATTACTTTCATGCCTGCTGCAATTCCGGATTGAATACCGGCAAAAGAATCTTCAAAAACAACACAATCCGAAGGATTAGCTCCCAAATCTTCTGCTGCCAATAAATAACACATCGGATCAGGTTTTCCTTCCTTGATGCGTTGAGCTGTAACAACTGTATCGAACAGCTTGTTCAAATGATATGCTTTGTCTACTGAACTTACTTTTTCTTCTCCCGAACTCGTTACTAAACCTGTAGGAATTCCGGCTTCTCTTAATGAGCGGACAAAAGCAACCGCTCCGGGAATTTCCGGATAGCTCATGTTTCTCTCAAATTCATCATGTATTTGCTTAAGACTTGCTATTTCTTCTTCCGATAAATGAGAAAAATATCTATTCAATATATCGGGGAGTATCGTTCCCTTTATAATCTTTTCAAACCCTTCTATATCAGGACGATATTTTTTCCCTATAGCCTTCCAATGAATGTCATATTGAGGCTCGGTATCTATTATAACGCCATCCATATCGAACAGCGCATAAATTTTCTTTTCCATAATTTTAAAAAGCCACGAATTACACAAATTTACACAAATTAAAGAATTCCAATTTTCTTATTCCGTTGATTATCAAAATAAAACAATTTGTATAAATTCGTGGAATTCGTGGCTGAATGACTTTTTGAAACTATTCCTCCTACATCGAACGAGATGTAAACAAGGACATTAATATATATATAACAATAGTAATACTGATACCGGATATACCCAAAAACGCCAGTGAAAAAATTGCTATCAGCAGCAAGATATATCGCGCTCCATTTCCTTTCCAACCATAATTTTTAAATTTCAGAGAAAACATAGGTATTTCCGAAATCATCAGGCAAGAAAACATCAAAACACAGATAATAACGAATATTAGTAAATATAAAGGAGCTATCTTCTCCAACTGGGAAAGTTGATATATTAAAGCTCCCCAAAACAAAGCGTCGGCAGGAGTAGGTAGTCCGATAAACGACGACGACTGACGATCATCGACATTGAACTTTGCTAACCTTAACGCCGAAAAAGCAGGTATCAGAAAAGCAATATAAGCAATGTAAACTAATAGCGAATCAGGAGAATAATTGATAAGGATTGTATGCTGCAGAAAAACAAAAATAATCATTCCCGGGGCAACGCCAAAACTAACCATATCGGCCAAAGAATCCAGTTCCTTTCCTATGTCGGAATATGCTTTCAATAAACGAGCTGCAAATCCGTCAAAAAAATCAAAAACAGAAGCTGTTATTATAAAAATAAAGGCCCATAAATAATTATGATTAAAGGCCATAACACAAGCTATGCAACCCGAAATCAAATTCAAGCATGTAATTGTGTTGGGAATATGTTTCTTCATAAGAAAACTCATTTTAAGCGGGCTACCGGCGTCCGGTTTCCATAAACTTTAGCGTCCGGTTCAACTAACATCTCCGTATCCAACGGTAAATATAAATCGACGCGAGAACCAAATTTGATAAAACCCAATTGCTGATTGATATGACAAATCTGTTTTTCCCGCGGATAGGTAACGATACGTTTCGCTAATGCTCCGGCAACTTGACGCACTAATATCTCACATCCTGATTCGGTTTTTATAATAATGGAAGAACGTTCATTTTCAATACTTGACTTAGGCAAATAAGCAGCCATAAAACGTCCTCTTTGATGTGTAACATGCAATATTTCACCGCCAATCGGAATCCAATTGATATGCACATTAAAAACGCTCATAAAAATAGATACTTGTAAACGCTTTTCATGGAAAAATTCATTTTCCATCACTTCTTCAACCACAACAACGGTACCATCTGCCGGAGCGACAACAATATTATTCTTTTCAACATTAAATATTCGTGCCGGACTTCTGAAAAAATTGATGATTATCAAAAAGAAAATGGAAGAAACAAACAGGAAAAAATAAAAAAGTAACGATTTTCCAACTAAATAATAAACAATAAGGTTAAGCAAAATCAGCCCGGTAATCGTTACGGCAATAGTTTTATGGCCTTCTTTATGGATTGTCATTTTGTTTTTTTAGTATTTTTTATACTTCTTTGTTCTCCTTTCAGGGGACAAAGATAATCGGATTTTGGTTATAAAACATGCAAGTATGATAAAAAATGATATTCATTGAATGAAAATTTCCACGCAAAATATAAATTACTCCCTAAAATTAATATAATAATCGATATTTTCTTTCATCACTATATCAATCGGCATATAATTGATTTTTGTTACTTCTTGTTTGAAAATCAATTTACTGCAAATGTCCTGAACCGAACAATAGACTTGTTTTTCCGGTCGTTGTGCTATCAGATAGGAAATAACGTCTTTTTTCAGATATGCAATATTTTTCTCCAGTAAATCGTAACCGAACAAACGGATTTCTGTTTGTTTCAGGGTCTCCAAAAGCATAGCCAACCGATAAACCTTGGAGTTGAAAACAACCGCTGCTTTTATTGAATCGTGCTTAAGAAATATTTCCTTCAATAATAGAAAATTCATAGCTTCATCATTAGACAACGTCACGTCAATTAATTCTATTTTATCTTTTAATCCCTGATCTTCAATATAATGGATAAATCCTTCATATCGATCGGTTGTTGGATTAGCAAAACTTTGAGTATGGACAACTAAAACTGATGCATTTTTCTGTAAATTTTCAAGCAATAGTTTTGCCATTACATATCCGCTTTGAAATAAATTTTGTCCGTAATAAGTTAAAAAATCCGTATCTTCAATCATGGAATTTATAAAAGAAAATGGAATGTGGCAGGCCGACAACTTTGATATAAAACTCAAGGTCTCTGAGCGAAAAGACGGCGACAGAATGATAGCGTCAGGAAGTTCGGAGAATACCGTTTCAACTGTTTCGACAAAAGAAAGAACATTCGTTTGGTCAAAATATTTTTTATCTATAAACAAATTATAATCTGCAAACTGTTGCGTCGCCAAATCAAAACTATTATTCACCACTTCCCAATAATCTCCGGCCCGATAGTTCGGGATAATACATACAACGCGATAATGTTTTTTTGAAGCTAAGGAACGGGCAAACAAGTTGGGCGAATAATTCAATTTTTTCAACACTTCATTGACGATTTCCACACTTTTAGCGGACACTTCTCCCCTGTGATGGATGACTCTATCGACTGTTCCCTCCGAAACTCCCGCTAAGCGGGCAATATCCTTAATCCGTATTCTTCTTTGATGCTGAGATATATCCATTCTTTTTTAAGGCAGATTTCAATTTTGACGGCAAAAGTACAAAGAATTTGAAAATTCAGATAAATTTTTTGTTATTCTTTTTTATATCTCAAAAGGTTTAATTACTTTTGTGTGTCCGCACACGGACATTTCGAAAAACATAAAAACTGTATTATATACGCATGAAAAAGCTTTTATTCCTTTTCTTTCTTAGTGTATTTTTCTTTGAAATACACACTATCGCACAGACGAACGAAGATATAGTTATTACCCAACCACATCCTCGTCTTCTTTTACTGCAAGGAGAAGAAGAGCAAATCAAAGCAAAAATACAAGAAAATGAATTTCTGCAAGATGCTCATAATTATATTATTACACGGTGCAATGAAATCATAGACGAACCTTTACTCGAACATCAATTAACCGGAAAAAGACTTTTAACCATATCGAGAAAAGCGTTGGAACGCATTTATTATCTGTCGTATGCTTGGCGTATGACCGGAGATGACCGGTATGCCGTGCGAGCAGAGAAAGAAATGGTCAATGTTGCCAACTTTAAAGATTGGAATCCGCAACATTTTTTAGATGTAGCGGAAATGACATTAGCCTCGTCAATCGGTTATGACTGGTTGTACTCTTATCTCTCAGATTCAACGAAGGCGTTGGTAAGAAAAGCAATAGTAGAAA
>Ga0123357_10000911_pt1 | contig 30046 bp, 30 predicted proteins | sample TergutEmb28metaG_FD_89873 | JGI IMG/M metagenome (GOLD analysis project Ga0123357, IMG submission 89873) | Embiratermes neotenicus P4 segment gut microbial communities from Petit-Saut dam, French Guiana - Emb289 P4 | ecosystem: Host-associated > Arthropoda: Insects > Digestive system > Gut ...
AGATGTGCAAACTTCTTTTGTCGAAATTCTTCGGCTTGCAATCCCTGTAGATGTGACAATTTTCTCTATTTCCTCGCCGGAAAGAAAAGATAAATTTCTATTATCCTCTTTGTTACTTGGAACACAAGCGGACATTCCTCTTATTGCAACATTTTTGACTTCAAAGAAAGCCATTAGATTCTTGATTTTATAATATTGTACAGATCTTCAATGGTTGAAGAATTACGAATATCATCGCCTTTGATTTTTACTTCATATTCTTCGTCAATCATTGCAATAACAGACAAAGCTATTAAAGAAGACCATTCTTTTACCTTTTTGAATTCTGTGTTTGGAGAAAATTCATCAATTGCTGTTTCCTCAAATTGAGAGGAAAAGTTTTTTACAAAATCTGTCAGTTTCATATTTGTTTATATTTTAGTATTTTAGTTCAATTGCAGGATTTCCAATGTATGTGGCATTATCTTTTGTTTTTTTATTATTACGCTGTTTGTTCCAATAGTTGTATGATTACCTATTTGTTTTTGTTGCAATATAATACTACTTATTCCGAAAAAATTAGAATCTCCAATCTTAACCTTGCCAAATATACAGGTGGACGGCTTGTACTATGCTCGGTTATAAAATGATTTATCAAAGGATTGAAAATTTAGAGATAAAAGCGAATCCAATTCATTTTTAGCATGTCCTTTGGCAATCTTGTTCAATGAAGTGTCAATAGCAGTTGTAAACTTTTTGAATTCGTCATAGTATTTGCAGTTCAAACAATCTTTTTTAGCCATTTCCAAAGCCTTTCAATCAAATTCAAATTTGGGCTGTATGAGGGTAAAAACATTAATTCTATTCCTAAAATATTATACCTGTTTCTTCCCGAAGGCGTTGGAATAAATACTCAAACAATACACCAAACGCAAGCAATAAAAGCTCCCCAAACACAATGCACGGCATCCGCAAAATAGACAATGCGATTATTCTCTTTGGACTCCTCTAATTGTGGGGACAGTTCATTGTCCAAATATTCTTTTTGCTCGTTCTTTTTCTTCTGTCAACGCCTTTGATGGTACTACTCCAACAGTGAGACAACGAAATCCTAAAAATTTTAAGAACTTTCTTACTTGCGTTTCATGTCGTTCTATACCTGTTATTTCCTTTATTTTCGCTGCTGCCTCTGATATTGACTTGGTGGATTTTCTATAAAATACTGTTTTATTTCATTCAAATGTTTTTCCATTTCACTTTTGGTTGGATTTTAAATGTAAGGCATCCATCCTTTGGTTGACACGCGGGTGTGGGTGTTCATATTTTTGATATTCATCTAATATTTGTTGGCGTTATCGATTGATTAAATATTCTAATTAATCTATCACACTTTGAAAACATTATTCCTGCTTTATAATCAATAAATCTTTGAATGTTATTATTTCCTTTTAACCATTCAATATAAATTGCAGCGGTGTTTACTCCGGCTTCATGAGAAAAAGGATAACCTCCGCCAAATCGGGGATTAAGTTCTAAAACATACAGTTCTCCATTATATTCAAAGATATCGCAATCTAAATTACCAATATGTTTCAGGTTTTCTCCGATGGACTTACCTGTAACTTCGAATCGTTTATCAATTATTGATATTGCTTTATCTGTTTCACCTGCCCGCATCGAAAGTTTTTGCCTGACAAAAGTTCCAATATAATTTTCCTCAAAATCGTTAAGTATATCCATTCCATATTCTTTTCCCTGTATTTTTTCTTGAATAAGAATTGAATGTGATAAATCGTTTTTACTGGCTTCTTTTAGAATAGTTCGTTCAATCTTTATTTTTTGTAATTGATAGGATAGTTTTAACTCTACTTCATTTTCAGGGAAATCAATCCCGATTGAAGCGCTTCCCCAGCGGGGTTTTATAACTAAAGGGAAATGGAGTTCTCCATTTTTTATTGCCCGTAATGCATCTTCAAGGGAAATATACGTCTTGGGCGATTTTAACCCGATATTTGTTAAAAATTGAATAGTTTTCCATTTATCAAAAGAAATATCAATAACACTTTCTTTAGATATAATAACTTTTGCTCCTGTTTTTTCTAATAAACTTTTATTATATGAAAGCAATGGTAACTCTAAATCATTCAGAGAAATTACAGCATCAATTTTATAATCGCCTATTATTTTTATGAGTGCATTTATATAGTTATTATCATATATAGGCGGTACAATTGCAAATTTATCTGCATCTACCATTGCCGGAGCTGTTGACTGCATATCGGCAGCAATAATAATACCGGGTCCTTTTAATGATTCTTTAAAATAGTTAATCAGATAATTACGCCTCCCTGCACATGTAAAAAGGATGTTCATATTATTCTAAAAAATTAAAAATTCCGCCTGTATGCCAAAATAAAATATTACCCTTTATATTATTCTTTACTACAAAATCCAGCATACCATAAAAAGCTTTTCCTGAATAAGTCGTATCAAGAGTAAATCCGTAATCTATAATTGAATTTTTTGACAGTTCTTTTATTTTATCGTTATATTTTCCATATCCTCCACATAAATAATCATCTAAAACAATAATGTCGTTATGACGATTTTCTATTTTATACTCTCGACACAGGTCATTATAGAAGTCTTCAACTATTTTTTCAGCTCTTTGTCTATTTCTTGCTACTGAAATGCCTATAACTTGCAAATTTAATTTATACTTATCAATGCCTGCCAATATACCGGCATGAGTAGAACCTGTGCCTGATGCTAAAAAAACATATTCGGGAAACCATTTAATTTTTTCGCAACAATTTTTCATTTGTTCTACAGCGTCTATATATGCTAATCCGCCTTCAAAGGTATGTCCTCCTCCATACACATAATATGGAATATAGCCTTCATATTCAAATTCCCGCATTGCCTCATCCATTTTATCGGATATTTCGTCGGGATCATTAACAAAAATAAGTTTAGCTCCGGATAGTCTGATTATTCTTGCATTACCTGATTGTTCGTAAAATTCATTTTTATCTCCATGTAAAACTAAAGTGCATTTCCATTTTTTAGCAGCTGCTAATATCGCTAATGCCCTGCAATGATTGGATTGAATGCCGCCTGTCGTAACAACGGCATTGCACCCTTTAGATTCTATATCTTTTGCTATATATTCGATTTTTCTACCCTTATTTCCACCTCCTAAAAAAGGATAAAGATCATCGCGGAAAACATATAAATTGTCCTGTAAACGTGTTATATAGCTAAAATTCATAAATTTTTCTTCTTACAGATAAATATAACATTGGCGTCATGAGCGCTTGGTCCAAATGCCGGCATTGAGATCGGATCAATTTCACTTCCATCAAATGTTTCCACATCAAAATAATTTCTTAAAATTTCTATAAAATTACCACCATATAACCTTAAATGATCAAATTGTCCGAATAATCTCTCTCTTTCTTTTTTGATTTCTTCACATGTCATAGTTTCCCAATATTCAGGCGGCATTTCCTTAGTCATTTCTAAATCAAAATCAATTGGAACTGTTATAAACGCTATCCCGTCTGCATGTAAAATTCTTGATAGTTCGGACATTGCCTTTTTGTCATCTGGAACATGCTCTAAAATATGATTACAAAATATCAATTTTTGTGAATTGTCGGGCAAATCTATATCACAAAGGTCTAATTTAAAATCACAATCATCTCTAAATAAATCTGATGTTTTAAAATCAATTTTTTGTCTTTCCAAAAAAAACTTTATACTCTTTTCAGGAGCGAACAGAATTATGTTATCTCCTTTTTCATAAGTATATTGCTTAGTATTGTTTAAGAGCAGATAACATTCAGCCCTTTGCCGCGCTAATGAAAAACAAATGGGACACCACACATTTTTTTCAATTTTTTTACTTCTGTTTGCGGCAATTTTAACTGGATAATAACGCAGAAACTTTTTCACTCCGTTTCCACAACAATAACAAAAAGCGTAGTCTCCTTTATATTTCTTTTCGCGTGAAATATAGTCTCCTCCGTATTTCTTTTTGCGATTAGAATTTTGAATAAAGACAATAAATCGCTTTGGCAATATCTTCTTTATTATATCTTTTATTTTATTCATACGTAATTATTTTTGAAATCGTTATTAAATTCTCTATTACTATTTAAAAAACTTTAGAATCGTTTGTATTTACCTTATTCATTTTTCCTGTATGTATCTAAATTTGCAATTATTTCTCCATGAACAAATATATCTTTTCTTTTTATTACATTAATAATTGTCTTAAAAAAAATTTTCACATCAAAAGTAAAACTCATATTCTCGGTATAGAACGCATCCATTTCAAGTCTTTCGTCCCAATATATTGTATTTCGCCCATTTATTTGAGCGTATCCTGTAATTCCAGGTCTCACGGTATGCCTCAACTTTTCCCTTTCTGTGTAATAGGGTAAATAATCTACATATAATGGACGAGGACCTATAAGACTCATATCGCCTTTTATTACATTAATCAGTTGCGGTATTTCATCTAAAGAGGTTTTCCTGAAAAAAGCGCCAATTGGAGTCAAACGTTTTGAATCCGGTAAAAGATTTCCATCAACATCTTTCTTATCGTTCATCGTTTTAAATTTGATAATGTTGAAAATCTTCTCATTTTTTCCGGGGCGCCGTTGTAGAAAAAAAGGTTTTCCATTATTCGCAAAAAAAAGAAAAACAGAAGCAAAGATAAAAATTGGAGATAATATAATAAGCCCAATCAATGCTAACACGAAATCTATTAATCGTTTAAAAAAATGTTTATACATTTTAGTTATTCTTTTTTAATGATTTATATTCAGCTAATATAGCTTCCCAAACCATTTTTTGTTCATAACGTGAAGTTATCATACTGCGTGCATTTTGTTTCAAATGATTACGTAAATCTGATTTTTCTAAAAGCAATTGCATCTTTACCTGTAACTGTTCTTTATTTTTAGGCGGAATAATTAGACCGTTTACGCCTTCCTCAATGATTTCGTTGCAGCCGTTGATGTTTGTAACAATACATGGTGATTCCATTGCTCCTGCCTGCATCACAACATTTGGAAAACCCTCTCGATAAGTTGGAAGAACAAAAACATCCGAAACAGCCAGATAAGGGCGCACATCTAATTGATACCCAACAGAAAGAATATCCGGATGATTTTGAATTTCATTTTCCGTTTCAGGCAATAGAGGATCCAAGTCCCGCTCAAAGCGACCAACTAACAACAGTTTTGTATGCGAATATTTTTTGTTGATTTCTATAAACGCTTGCACTAATTCGTTAATGCCTTTGTCTTTAACTAAGCGCCCAACAAAACCGAAAACAAAAGCGTTCATTGGAATTTCCAGTTCATTTCTTATTTCTTCTTTCTGTTTAAGAGAATATAAAGTGGAGGAAAAATATGCAGTATCTATGCCGTTTGAGCTGCCGTTTCCAATAACTTTCAATTTATGCTCCGGACAAAATTTATTTTTCACAATAAATTCATACAATCCTTTAGAATTAGGATATACGTGATGTGCGCACAGGTATGTAAGTTTTTCGGTAAAATTCAATATTTTTCGTTTCAATCCGGCAGTTTCCATCAAAGGTAATCCGGCTACAGTATGCAGGCGGTGAGGAACTTTTGTTAAACTCGCAGCCAACATTCCGATTAATCCCGCTTTGGGCGTGTGAGTGTGTACAATATCCGGTTTCTCCTTTCTAAAATAAAGATATAACTGCCACAATGCTTTCAAGTCTTTGAACGGCGTGATCCGGCGTGTTAATTCTACCGAATAGGTTTTGACCTCCTCTGTTATTCCTGTTTTTTCCAATTGCTCTTTGTTCGAACTAATAATAGTAACGTCGTAATATTGTTTCATAAAACGAGGCTGACCTTTGAGCAAGGTTGTAAAAGAAGATGAAACAGTGGCGATACGGAAAAGTTTTTTCATTAGGAATATCTGCAATTATCTATAAATCTTTTTGTAAATGTCGATGTATTTATCAACCATAGTATTAATATCATATTGCTTAGCTCTTTCAGTACATTTATAAGCAATTTCGCTATAGAAATCAGGATTATCTATAAGGCTTATGATTTTCCCCGCCAAATCTTTTTCATCGCCCTGAGTGAACAATAATCCCGCTTCATTAACTACATTTTTTAACCCCGGAACATTTGAAGCAATGACAGGTTTTTGTGCAGCCATTCCTTCAACTATAGCTAATCCAAAACCTTCCCAATGAGATGAAAGAACAACAATATCAGCCGAGTTTAACAATTCCGGTATATCCATTCTAATACCAAAGAAAAAAACTCTATCCGATAAATTTAATTCGTTTGCTAAATTTTCACATAAAATCCGTTTTTCACCATCGCCTACAAGATAAAGAACCACATTATCAGGGACATATTGCATTGCTCTTATCAACGTAGCCTGATCTTTCTGTTCTCGAAAACTGGAAATTTGCATAACTATAATCTTCGATCCGTCTTGTGTTTTTTGTGATGGTAAATCAATAAATCTTGATAAATCTATTCCATTGTTGATTATTCTAAATTTATCAGTATTCAAAGACAAATATGATTTTAAAGAGTCATTAACCTCTTTGGTAATAGATACAACAACTTTGTATTTTTTATATATAAACCTATCAATATAATACCAATATTTCTTTTTTCTACGTCTATTCTGTGTATTATGTTCTGTAAATAAAAGATTAACTTTGCTGAATGATAGTAATTTTGCTAATGCAACCCAATAAAGTGAAGGAAAAAGATGTACATGTATAATATCGTATTTCTTCAAATAAGGTATGATATAAAATATTAGTACAGGATTATATATTTTTTTAGTATCGCCATTACTTAAGGTATGTATTATAACTTTTTGTTCTTTTAATTTATTAAAAAACGGAGTGCCTTCTCCATTCAAAAGCATTAACTCCATCTCTATACCTCTTTTCTTAAATAAGGGGATTGCGTCAACTAAAAGTTTTTCTGCACCGCCTATGTTAAGTGAGTTTATTACTTGAAGTACCCTCATGATCCCATGCTTTGTTAATATTTAATACACTAATTTAATACTTGATATGGTCAGGTCTTCTTCTTTATTTTAATGTACATTGTATTTGTGTTTCCTTGCGACAATATTGGTAATAATAATATTATCATAGGAAATAATTTTACGCGATGCCTCATAGCAGTTCCATAATTATTTGTTCCTAAGGCAAACAGCATGTATGTTGAAAAAATTACAAATAAAAATGTTCTCTTGAATGTCCTGGCAAATCGAGAAGCAGGTTTATACTTAAAACTATATTGAAAAATTTTATACCACATAAATAATTGCAAAATTCCATCTACCAACCATGCAATCAAAGTTTCCATGCTGAAAATTTGCCATGGTAAAGGAGAAATAGCAAACATGATTATTCGATAGGGCAATTGTAGAAACAAACCCAGCGTACTGGTCGGGACGGTACTTACATAATTTGTATTACCTCTTACAGTTTGAACGGCAATGACATCTTCAATGGAATCAATATTTTTGAATTTAGTAATCATTAATTCGCCTAAAGGAGAAGCTAATAGAGTAACAATTAATACTACTCCTAAACCTATTTTTAAGATGTTGGATATCTGTTCGCCTTTTGTCGCCCAAATAAATAAATAAACAAACATGATAGCAATCATTCCGGAATGCATTAGTGTTGCTAATATGCTAAGCAATAATGCAATTAACAGATTCCTGAACCGATTTTGTTTTAAGAAAAGAGTAAAATGATATACCGACATAATAAATAAACATTGGGTAGGAATCTCACGTAAAAATGTTATTGAAAATATAAATTCAATAGGCCAAATCATCCACAATAAAGCAATTTTTTGAGAAGAATAACTATTATTGGTCAATAATAATGTCGTTTTATATATATATATTTGAGTAATTATTGAAATACCGAATACATAGAAGTAAATCAAAGTTATATCGTTACCAAACAGATAATAAATAATTGCGACTAACTTGGGAAACAAATTAAAATCTGAAGATAGAATAGATGCAATCGAATTATTGGCGTCAAGTATCTCTAATGCCGATCTGTTAAAATTAATCCAATCAACGCCTCCCATTGGAATATCTCTATTTATCGATTGATAGCAAAGGACGCTATACTTTATAATAAGTAAAATAAAAAAGATACCTTTTATCTTATTTCGCGTAAAGTATTTCAACTGCCATAATACAGCAATTAAAATAAAAACCAATACCGGCAATAAAGATAATACAGGTATTTGCGTATATGAATGCGTTATTATTATAGCACACACTAAAACAAAAACCAAAATGATAATAAGTAAAATAGTATTTTTATTGTTTAACATTTTTTGAATATTTTATAATCATTTTGTTAATATTATGAGTTATTTCTATTGTTATGAAAATAATAATTTATACTGTTCAAACATATATTTATTACTGTATTGCATCTTCACTTTGTTATAAGCGTTATGCACTATACGATCTTTTATTTCATGATTATCAATAATGGTTTCAATTTTTTCTGCCAATTGCTCTTTATTTTCAGGTTGGAATAATAAAGCGTCGGTTTTATCTTCTAATAAATTATTAATTCCATCAATATCAGTTGCAATAATCGGGACTTGGCAAGCCATTGCCTGTAATAAACTTGTACTGAGCGTTTCTTTTAATGAAGAATGAACATAAATATTTGTTTTGTTTAATAAGTCAATAATTTCATCTTCATTTAACGCGCCTAAAAAATAAATATTATGTAAATTCAACTTCTCTGCGTAGTCGATATATTTTTGTTTTGTTTCGCCATCTCCTGCAATATACAACTCAATATTTTGATATTTAATGGATAATATTTTAATAGCGTCAATTAATGTTTTATGATCTCTATAATTATTCATTCTGCTTATCATACTTATAGTGATTGCTTCATTTTTATCGTTGCCGTTTTCAAGCATTACTTTTTTAAAATTTTCAAGATTGACGCCATTTGCTATTATTGTAATTTTTTTGCGGGATATAAAATGAAATTTTTTGATTATTTCATTTTTATATTGAGGCGTCAGATACACAATATGAGGCGCTGAATGCAATATAAAAAAACTGTATATCCAATCTTTTAATCCCTTTGCCTGATTCGATTGATGTTCGACAGCTATCCATTTTTTCTTATATAAACAACAGTATATCAAAGTGATAAATACTAACGGCACGCTGTGCATAAGAATTATATCCGGATTCTTCTTCCTCAACAAGTTAAATATTTTATATTGTGATTTTACATCAAATCCTTTTGATTTTAGGACAGAATCAAAATCTACTTTCAATTCCGTCGCTTTTGTAATAAATGATTCGGAAGGATGCTCTATGCCGTAACCTACTAAACAATGATGAAATATATTATCAGTATCAGCTTCAATTAATGAAAATGCAACAGAAGAATGTCCTCCTAATCCGGGATAAAGCAATTGAAGCAATTTCATATTTATTTAATTTGTTGTTATTGATAAATTCTTCATCATATCTAAAACGTCAGAAACAACTTTTTCATAATTTTTATTATCTATCTTGTACTTTTTGCATTCCTCAAGAAAATCTGAGACGAGGAAGTCAATAGGAATTTTCGGATAAATATATCCTGCATACATAAAAGTAGCGCTGAAAAAAGTAATAATTCTGCTAAATTTAAGTTTCATTAAATATATCTCTACTGGTATAGTATATTCATCCGAGAGTATATATGTTTTTAAATTTATCTCTTTAAATAAATTACAAATTTGAATTTTCTTATTTTCTGTATCGCGAGGGTGAAATTTTATAACAATTAACTTTTCGCGAAAGATACTGTTACTGAAAAAATTTTTTAATACATTCAATAAAGGTTTCGTCGCATTTGGATTTATTTCATCTATTACCTGGCTCAAAAAAAGTATTGTTTCGCCATCGCAAGAAAATGATTTCATTTTTTCATATTCATTGCGAATATAAGCTTCCAACTTAGTTGACAATATATTTGAAATATATAATTGCTTGTCGTATTGTTCATGATAGACAGGAAGAATACTAAGTCGCATGTTTATTGGTATTTCTTTAAATGATAATGACTTATCAAATACATATTTTGCATATTTAAAATGATATTGGGGTATGAAAAAAAAAGTATCTAAAGCCTTACTTACGGCTTTGTTTAATAAATATCCTCCACGAGTCGAGATTTGAAGGGTATAATAATTAGCAAGTCCTTCTTCAAAAAAAGCAATACGAATATTTTGTTTTGAATATCTGAATGCCGAAAATTGGCAGGAATGGTTATTTATCTCTCCTAAATAAAGCGTACCAATACTGTTTTCTTTAATAATATTGGAAATATATTTATCATATTTTATCAATTTTACAATATCTTTCAATAAGGTCTTTTTCTCTAATCCTGCGTAAGTCGGCAGTTTATCTATTTTGTAAATCTTATTCCATAATGAATCAATTTTCATAAAATCATAACTGTCGTAGAAATGCTTATTGTTTCCTATAAAGCCTTCTATCAGTATATTGTTCTCCAAATTCTCTTGCATTATAACATTTTGCGCAATAAAAAATTGGAAAGGCGTCCAGACAAAAAATAAATTATTCATTGTATTTTATTTTTCTATATAGCAATCTTAACAATTTATATGATGAAAACCAGCACACATTTACTAAGTCGTGAAACCATGCCGGCATAAACCGTAAAAAATTATGCTGAAATTTTCTCTTTAATTTTTTAGGTTCATAATTATAAAAATACTTTTTATCACGATTGAGCAGCTCTTTTATTGCGGCTATCCGCTCTTTTCTTGTATAAGTTAAAAAATACATAAATTCAATACCATCATAGAGCGGAGATATAACTATACCTGACATAAATTTTTTCCCATATTCGGTATCTGTTAAGTTGAAATTTTTTAATACCACTTTTGTTACAGGTTCTGCTAATATGGACCGTTTTAATCTTTCCTGATATTTGTGCGGCTTTGTGGATAAAGAATTACGACGGCTTAAAATGTTGTACAATGCGTTTGGTAATAATTTAATATATTTAATATGAGATAAATAATTTAATACAAATAATATATCTTCGCCTAAAGAAATTCCCTCCGGAAATAATATTCTATTTTGTTTAATAATATGTTTGTTAAATAGCTTGCAATATGGGCTATTTAATTTTCTAAATAAATCATTTTCAATTATAAATTCTGTATTTTCAACACTAATATCCGCCTCAAAAAACCTACGGGATTGCAATATTTTATTATCTTCAGAAACAACATTTACCCCCTGAACAATTAGAGTTTCTTCGATTGGATTACGCTCAACAAAACTGTTCAAATAATCAGGATTAACGTAATCGTCGGAATCTATGAAGCAAATCCAATCTCCTTTCGCGTTATCTATTCCGAAATTACGGGCAGAACTAACGCCTCCGTTTTCCTTATGAAACACTTGAATCCTATCGTCATTCAAAGCATATTTATCTATGATTCTACCGGAATTATCGACGCTGCCGTCATTTATCAGCAATAATTCAAAATTACCGTATGTTTGAGAAAGTATGCTCTCAATACATTTAGGTAAATATTTTTCTGTGTTATAAATAGGAATTATTACAGATATTAAAATCATAAGTTAAAAATTATTTTTTAAATATGTTAAATTTAGAATATAATAATTGCTTTATCATGGAGCGTCTTTCTTTATCAAGAATGAAGAAATATGTCAATATCAAAGATGAAAAAAATGTAAACATACATACGAATGCTAATCTCAAAAAAGATAATTTCATCATAAAATGAAATGTTAAACCTACGCATAATGATATTACTATAATAATAACAACTTTAGGAAAAGTATTAGTTATAAAATCATACAATCTAAACTCCGGTATTTGAATTTTCAATAATCTTAAATAAACCATTGCATTTATCAAAGAAAAAATTCCGCTTACTATATATGAAACGATTGGAGTATTTACCATTGCTAAACCTATATACATAATTAGCAATGACGCTATATTAACAATACCCGTAAAATAAGCCATTTTAATAACTTTTCCGGTAGCATGAATCGCCGCAACTATCGGATTGTTAATTAACCCAATTGTAACGAATACTATCGTAATTCGGCAAAAATCCACTGTGTACTTAGGATAGTCGCCCAACCATAAATTTAACATATAGGGAGTCTCGATTAGTATAGGAATTGCAATGAAAGAATATAAAATCAGTGAATATCTTGCAACATTTGAAATTAATCTACTCATTGTATATATATCATTAGAGGCATAACTTTTTATTATTTGAGGTCTTGAGGCTAAGCCTAATGAATTTGATAAGGCATTAACCCCGCTTGTTACCGAATTAGTAATTCCTGACGCTGCATTGACAGTAACGCCATAAAATAAATTTATCAGTATGTTATTACCTTGGATTTTCGCCATAACGCTCATGTTGCCGAATAAATCCCATACAGAAAAAGATAGAATGGGCTTATATTTTTCTTTATCAAAAATAAATTTATATCTGCATTCATCAAATTTCTTTACACAATAGAGGTAATATAAAAAGAATACACACATATAAACGCATAGCGCTAACATACCATAGACTATTAATCTATCATAATTAAATATAAGTAATAAGTATAAAATTGAGAGATTTAATCCAACTTTTATTATTTCGAAATAAGCATATACATTCATTTTTTCATGGGCAATGATACATGCCGTAAACGGCACTTGCACGATTGTAAACATCGTAGAAATAACTGTGAATTGGTAAACTATATTAGCGGCAAATAATCTTCCTTCAGGAATCACTAATTTATGATTTACAAGCCATAAACCTATAGTCTCGCCTAATATTAATATGATTATTGCAATAAATATATGGATAGTAAGCGCAATATTAAAAGTCTCATTAAATTTTCCCGATTTTCCTTTGCCAAGTTCAAAAGCCAGAAATCGAGAAGTTGCAGCGCTCATTGAAGTATTTATAAAAGTAAACATTATTATTATACTTCCAACAACGTTATATGTACCATAATTTTCTTCTCCAAGCGTCTTTAAAATGATTCTGGTTGTATAAAGTGAAACAAGTATAGTTATTATAGTTCGAATATATAACATTGCAGTGTTTCTCGATATTTTTGAACTTTCTTCCATTTCTACTGTTCTTTTGTTTTATTATTTTATTATTTTCAAAGAATCTATATCGTGCGCAAGTTTCGTAGAGAAAAGCTCTTCTCCTGTTTTATTCAAATGCATTGCATTGAAAAAATAAGTAGTGTCATAACACATCGAATCGGTTGAATAATCTAAAAATGGAATGCCGTATTTTTCAGAAAAAGAACGGTAAATATCAATTACGTCTTTTTTATCTTTCGTAAAATCAGTCATTTTAAAATACTGAGGCGAAAAAACAAGAATCACCATAATATCATTGTTCTTGCAATGATTTAAATATGAATCAAATAATTCTATTGCCTTAATTTCTTTCAGAGCATTTATACTGTCGCCTTGTAAAACTGTATTTAACGAAGATCCATTCCATTTCAGATCTGTTTCAAAAAACCCTTTTTTCCGTAAATTGGGATAATGTTTAATATGAAAAAACTCTAACAGTCCTCTTGTAATATAATCATATCTCATGCGATATCTGTAAAATGGAATGTATGAATCAGATAGGGTTATTCCTGCCAAATATTTTTTTCCGTCAAGGTAAGGGAGATATGGTAAAAATCTTTCATCAACCGAGTTAGATACAAATAATGAGCCATAATCAACTTGTTGTATAATGTATTTAGGTTTTTTATTTAACTTTACAAATGTCAAATATCTTACATATTGTTGATCAAAAGAAGCGCCCGACATACCAATGTTATAAGTATTAAGATTTAACATTGTATCCAATATGAAAGGGTTCACTTGTCTATATGCCCGTGAAGCGCCATTAACAATTATATCTGCATTAATAGACGAGGAGCATATTGCATTCCATGTCGTAAATTCGTCGCCGCCGCCACTTTCTCTATTGCCTGTTTTCTTTAATCCGGAAGTAACTACAAAATCTGCCACAAAAGCTGATAGCAGTAATATTATTCCTAAGGCAATTATTTTAATAATAAAGTTTTTCATAAACTAAAATTGAAAATAAATGAAGGTTTCCGCACCGCCGCCGAACATAAAAATAATCGCTATCAACACACCATAGATCGCAAATTTTAAAAAATGCGATTTTATACCGGATAAGTCCAAACCATATTGTTTATTACGTTGCAACCATTCTACAACAAATAATAGTAACGAGTTGAAAAGAATAAGAATTAAAAGTTTTTTATTTATAAGATGGTGAACATTGAACAAACTTGTATCTATCATTCTGCCGAAATATTCAAATGCTTGTATGAGACTGTCGGCGCGAAAGATGATATTTCCTAAAGTTACCAAACTAAAAGTCAATAGTATATTAAACAATACATTAAATTTTGGGAAACCCCATTTATAAGTTTTTATTTTGTTTTTCTTATTCATTGCCCCCGATAAAATTAATGGAATGAACAATAATCCGTGATAAAACCCCCATAAAATAAACGTCCAATTCGCCCCATGCCATAACCCGCATATCACAAAATTAACGATAATCGCTAATATCATACCCCATTTGCCCCAATCGCGCCATTTTACGTTTAGCGGCATAAAAATATAATCAGTTAGCCACGAGGTTAATGAAATATGCCATTTACGCCAATATTCAGCAATATTTTGAGCAAAAAACGGATAATCAAAGTTCTTGGTTATACGGAATCCTAATAATTTGGAAACGCCAATCGCCATATCGGAATATCCCGAAAAGTCGCCATAAACTTGGAATGAAAAGAGAATTGCGCCAAGCAGCAATGTGCTTCCGCTTTGCGTTTGATATGTATCGAAAACCTGATTAACGTATGTCACGCAGTTGTCTGCAACTACCACTTTTTTGAACAGCCCCCACAGGATTTGGCGCATTCCGTCAACCGCAAGCGGATAGTCGAATATTCGCTTACTTTGCAACTGTGGAATAAAGGTTGCCGGACGGTCTATCGGTCCTGCAAGAATACACGGGAAAAACGCTACATACGCGGCAAAATCTATTATATTCCGTGTCGGTTCAATTTTATTGCGCTGTATGTCAATTATATAACTTAATAAACGGAATGTGTAAAAACTTATGCCTATAGGTAAAATGATATTAAAAGTATGCAAATTGGTTTGCAATCCAACCGTTTCAAATAAATCTTTAAATGACGATATGAAAAAGTTAAAATACTTGAAATACAGCAACGTAGATATACCGAAAACTACGCACAATAGCGTATATAATGATTTTTGTTTATCCGTTTTTGCTTCTGATAATGCAAGCCCAAAGCCGTAAAAAACAACTGTAGTCGCCACGAGTAAAGGCAATATTTTCCAGTTCGCATACGCATAAAATACATAGCTTGCAACAAGTAACAGTACGTTTTGCACTTTTGTTTTTTCTTTGAAAGCGAAATAATACAGTGCGAAAACTATTACGAAAAATATAAAAAATTCAATTGAGTTAAAAACCATTCTTTTTTTCTAATATTTTAATTGAACCGGTATCTATATTTGTTTAACTAACTATTTATTTTACTAATAATGCGAGCCGTTAAATTTTATATTGATATCGTATAACATAATCTCGATTATTTAACAATTCAAGATAGTCCTTCATTTTTATACTTTTGCCTTCCGGTAATTTTATATTTCTATCTAAATCCGAAGTTTCAAATTTAATATCAGGAATGTTTTCTATAATATCTTTTAAGGTAATATCAGAAAAGGTTTTTATATTAATTCTACTCAAAATATTTCTACAAAGCTCATAATCTTCTAAATAATCAACAGATAAATTAATATCTCTAATAGGTTTATCATATTCAACATCTACACATCCCATTTTTACATCTTTATCCAGCAATACAAACCATGATAAATATTCCGATAAGGAAGTATTTTTCAATTTAAGATATAACTTCCAAAGATACTGTGTAGAAAATAATTCCGCCCCTATTCCGATTGGAGCATTATTTACTTTGACATAATCTAAATTGTGTTCCGTCATTAGATTTATCATAATCTCCATTATTCTTGGGTCTGTAAATGGGTTGTCGCCTGTAACTCTGAAAATAGCAGAAGCTTCTTGCTCAAAAGCTAAACCTAACATTCTATCTATTACAGATATTGCATCGCCTTTATAAACTTTAAGTCCCAATTGTTCAAATTTGTCTGCCAGAGGTTTATCTTCTTCTAAATCAGAAGTTGCTAATATAACGGCTTCAACTCCTTTTGTTGTTGAAATCCTATTATATAAATCAACTACCAGTTCGTTTTCGCAAAAAGGTAATAGTACTTTTCTCTTTAGCCGTTGAGATTTAAGCCTTGCAATTAATGCTACAATTACATTATCTTTTTTGAAAGAATTTATCTTATTTTCTATGAATGTAAATCCTTCATTTGCTCTTTTTAATGTTAATTCATTTGCTATCACCTTTTTATACATAACATTCCGATATGTTTTTTCAATCGTTGTAGGATGTTTTACTTCATTGCCTAATGCCTGTGTATAATGCTTAATCGTATTTACCATGCTTGCAAATTCGTAAGGATATAACGATGCTTGCCAATCGCTATGTCTGTCATTCCGGCTTAATGTAATATGTTTTTCTATATAATCGGTTCCTTTCGCCAACACCATTAAAGGAATATTTTGCGTATCTAAAGAATGGTCGGCAAAACCTGTTTTTAAGCCGAAAGTTTTCTTTAGATAATCCAATACATTTAAGTTAAGTTCTTCTATTTCACTTGGGTAATTGCTGTATCCCGTAAAAATCGCTTCTATTTGATCCTTTTCCAGAATCTTAATAGCAAAATTTATTTCAAATATGGTTGCGCATTGCGTTTCTAACAAAAACCGAACATCCCTTTTTGTTGCGGCATATTTAAGGAACGGTTCGTTTGTAATATCTGTTGCGTGCAGTTTCATTAACCTGAATCCGTAATCATACGCCCAATCAAATGATTTTTCATCCAGCACGCAAGGAATAACGTCTATTTCTATTGATTTGCAATAATCAAATACTTGCCTCCACTGTTCTTCAGAAAATTCCGCTTCTTTGCACGATGCATACTTTCCATAATTTTTTGCACAAAAACTATCCGCATTCATTACCTGAACCGTGAAGAAATCCGCTCCTGAAATTTTCGCAGCATTTGCTAATTTCAGTAAATAATCTAAATCGCCATCATGATTAAATGCGCTTTCAGCAATAATTTTCATATTTGTTATTTTTATTAATTTTCATTTTTAGTATGTCTAATTAATTCCTGAGCTTTATTATATTCTTCATGTTTTCCAATATCAATCCAGTACCCTGTAAGAGGGAATCTTATGACTTTACATTCTTTATCGATTAAGGCGCTGATAAAATCCGTTGCATCAAAAAATGTATTTTTAGGTATAATGTCCATGAAATTTTTCTTAAACAAATATATACCGGCATTAGCATAATAATTCAATATGGGTTTTTCCTGAATGCCCCTAATACTATGTCCTTCCAAATCGAATATGCCATACGGAATTGATATAGTATGAGAAACCGCAACAGCAGACAAGTCCGCATCATTTTCCATAAAATGTAGAAATAAATCTTCGTAATTAATATTAGTAAATAAATCAGAATTCATTACTAAAACATAATCATTTACAAATCCATCTATTAATGATACCGAGCCAAAAGTTCCCATTTTTTCGGGTTCTAATATGTGATGTATATTTATGCCTTTGGCGGAACCATTTCCAAAATACTCGACTAATTGTTCAGCTAAGTAATTTTCGGTTATGAAAAAGTTTGAAATACCATATTCGATTAGCCTGTCAATATTGTGCTCAATAATAGGTTTATCGCCGATTTTTAATAAAGGTTTAGGGACTGTATCTGTTAAGGGTCTTAATCGCTCTCCGCGTCCGCCAGCCATTAATACTACGTCTAAAGGTAATATGCTTTTTTTAGCTCTTATGTCGATAATTTCTACAATTTGTCCATTTTTAGATAATACCGGTATAAGTTTTATACCTTTTTTCTTTAACCCTGATATTTCCAAATATAGATTTTTATCGTTTTCATATAAAAAATAAAAATTCTTATTATAAACCGAAATGATAGAGTCATCAAGTTTACTGCCTCTTACCAAAGTTCTTCTTACATCTCCGTCGGTGATTGAGCCAAGAACTCTATAATCATCATCTATAACAAATAAAGTCAAAGCAATAGGAGATATTTCGTCTAATTGTTTCAGAGCGTCAAGGATTGTTCTGTTTCTATCTATCAATAAAGAGCTATAATTTTTCATTATTTCAAATGGACTATGGTAAAATCAATATTATCATTACAAATTACCCCAAAAAATCAGACCAACTAATCAGATCATCTTTATCAACATCTTTTTTTAAAGTTCGACCTAATACATATTTATATTCATCAAGCGGAATGCCTGTTCCCGGTCTTTTTCCTAAAATATCATCTAATGTTAAAGTTTTTCCTTCCTTTAAATTATCGCTATATACCAAACTTCTTCTAAATTTCTTTTTCTTTTCTTCCTCATCTGCAGAAACAACTCTCTTGTAAGAACCTAATGATTTATTAACATTAACAGCCTCTTTACATATTATTGACAGTTCATCAGGGTCTGCTGAAATTTCATGATCCCAACCCGGCATATACTTATCTAAAGTGAAATGTTTTTCTATAATACAAGATCCTAAAGCAACCGACGCTAAAGGAATAGAAAATCCGATAGTATGATCTGAAAATCCTACAGGATAGCCAAAGGTTCTACGGAGGGTCTCAATATTTCTTAAATTAATATCTTCATATTTTGGCGGATAAATAGAAATACAGTGCAGTAAAACAATCTGTGTATTACCAGCCTTTTCAATGGACTTTATAGCATTCTCTATTTCACCTAAAGTTGACATTCCAGTTGATAATACTATAGGTTTATTTTTTGCCGCCATATATTCAAGAAATATTAAATTATCTATATCTAAGGAAGCAACCTTATAAAATGGCACATCCAACCTTTCTAATAGATCAACTTCTTTAGACGAGAATGGAGTAGAACAAAAATCAACGCTTATATCATCGCAATATTTTTTTAATTCAACATGTTGTTCCTCCCTTAAATAATACTTCTCTACCATCTCTCTCAATGAACCAAAATGCTTCTTTGGAGAGTCGTTATATTTTTGATTTCTTTCGTAATCTACTCTTGATGATAAGGAATCAAGAGTCCATGACTGGAACTTTACAGCATGCGCTCCACATTTTACCACCGTATCAATCATTTTCTTTGCCAAATCCATATCTCCATTATGGTTGGCTCCTATTTCGGCTATAATATAAGGTTCGCAGAAATCGTAAACTTCCTTCTTGCTTGTTAATTTTACTGTTTTCATATATTTTTTAAAAAATTAGTTTCTTCCCACCAAAAATACTCTATATTCTTATCATTTAATTTAATTAAAGAAGATTGCATATATTCCGGATTAGTTATTTTTCTTTCTATTTGCTCTAATTCTCTCAGGTTAGAACCTAATATCTTTTCCGGTATATACTTGTAATGTATTTTCTTCACATTAATTATATGTTTAAGACGTTCTTCTGTTACTTTCCCTATCCCAATACAATTTGAATCATGTTGCCTGTAATAAGTTTCAGCGTCATCAATAAATTTTGCCCTCTTGTCTTTTATTATATTAAAAAAAATAAACCAATCAGTAGCCATAATGTCATCAGGGATTGTCAAATTCTTTAGTAAATCAGTTTTTATGGCAGTATTTCCTAAGCCTAAAACATTTTTATCCAAAAGAAAATTGCTTGTAACTTCAACATTAGATAAACGGTCAGACCAAATTTTTCTGCTTATTACATTTTTGTTGACATCCATTAAATCTAAATCATTAAACACAATAGAGTTCATTTCTAAAGCCTCGACAGAAATCTTAACTCTATCCTCTGACATCAAATCATCAGTATCTGCAAAAATGATATTTTCGTATCCCAAAGCTAATACCTCTTTAATTCCAACTTCGCGGATTTTTGCAAAACTACGACAACATTCAATGGTATGTATTTTAAAAGAACGTTCTAAATATTTGAGGTAATAACTTAAGACAAGCTCATCAACACCATCATTTACAAAAAAAACATCAAAATCCTGAGTTGTTTGATTGTTTATTGAATCTATAAATTCCCCAATAAATTTTAGATTCGATGGGAAAATGACACAAAACAATGCATTATTGGATTTTTTCATACTTTTTTATTTCTTCATCAAAAATAAAGATTCTAATAAAACTATTAAAGAGGACTATCCTTTTTGATTTTTAAACTTAGTTTGCGCTGTAAATATGTTAGCAGTTGCTTCATCGAACAGTGCAATTAATTTGTTTACAAAAGATTGTGCGTCTATATTATTTTATATTTTATTGTTTAGTCGCCGGAATTCCAAAAAGTGTAATATTATCTTTAATATTCTTTATAACAAAACTGGAAGCGCCGATTGTATTGTTACTCCCTATATTTTTCCCTTGCATGATGGATGAGTTCATTCCCCAAAAGTTCATATCTCCAATATGTACCATGCCAGAAATTTGAGTACGTGGATTGAATATATTGAATGAACCAATACAAACATCGTGTCCTATGGCACACATTGTATTAAAAAAATTAAAATTTTCTATTTTTACATTGCAGGAAATAAAAGAACCAAAACAAATGATGTTGCCATAACCAATGCTTTGAAGACTATTTATTTCCACTGTAGGATGAATTAAATTGGCAAACTTAATAAGAGGATTATGTATTTTTTCTGACACCTCTTTGATATACAGGGGATTGCCAATTGCAATAATAGCAAAAAGTTCTTCTTTGGTATTATTTAAATCCTCTATTGTACCAATAATTTTATAACCATCGACAATTTCATCGCCTTTCTGCTTTCCCCAATCGTCAATAAAACCTAATAAATTCCATTGAGGCTCTTTTTTGTTAATTGCATCAATCAAATATTTGATTTCTGTAGCAAGACCACCGGCCTGAATGATTACAATGTTTTTCATTTTCTTTTTATTTTTAGAATCTCACACTACTCGGTATATTCACAACCTGTTTTTCAAGCCATTCAGCGTTGCTTAAATCTCCGCATCGACAGTCTTTGAACATCGGAAGCCGATTCATCAACCGCCAAATAGGTCGAGTCATTACGCCCTTATCATTTGTAAAAGTCAGAAATATATCGCGTTCCTCGCGGTTTTTAAAGATAATGGCATTTAGCCAATAATTTGAAGAACAATCTATGGGTTCTACAAAGAAGTCTTGCTCTTTATCTTTGAAAAACTCATTATATTTTTGAGCTAAATCCCGCTTATTTGCAACAAATTCATCGATTTTTTCCATTTGTGCGCAACCCAATGCAGCATTGATATTCGGCATACGGTAATTGTAGCCGATATGGTCATGAACAAATTCCCAATGATGAGGAACTTTTGCTTGAGTTGTCAAATGTTTGGCGTATGCCGCAAGTTCTTCATCATTAAACAATAACATACCACCGCCACCTGCAGTAACTATTTTGTTACCATTAAAGCTCAGAACACCTATTTTCCCAAAAGTTCCCGTATGTTTTCCCTTGTAGAAACTGCCCAAACTTTCGGCAGCATCTTCTACTAATTCAATATGATAGTCATTACATAATTGCACCAGTTCATCCAAATGTACAGGATGACCGAATGTATGCATCGGAACACATGCTTTTATTCGTCTATTAGTTTTTTTATTGAAGCATTCATCATTTTTTATTTCTGCATTTACAGACAGCCACTCGCGCATTTTAGCAGGCGAAAGTCCCATCGTATCTTTGTCAACATCAATAAATACAGGATGAGCGCCACAATAAGAAATAGCATTGGCTGTCGCTATAAATGTCAAAGGTTGAGTAATTACTTCATCGTTTTGCTCCACCCCCGCAAGTACTAATGCAAGATGCAAAGCATTTGTCCCATTTACACATACTACCGCTTTTTTAGCGCCGGTGTATTTACTAACCATTTCTTCAAAACGATCGACAAATTTACCAACACTTGAAACAAAAGTCGTATCAATGCACTCATTCATATACGCTTTTTCATTTCCTATGAAACAAGGCGCATGAAGCGGAATAAACCCGTTGGGGGCATTGAATGTGGTCCGTATAAATTGAATGATGTCGTTATACATTATATATCTCCGATTTGTATTGTTTCAAATTATCAGAATTCAAAAACCATTCGATAGTTTCTGTTAAGCCTTGTTCTACCGTGTATTGAGGCGTGAATCCAGTTAATGCTTTTATTTTGGTATTATCGCCACACAATCTAAATACTTCCGATTTTTTTGGTCTGATACGTTGTGTGTCTTCGACAAATTTAACATCAGACTTCATGATTTTTGCAATTAATTCAAGCGTATCACGCATAGAAATCTCGAAATTACTCGAAATATTAACTTCTTCTCCGACAGCGGCATCGCAGTTTGCCAATTCTATAAATCCTCGACAAGTATCTCTTACAAAGTTAAAATCACGCGTAGGAGTAAGGTCGCCAAGTTTAATTTCTTTTTTTCCGTTCGCTATTTGAGTAATAATTGTAGGAATAATTGCCCTTGCGGACTGTCGCGGTCCGTATGTATTGAAAGGTCGGGCAATAACAATAGGAAGTTCAAACGCATTATAAAAACTCAGTGCCATCATATCGGCGCCGATTTTACTTGCCGAATAGGGCGACTGGGGTTGCTTTGGATGCTTTTCGTCAATCGGTACATATTGAGCGGTACCATAAACTTCCGAAGTAGATGTAACTATAACTCGATTGACACCATTTTCTTTGGCTGCCTGACAAATATTCAGCGTACCTTTTACGTTGGTATCTACATAACTATCTGGAGCCACATAAGAATAAGGAATTGCAATTAATGCCGCTAAATGAAAAATAATATCAATATCTTTTGCAATGTGTTTGCAAAAATGTGGATCACGTACATCACCTGTCACAATCTCCAAATCCGGATGGCTAATATCATCCAACCATCCCCAATAATTAAAGGAATTATAATAAGATAGTGCTTTTACTTTATAGCCATTATATAAAAGCATTTCTGTAAGGTGAGAGCCGATAAAACCATCTGCACCGGTAACTAATATTTTTTGCATATTCGACATAAAGGAGTTATTTTCGTATCCCGTAAAAATCCAATTCGATTTTTGAGTCGTCTTTGGATATATCATAAAAAGGCGTATGAGCCACCAACCAAGCGCCAACATCCGCCTTTGTCTGGCCAGTACGTTCGATCAAGCCAAGTTTTTTTAATTTTGCTATTCTTCCATCCGTTACAGAAATTCCTCTTTCTATTTTTTTTGAAATTTCTGAAATTTGAATATGCATATTATTTGCCATTAATTATAATATTTCATTATCAATTTTATCAGTTTTCTCTACGGTTTTCTGATTACTTTCAGCATAATTATCTACCACCCAGGAAGCAAACGGCATGCTTCCTGTAAAAGCGGGAGATACGGCATTCAGCACATGCACCGAATCTTTGTCGCCTTCTACCACGAAGTCCATCAACAACTTTTTGGTATGTACATCCAACAACTGTGCGCGTATGCCCGGTCTGCTCCATTCCCTGAAACCAGTCGTGTCAATGCTTTTCACTAATTTTGTTGCCAATCCCGTAAAATAATTTCTGTTGTACTTTTTTATTTCATCTAAGGCGAGGCTACTAAAGCCGAATGAATTGTACAAAAACAGTTTGGCTTCCCAGCAAAGGATTTGACACAGTTCTCGGAAGCGGAAATTACTCCAACCCTTGTAATTCTCACGCCAAAAAGCGGGAATAGAAGTAGGTCCTATTTTCGTAACTCCGTCAACCGTGATGGTGTAATGTACGCCGAGAAAGGGATTTTTCAGATTAGGCACAGGGTAGATATTGGTACGGATTGGATTATCTGTACCCTTGTATTTCAAGTAGATACCTTTGAATGGTATGATGGTGTAATTTTTTGAATAGCCAAAATCCTTGGCTATTCTATCGGCATACAACCCCGCGGCGTTAATGATTTTCTTTGCCTTGATAGTGCGTTTTGAAGTCCTCACCGTGTTGCTGTCAATACGCTTTCATCGGGATGCCGCTTGTTGAGTTCCCGCGCAATAGTCAACCCGACAACTCCAGCGCCAATAATAAGATAATCCATTTTCACATCTATACTATTCATGTATATTGTTAAGTATTTATTCTTTAGATATTGTTCTGTTTATACTAATTATTTTTCAATTTGAACGCTTATTTTTTCCCTATAAAAGAGATTATAAATACATCATTCAAAAACGCCTCAATTTTCATCCCCAATTTTCCCCCACTCTATCCGTTTCCCAAAAAACACAAACGACAAAAACATATTCTTATTTATTATCTTCCTAATTATCAAGCAACAATATATAATAACAACAGAAATCAAAAGACATAAGATCGTTTCTACTAAAACGTTCTCAGAATTCCATGTAGAATTTGATGCGACAATAAAACGTCCTATTGCGGGAGCGCTGAATAATAAAAAGTAATGAATTAAATAAATTTCAAGCGACGATTTTCCAAAGACCGACAATTTATTTGTTATCCGGTTTAAGGATAACGGGTAGAAATAGCAAAACAATGTGCAAATGGCGGCAATGCCTATGCCATAGCCTAAACGCCATCCAAAATTAATTTTAACTTGAAGTAAGTAAAAAATTATCCAAAGGCACATGAACAATGAAGGTATCCATTTTGTACGTAAATATTGTATCAGATTGAATTTAGAGAAAAAATATCCCATAATAAAATAAGGAAAATCGTTACATAAAAACCTGTAACTCAATAATGTTTCTACATTTGGATAATGTACGACTATCCTGTTGGAATAAAATAAAGCCAAATAAACAATAGTCCACAGTATTAATTCTTTAATAATTCCACCATCTTTAAATATCGCCTTTACTATATAAAACAGGATCGTAGCTTCAAATAATACTAACAAAAACCAAAATCCCGAGTGATACTCATCAAATATATCAACATTTCCCATGAGTATTTCAGTAAGAATCAAAGCGCTGACATAAGGGAGCAATAAAGTTCGAAGTCTTTTGGCAGACATTTTGAAAAATTCTATCTTCTCATTTTTGTATGCCAAAAATCCAGATAGAAAAAAGAACAGCGGCATGTGAAATGAGTATATAAAATTAAATAGAATGCCATTGTGAACAAAACATAATTGGCAAACATGTCCCATGACGACCAGCAAGATTGCCAAACCTCTCAATAAATCAATATATACTAACCTTTCTTTCACTAATCAACTAATTAAAATATATCTGTTGCGATTCTAATTAATTCTTCTTTTATCTCTCCTTCAGCAGGCGGATTTGGGATGATATATTCTACTTCTTCGCTATAATTAATATCCTTATGAAACGCCAACTGTTCTCTAAACAATTTTTCTGAAAAAAGCATTCCAAATATTTTATCTGCCTCAACAGCTATTTCTTTGAAAGTGTAAAAATTCTTAATGATAAAATATAGATCTACATAGTCTTTCCATTTTGCACGACGACCTAAAGCAAATGCTTTCATTGCCGCAAGCGATAATAATGAAGGCAACGATATAATATTTTCATAATTTTGCGAATGTTTTACTTGATACGGATAATTGAAGAATGTAAGTTTTACCTCATTCAAATTAAAGTGGATTTGATCATAGTCTTCAAATATAGTATTTTTCTTGTAGGATGCCTGCATCACTTTTTGCTTTATTCTTGTTTTATTTAGTCGAGAGAACGTAAACAAATCATAATCAATAGAACGGCGATGACCTATGTGCAAGGCAATTGCTGTACCTCCTACCAAATAGAAACTTCGTTTAAACTGCGATATAAACGGCAGGAGCTCCTGTTGCTTGTCTGACAATATTTCACTGTGCATAACGATTAAACAGTAATGAAAAATAATTTGAGGTTAATTCATAGTAATTATTTTTACGTCTTTCACTTAAATTAATATCTTCAAAAAATACCTTTGCTACGTTTCTAACACCCATTATTTCAAATAATTCCTTCACTGCATTCATGTCTCCATAGTTCAATATCGTTTCTATCAAAAAGCTATCGGAAACAGTATATAATTTATTCTCCGGCGTGTACCAAAAAAGATTTTTATGCTTGTTTATATATTGCTTTAGTTCTTCGCTCATAATTACTTAACACAATACTTCACTCCGCCCTCTTTCAATAAACTCTGAAAATCTATTTTTTCAAACTCATTGTGCGTTACCGCTAATACAACCGCTTCAAACTTTTTGTCAGGCAATTCGGTCAACACTTCCAAGCCGTATTCGTGTTTCACTTCTTCGGGGTTTGCCCAAGGATCGTAAATCGTAACATTTGTTTCGTAGTCTCTCAACGAATGGACTACATCGACTACCTTGCTGTTACGGATGTCAGGGCAGTTTTCCTTGAACGTGATTCCCAATACGAGAATGTTGGCATTTTTCACGCAAAACTCTTTTTTAATCATTTGCTTAACTACCTGTGAAGCAACGTATTCACCCATGCTATCGTTCATACGGCGTCCGGCAAGGATGATTTCGGGATGATAGCCGTATTCCTGTGCTTTCTGCGCCAGATAGTACGGATCGACGCCGATGCAGTGTCCGCCGACCAAACCGGGTTTGAACGACAGAAAATTCCATTTTGTTCCGGATGCTTCCAAAACGGCGTTTGTGTCGATGCCCATCCGGTCGAAAATCTTTTTCAACTCGTTGACAAATGCAATATTGATGTCGCGCTGCGAATTTTCAATCACTTTGGCAGCTTCGGCAACCCGTATGGTTGGAGCCAAATGAGTTCCTGCTTTTATAACTGATGAATAAAGTTCATTTACTTTTTTCCCAACTTCAACTGTTGAACCTGAAGTTACTTTCTTTATCTTTTCAACCGTATGCTCCTTATCGCCGGGGTTAATCCGTTCCGGCGAATATCCTGCAAAGAAATCTACATTGAATTTCAAACCTGACGTCCGTTCAACGACAGGAATACAGTCTTCTTCCGTTGCTCCTGGATAAACCGTTGATTCATAAATCACAATATCGCCTTTTTTGATCACTTTCCCTACTGTTTCGCTCGCTTTATACAAAGGCGTCAAGTCTGGACGATTATTTTTGTCAACCGGCGTTGGAACGGTCACAATATAATAGTTGCAATCGCGGATGTCTTCCAAATTGCAAGAGCAGTACAATCCCGTACTGTTGTCGGGACTATTTTTCAGTACCGACAGAAGCAATTCTTCTTCCACTTCCAGCGTACGGTCGATACCTGTCTTCAATTCTTCCACCCGATTCCGGTTAATATCAAAACCCGTTACCGGATATTTCACGGCAAACAAACGGGCTAAAGGCAGCCCCACATAACCTAATCCAATAATTGCAATCTTAATCATAAACTTTCAACTCTCAACTTTCAACTCTTTATAGTACCATTCAATCGCTTCACTCAGCCCTTCTTTCAAACTGTATTGCGGACTGTAATTCAACAGCCGCTTCGCTTTTTCGATACTTGCCAGCGAATGGGGAATATCGCCTGCGCGGTTAGGTCCATGCAGAATTTCGACAGTCGCTATTTTCGGATCATATTTGCTCAAGTACTCTTTCAGATAAGCGGTCAATTGGTTCAGAGTTGTTCGTTCGCCAAAAGCTGTGTTATAGACTGTGTTTACCGCCGCCGGATTTTGCGTATCCATTGCCAGCAGGTTCATTTGAATCACATTTTTTATATAGGTAAAATCGCGGGAGTATTCTCCATCACCATTAATAACCGGCGATTCGTGCCGAAGAAGGCGTTTGATAAACAATGGAATAACTGCCGCGTATGCTCCGTTGGGGTCTTGCCGCCTTCCAAACACATTAAAATAGCGCAAGCCGATACATTCTATTCCGTAAGTTCTGGAAAAAACATCGGCGTATAATTCATTGACATACTTGGTAACAGCATACGGCGAAAGCGGCTTGCCGATCAATTCTTCCACTTTCGGCAAGGATTCGGAATCTCCATAAGTCGATGAGCTGGCGGCATAAATCAATCGTTTGACTTTTGCGTCGCGCGCTGCTACCAACATATTTAGAAATCCTGAAATATTTACTTCGTTTGTTGTGACCGGATCTTTAATTGAACGGGGAACAGAACCTAATGCCGCTTCGTGCAACACGTATTCCACACCTTCCACCGCTTGGCGGCAATCGTCAGGATTGCGTATATCGCCGACTATCAGACGGAAATTTTTATAATCAAGCAGATGCCGGATATTTTCAAATTTTCCCGTAGAAAAATTATCCAAACAAACGACTTCATTGGATGTTTCCAGAAGCTCTTCGCAAAGATTAGATCCGATGAATCCGGCGCCTCCGGTTACTAATATTTTGCTCACTTATTATACTATAAATTTGGGAAAACAGACAATGCACGGCTTCGTGACCTTTTTATAAGTCACGCGTAAAAATAAACACTCAACGGATCTTCTTAAACAGAAAACTTTAGCTGAGTGTTGTGCAATAATAATGCATATGTCTTACGAATAAATCGGTGGCAAAAGTATAACTTTTTTTTGATTTAGCCAAACAAAATATACAAATAGATGTTATATGATCATCTTTCGCGAAACAGTTCCAAGATAACCGCCGTGATGTCGTTTGGCATAATCAGCAGCCGTAAACCCAATGCGTTTCATAGTTTCTACGACCAGCAAATCGCCGATCACAGTCATCACAGTTGTCGAAGTAGTTGGAGTCAGCCCCAGAGCGCAAACTTCCGGAGGATTTCCGGTCAGCAGGCAAATATCGGCGCTTTTCGCCAATTCGCTGTCTCCATTGCTTGTAATGACGATGAAACGTATATCGGGAATCAAATGTCGGGCTAATCCGACTAATTCAATAATTTCCCGCGTTTTCCCCGAATTGGAAATCAACAGCATTAAATCGTTTTCTCGCAGAATGCCCAAATCGCCGTGTTGCGCATCGCTCGGATGCAGAAAACAGGCGGGCGTTCCCGTCGAACTAAACGTAGTCGCAATATTGGACGCGACCTGTCCTGCTTTTCCCATACCGCTGCAAACCAATTTTCCTTTTTTTTGATGTACTTGCGAAAAAATTAAGTCAATCGCCCGTTCGTAAGCATCCGAAAGCGGAATCTGCCGGATCGCCTCTATTTCTTTTTCGATAATTTCTTTCAAAGTAGTAATCATTGTACCCGTTTATTATGCTGCAAAGATATTTATTTCTATTTTTGTACGCTAAAAAATAGAACAAATTATGCAATATTCTTCATTTGTCTTAGCCAATGGACTTCGAATTATCCATTTACCCTCAGATTCTCCGGTTTCTTATTGCGGATTTGCCGTTCATGCCGGAACGCGCGACGAGCAACAAGGTCAGCACGGATTGGCACATTTCGTCGAACATACGCTATTCAAAGGAACCGAAAAACGAAAAGTTCATCACATCCTGAACCGGATGGAAAAAGTAGGCGGCGAATTAAACGCCTATACGACAAAAGAAGAAACATTTTTATATACGATTTGCTTGCAGGAAGATATCGAACGGGCAATCGAACTGCTTTCCGATTTGATTTATCATTCCAAATTTCCTGAAGCCGAAATTGAAAAAGAACGGGAAGTGGTGATTGATGAGATTCATTCGTATGAAGATTCGCCGTCCGAACTTATTTTTGATGAATTTGAAAACATCGTTTTTGCCGGAAGCGACTTGGGACATGCCATATTAGGAGACGTCGAAAGCCTCCAGCGTTTTACG
>Ga0123357_10000912_pt1 | contig 30010 bp, 10 predicted proteins | sample TergutEmb28metaG_FD_89873 | JGI IMG/M metagenome (GOLD analysis project Ga0123357, IMG submission 89873) | Embiratermes neotenicus P4 segment gut microbial communities from Petit-Saut dam, French Guiana - Emb289 P4 | ecosystem: Host-associated > Arthropoda: Insects > Digestive system > Gut ...
AGGAGATTGCATAACGAGGAGCTAAATGATTTGTACTCCTCACCCAATATTGTGCGGGTGATAAAATAGAGAAGAATGAGATGGGTTGGGCATGTGGCGCGTATGGGTGAGGAGAGGGGGTGTATAGGGTCTTGTTGGGGAAACCGGAGAGAAGGAGACCACTGGAGAGACCTAGGCGTAGATGGGTGGATAATATTAGGATGGATCTTCAGGACGTGGGATGTGTGTATATGGACTGGATTGGGCTGGCCCAGGATAGACAGGTGGCGGACGCTTGTGAGTGCGGTAATTAATCTTCGGGTTCCGTGAAATGCGGGGAATTTCTTGACTAGCTGCAAACCAGTTAGCTTCTCCAGAAGGACTCTGCACCATGGAGTAAGTAAGTAACTAAGTAAGTAAGTGGATTGTGCCGTTATGGGTGGGCTGTTGTCGAAACGGGAAGAGACGTTCGGTTTACATACAAGCTGGGGAATGTCTTGAGTACTGAGTGACTAAGAAGGGCAGTGCTGTTGGTTAGTTAATTAGTTAATGTTTCTGGACACTGGTTGACAAGGAGAATAATCATAAGATGAAAATCAGTAACACGACAATGGACAAAATTTCATAATATGCACAATTTGTGCTCGCCACCATATATTGTTAATGTCGTGAACTGAGGGCGAGATAGGTGGGGTCTGCAGCACGTGTGGGAGAGCTGCGAAATTCTTAGGCCTGCGAAGTTTCAGTCAAATTGATTTGGAAGGGACCGATCGGGACAGGTAGGCCTGTTCCGGGGATTTAAAACGAAGATTTTTCTGGAATTATTTATAAATATGTGGACTTGTTTCAGCTGGATTAAAATAGAATCAAGTGGTATCATGTAGGGGCTTTATTTGTACAAAGGATCTTGGATCTTATTAGGCCGTAATGTGGACTTTCTCTCTCCTCATTGCAATGCCCCACAGCGTGGATTAAGGTATGCCGCCCGTTATTTCCTTCGTTACTGCTGACATCACGTTCGGATTCACACCCCACAGAACATGGCGCAGTTCCAGCTTAACGAGGTGTCAGGTGGTATAGCTGCACCATAGGACGGGATATCTTCAGGACGGCCCTTTATCGTTTCGTTAGTACAAGGTGAACAGAGGGTTGAAGGCCGTTGTAATGCTGGCCTGTATTGTTTCTCAAATACAGAGCCGCATAACATAGCCGGTGTTGAGACTAGGCTATTGGCTGGATGACCGAGGAGTTTTGGTTCGATTCCCAGTAGGGGAAAGGGATTTTTCTGTTCACCAAAGCGACCGCACCGGCTCTGGGTCATATGCGGCCGAGGCGTATACCTGCTGAATTATTTCCATTCAGTGTCGACGTTAAGAAAGAGTGGAGCTGTACCGTCACTACTTCTATACCTTAATTCCGTGCATAGAGAGAAAATAACTTGTACATTGTCGTACGCAGCATAACAAATGCGTAGATTCACAGAAATTCATTGTATTTTGAACGCCAATTTACCTACTGAGTTCATTTACAGCGGTGCTGATAAATCCTTAGCCCGACTAGAAAGGAAACAAGCCAGTGTTTCTGTCAGAATGGCGTGAATTTTTTTCGGCGCCTTGCCTTGCAGGAGAAAAGAACTTGATGACAGCTGGCGTCTCGATGTTGCTGAAATCGAGCGCGTCCCTGACATGCTTTCGAGCTTGTTTCTTTCCTGGTCGGGCTAAGGACTTATCAGCACCACGGTAAAACATCCACAACTGGACAGTATTTGTGTATTCATGAAGGGGCCAAGGATTTGGTCTCTATGTCACGTTGTCTGTCTCGTCCATCCAGTGAATGTGAAGACTTTTTACGCGGAAGTGAGAAGTCTGGACCGTGAAGTTCAACCTTGACCTACATCTAGTTAAGAGCTTACAAATGCATGGAACTTCACCACTACTTCCCAGCGCTGCTTAATGACGTGGTGCTTAAAACACGGACCTAAATGACGTAGAGCAAAGGACGAGAAAATCGAGTGGGTTTACTCCTGGTTCTGTCTAACGGGCACCTTAACGCACTGGGAACACATATTAGAGGTTAGAATAAGTTAAAATACGGTCATATGAGGAATGCAACTAAAGTGCCACTTATTCTGTACCTTAGCATTAGGCTGGGTAGTTAGCTTCACCCCTCGTCGCTGTCCTTCCGAAGAAAGACGCTCCGTTACACATTCAATAGGAGGCTGGGAAGCGCCACAGCAGTTCTTGACACTTTGGAGAAAAATTCTCTTGTCTGTGTCGGGAATCGAACTACGATTCATCGGGCGTCCAGCCCGTAGCTCAGTCTCGTATTGCGTTGTCCCGGCTCCAGACTTTATAATGTTGTTTCCAATTAAATTCTAAATTAAATTATCGTAATCACACGGTTGTTGCGTATTTGTAAGTTATATCTACGGCTGTAGGAGTATTTTCGGTCAAAGAAGATTTGTTAGCTGTTGACAGTTTTCAGCTACAGCTACTTTCCCAGAATATCTACACCATGGGGTAATAATTCCTTTCCCTCCATTAGACCGCTCTTCTTTAGCAATGTTGACTCCTCCTGCCATTGGAATGTACAGGTTCCTCACCCGCCGTGCATCTTTGATTTATTGCGACCGTTTATTCTCACAATACAAGGCATCCCATCTCTCTGAAACCAGCTGTCTCACAGGTTCTAATGAACTTGACACGGCCAAGATGACTGTCATCAAAATGAAATTACTTATTGCACTGGGACATCTTATCATCTCTGTGCATGTTTCGCCAAGGAAACCTCCTATGAAGTTCGTTTCGCTTTCATTTAGTCTTTTTTTTTTGTTTAACAACGGTGTTTAACCTACACTAATTATATTGCGTTGAGTGTCACGTTGATTATGAACGATACATTTTTATAGATTATACAAGGAATTAGTCGTGGAAAGACTGAGAGTAACCGGATATCCGGCTTTCGGAACGAGATCTGAATCCGCAATGTCTCTCATTCAAACTTCATGAAACTGAAATATAAGGAAAAATCTATGTTCAATAGATGTGTGACTTACATTCATATACAGTAAGTATACCGGCATCAGTAACGCTCAGATTTAGACTTCTCTGAAATAAGTGTATTGAAGCATGCAGCCCCAACGATACAGTATCTTGTTACGTTCCTACAGTATTTATTCTTTTTTGTGTCTTCATACATCTACTGTTAACGTGGAACTTGCGACATGTTCCGTTAGAGGATTAATTCTAAAACCTTGAACTATTTAGTAGTTTCGTTGGAATCCTTAAAAAGACGATAAATGCATCTGCCCAACGCTAAGGCCAAACTGCTGATTTTGTCTTTCTTTGGTCGTCCGTGCACCAACGTGAATTATGTCTCTCAAGAGAGCAAGGCACCTTGTCAGAAGGAGGCATTGCAGTTGGTCTGGTCTAGCGCGGTGTCCTGTTTGGGTTGGTGTTGTACGTCGTATTCCCGCTCGTATTCGGACCGCAAAAGAAACACTCATGTAGCCTTATCCTCGGACACAGAGGAAAGGCTGTGACCAAAGAGCCTACCGCGTAGCGTCGTACGACGCACACCTAGCCACTGCTCCACAACACATTCCCACACAACATGATATGCTGCCACAACATCTCGTTTGCAAATAAGAATTCAATTGTGAATACCGAAATATAACTTTAGCAAGGAACAAAGTTCCCTGATGATGATCTGACAAGATCGAAAAATGTCGGAGTGTTTTAAAGTGTTTTAAAAGTGTTTATGTGAAATTGTATGTGCATTCGTTGGTTGATAAATTGAAGTGATTCTACGAAAATGCACGGTGCTACAATAAGATTTATTGCACTGTAAATGTTTGAAGTGTAAGCGCCTAAGAGCTTCCCGTTGCTTATTAACACAAACCGTTTAAATTCAAGTTCGGTTACGCATCTTCGCGATTGTTCTATACTTTTCACGGTTGTAACTTTGGGAAAGCGTTAATCGTACCTAGATTATAACCAAGATCCTGGAGACAGCAGAAATCCTCTCCCGCTTCAATGTTCAATTTAATAGCAAACAGACAGTAGGAACGAATGAAATCGGAAGTCGAACACCCGTCCCTTCCAGTTGACTTCGCTATTAGTCTCCCTTAGTACCTCTCTCTTTCCTATACGGGCGCCAGATTGCACTCACCCCTTCGTGTCGCTTGTGCATTAGTTATAATCTGTTATTGCAGTGAGGGATTCTGTACCTTCAACTTAATTAATTCTAAATTGGATTCTAGAAGTCCTTAAACTGACATAATTATTTAGTCAGCCGACCGGAACTGTCAGTCTTGCAGTCCCAGAAGGCAAAAGAAGAGGGCCCTGCCCCATTAAATTTCGCAACCTTTTAAATTAAAATTCAGTTAATCAACTTTTTCAAACCCCTAGGTTCGTGATCTTGTTTATTTTTACAGATGACCCAAAGTTACCGCTCTACCCCCTTTTAATTTAACCCGTTATTTCAAATTATTTTATTGCATGACAGTTCGCATCCACGCAGACTGACAACACGCCTTATATACTGTGGTTTTGGAAGCGTTTCTTGTGAAGTATTCTAATGCGGCAATTTTTTTGAAACTTCTTTCTCTTAGCATAATTTCTGGGTGTTCCCCGAACGCCTTCCTTTACTAACATTTTGAAGTTATGGTTACAGAGCTCAATAAAAATAACTCCTCCCAATAGAGTTTATCACTGCGACAACTATTCATTATTTTCTGATTTGTGACTTAAACGGACAAAACGTCCATAAACGTCTACCAGACTAATGACCGTCTTCTGATTGCGCTGCTATGCTTCGTGGTGTAATGTTTGTTTCATCTTCTGGAATAACGTGCCCTACCATCTTCAGGGTGGTTGAATTGGGTTTGTGTGGCTGCCGAAATACTTCGAAGAAGGAAATATGTTGGTTATATAGGAAGGTTAGGGGACTGTTGTGAGTCAGAATTACGGAAAGGTAAAGGGGGATAAGTTATGTACCGGGCACGATATAAGAGCTGTCCACTTTTTCCTTCCTTACCCCATTCTTTTCAGCATCTACCTGAATCTGTCGCTGGAGCAGGAAGAAGCACGTTTATCCGAAACGTCGGAACAACCTTACCATCCTACATGTTGTAATAACCTAGATAAATATATTTGAATAAAATCGGTACTTACAGCCTGAAAATCTATACTTCTAACAGCCTGCTAGGCGCCACATGGCTGAGTACCGTCTTCTTCAAGACAGCCTGTTATATTTGTTATCAACACGTCTAAAAATGGTTGCATTCTGATATTATGTGCCCTCAGTCATGCTTTCTGTGGAACAGACACAGAACGGATACTGCCGCCAGAAATGTTTCTTGGGTACACTTTTGACGGTACTTTCTGAACTTAATAAGGAGGCAGAATAAGTTGGGCCTCCGAACATCAAAATTATCTAGGTGAGACGTGAAGTTGTAATTTGGGAAAATTTTCAGCGCTTTAAATTTCGGACCCGTGGATTGTATATACATTAACATCTTTCAAGTATCTACGTTTCCATTCATTCTGTAGTCTGTCTTAAGACAGGTCCATAACTTCTTACTACGCAATTTCTCCACAGAGTGAGATCTCATGCTTCCTCTTTCAATTTCCAGTACCCTCTTTTTTCCCCTTAAGTTCATCTAGTACCTTCTTACGTCTTCTTCCTCGTCTTCCCGTCACTCCTTCATTCAACAACGTGCTTTACAAGGCAGTTCTTACGCAAGATGTGACCACCCAGTTAGCCTTCCTCATTTTTCTTTGTGGGTTATTCCTTTCCACCTTGACTGTTTGTAGCACTTCTTCATTTTTTACACGATCGGTCCAATTAATCTTCTCCATCCTTCTCTAGCACCGTATTTCAAAACTTTCGAAGTATTTCTGATCTACTTTCCGAAGTGTCCAAATTTCAGCACCCTGCAAAGGTAATCATGAGGTTCGTCATCCCCGTTGTGTTCTATGAAATAACTAATGTAGAGCGTGTGTACTCGTCTAACACAACTATATTTATTGGTAGTACGAGTACACACAATCTACATTAGTTATTGCAAAGGTAAGCTCCAAATGTAACACCTTACTGGTTTCTTTCTTAATGTAAGTCAAATTTTCTGGTAAAATTCTTCTTCTTATCTACGTGTTTATGAAAGCAAATGGGCCTAGCACTAAACTGCGATAGTTGACGTTCTTACAGCGGTATTGCGGAAGATTGACGTCTTCTGGGATGACACTGTGTCATTGGTTGGGTAGCTCCCGACGTCTCGATGGCACTGCGATTCCCCGCAAAGTCGGTAACTATTCGCTCGACAGACAGCGTCACGTGCTGTGTAACTTAAATCTCTATACCGAACATTTCAAGTATATAAAGTATTATATTTGTTATTATATCATTAGCGTTATTGATTTGCGACGTGTGCGGCAGTTGTCTTCTAACTGTGCCGTTTGTTATTTAACATAAATATTATGTAATATGTGGAAGGTGCACTGGAGATTGACGTGAATATCATGCTTGGTATTCTGCTACCTGCCTCCTTGACTGATTGTTTATAATATGGTGTCAAAAAGGAAAATGTAGCACTACTGATACCAAGAACACCATTGCAGACATTCCTGACAAACCGTTTTCATGCACCTCACCTTAATATTACACTTCATCTTCTCGCTTTGCAGTACGGATAATTTCGAGGAATTGGTTTTGGAAATATTTGGGACGCGCTTTACGTGTCGTTGATTCTAGCCACATACGCAACACATCGTAGCGTCTCATATTTCTCGGTGGCCTGTATAAATCAGGAAGTTGCTCGTTATGTAATGCGCGATGTATTTTCTCACTCAGTCAAGTTATCGCTCATCGCAATTTGTTGCCTTCTGTTCGGCACCCGACTTGATAAAAAGTGCCAGTCAACAAGCAGAAGCATAGATGACGAACACCATGACTTGCGAATGCGTGACCTGCTGGCCAGTCCTATCCAGATCATTAACACTTCACTCATACCAAGATCCTGTGATGTGCTCCAAGGTTGCTTTACCTGCCAACGTATAACCAGAACATGGTGCGCCTGAGAATATTAAGTGGTGTAAACGTATCTGTTGGTTATTTGGAACCGTGGAAGAGAAAGCAACTGAATAGCCGATTACCCTTGCTGATTTTGGGCTGTGGGTCATCTACAGTAAGTGCAGTCGGGAATTGTCTGTGCATACGATATACTAACAAAGTAAAGCAGCCTTCATATCTGCTACACGAAACTAAGTTTCATTAGCCCAATGTTCTCAGTTTGCTTACTTGAAGTGACATAAGAGTTCTCGAGGACAGAGAAGAAGATTGTGCAACCCTGTCTGAATATAAGAAAGAGGAGATTCACTGATGTTATTGCCAGTCGTACCAAATACAATTTGTAGATGCTTTTAGCGTCATGTTTACCTAATAGAGGCAGTGTACAAGAAATGCGACCAATTTTAGGTTCTCTCCGAGCATAACAGTTACAATATATGGTTAAGAAAATGAATGGTACAGGATGTACACCTCTTGTACCGTCTGAAAAATAAGGAATGACATACACGGTGAATGTTGACAGAATTTGTAAAGGCAAATACAGTTCAAAAATTGCTCTTGGTAAATTGTTCAAATTCTGTGATTGGTGCTGCACACGCAAAGTTTTCGGTATTCATTTATTGCTTTCATACATTTGTACTTCATTACAAAGTTAATCACACTGCACAGAATGAAAAGTTGTTGTACCCTGAATTTCATTAAATATTTGATAAGTAGAACCATACTGGTCTTACGTACAGCACGCATTTGTAGGTTGGGGTATACGTAGATCACTTGTGTAAGAAAAACTTTCAAGCTGACCTGGGCGTAGAATGGAGCATACTGTTATATTGACTTTAATAGGTGATGGTGTGGATTGGAATCAATTGGCTCTTGCGAAGATGATAATGAACTTCTGGTTTGCATAAAAATAGGTCAATTTTTTGAGTGGGTAGGTTATAATTTAAGAAGGGCTCTGAAGTGTGGGTTTCTTACCACGTGATTAACCCTTTAAACGCCGAGTTAAATCCCATCTGCCATTTGCTGGCCTTATTAGGATCTCACCATATTCTCCACGTTAGAAGGATAAGGGTTAAGTGAAACGAGGTCCATGATCTGGAGACGATGACTTGCCGCTGTTGTAAGTGTATCAATGATAGTTTGTACGCAAACAGCTGTTTGTACGCAAACAGCTGTTTCCCCCAAAGCGCCATTCTTGTTTCTGCTACACGACATACTCTTCATCATGTAGCGTGTGATTCATGTGTATAAATTTATGTGACTAAAAGAGATGCATGTAAAACAAAGTTCGTATTAAAGCTCTCTCTCTCTCTCTCTCTCTCTCTCTCTCTCTCTGCGTAAAATGGAGGAGCGTGTAACATGAAGCGGTCCAATAATTGAGATTCGTTTCTTCATTAAAGCGCAAAAACGTTAATAATACCTCTTTGATACTGAGAGAAGTATCTGCTTGTTAGAGTGTGATGTCTGCGTGCTGCAAGGTTCAGTCTTGTTAATCTTAAAACTCTACAGTAAACTCTCATGAGGACTTTCTTTAAGATAGCTCGTTATACACTTACATTATCTCTGCATAGGGTAACCTCTGCAGAGAAAGGAGTTAATTCGGTACCATGTTCGTGATAAATTGACGGGACGGTCTTCTGATATGAATACGTCTTAAGTAATACAAAGTATCCGTTCTTCTGACATATGACACCGCGTCACTGGGTAGTTGGTTCGCAGCCTTCCGAGACGAAGCAATGTTCTCATCTTAAAGTGGCGAATTTTGCAAGGAATTTCGCGGTCTTCCCACCGGTTTTTAATCTGAGAGTCTAGAATACCTACATCAGAGTATTCATATCCACTATGGCCTGTTGTGGGCCGGGGTAGCCTAGTCGGTATAGCACCTTGCTACGAGCTGGACGGTCAGGGGATCGAGTGCTGGTGGGGGCAAGATTTTTCGCACCCGAACATGGGGCCTACCCAGCTCCCTATACAATGGGTAGCGGGGCCCATGCCTTGGGGTAAAACAGGCAGCGCGTGGCGTTTACCACTCCCATCTAGTGCTGAGTTAAGAATGAGTGTATCTATACGTCTAGTCTCCTCCCCTTCTGGGACTTATGGCTTTTTATACGTTGAACTTCATCTGTACTGTGACGTGTTGCGTGGGCACAGGGGCGGATTTACCTTTCAGTGCAACTGGTCTACCCAACTTGCAGTCACCGTTACGTAACTCGAACAGTATAACTGAATTGACTATTGCTCCCTACTGCCAATAGCATACTGTATTGAAGTCCGTGACGTTGTTCTTGACGTTAGGCTGTCTGTTCTCTCTGCCTATAACCGGCCAAATCTCAAAGACGGGAACACGAACTCCACTCAGGGAATATAACGCATGGTGGTCACAGGAAACTTTAAGTGTCTACCGACTAGATGACAAGAAGGATATTTGTGGTTAGGCCTCTAGTTTTATTCTCACAGTCACTTTAAGTTTTATACTATAATATTCACAATCAATTTATTTGTGTCCGGCACTGTTAGAAATTGTATCAACAAAATACACCTCTATATTATTGTCACGCTTCCCCTTCAACCTGCTCACACTAGTGTCCGCTAAGAAGTCCCCAAACCCCAGCCTGTCCTAGCTTCACGGCCTCTACTCTCATCAAGTATAACAGCTGTCTGATTGATGCATGCCGAAGGGGGCATAGAACGTACTGTTCCCAGGGAGACAATGCGGCAGTATGGTTGTAACCTGAGCTAAAAGCATGCCTCATCCCTTCGCGTGATAAACACAGTCATAAACTTAATACAAGTAACCTTGAAGTCCACACCCTCACAATATACCAGTATATTGCACACAAAAGAAATTCTTTTGCTCGAAGTCCTAAATTTTACTTTATTCTTCCCACGTATTTTTGCCAGTCTCTCCGCTGAGCATTTTTTGATCTGGCTTAGAACCAGGATCAACGGTAACATGCCCTTCTTACAAGAATGTATAACAATGTCTGGTGTTTATTTTGACAGGCAATAGCTTCAAGTGTGACTGCCGGCTGTCCTGGATGTACCAGCTACGGAATGAGACACCCAGCGAACAGATCCGCAACAGCTTGGAGGAACTGACCTGCCGACTAGTGTCTGAGGTTCCCGACTATCAGGACCACGATGCTAATGACTCCATGGACGACACCACTGAACCCCCTCACATCAACAGCCGAGGTTATGGGGAGGACGTTTTCAGCGGTCGCGGCTTCGACAGTGACGGACCTCGAGGGCAGCCAGATGCTTCGACCCCGGAACCGACAAAGATGAAGCACCTGTTCGATATCCCACAGGAGCAGCTGCCATGTCCGGAGAATATCCAGTTAGAACCCGATCCAAAATTTCCTTTCCAATATAATTCGGAGTTTGGACACGGACGTGATGTGAACGCGGGGATTGAAATCAAAGTCATATCCTCCATGCTTATTTTCAACTTTGTTGTAATGCTGGTCACGTGAGGAAACTATTGTGAGTAAATGTGGGTGATACACAGATATATGATCCTTGAAAGTATTTGTGATTTTATTGTAAGAGTGTTTGTATTATTTTCTCTTGCGAAGAGACTTGAGTAGATGCCGAGCATTTTGCAGATTCGGCTACTTGTCTGACTACTTCATTCTTTTGCTTCATTACATTATCAGCATCCAGCTAAAGATAAATTAATAAAACTTCGCCCAAAAATATTTTGTGAGAGTTCCCTGGCATATATTTCATTGTCCTTTTGTGAGAAAATTTACGCTAATATTAGTGGTTCAGATCTTACAACTTCTAAGGGAAAATTAGATAGAACATCGTTTCAACGACGATATTCAAGGCACGTCTCTGTGTATGTAACATTCAGCCGTTTATTTCATGTACTGGCTTCACTAACTTCTGAGGCGGAGGCTCGTTAGTGTTGATAGATATGTGAGCTCGTGTCCGTTTATCACGCTCATTCCAAGAACCATTGCGCAGTTTCCTGAATGGTCCTCTTCCTTCAAAATGCGATCCTGCTTATACAGTGAAACAGAACACAGTTCACTGGCAGTGTGGTTTGAGTTAGTCACTCCCTAAGTTTCATTGGTCCCAGAACTGGGTTCAGTGTACCCACAATCAAGATTGGGAATAAGACCATCGTGATGATATAACACCTTGGGCAAAATTTTGTTTTTAATTTAGTTTTATAGGCATTAGGATAGAGGTGTCCATCTTGTCTCTGATGCGTAAATGATTCTTAAATTGTCTTCTACCTCGATGTTTACGCGACTTCTTCGCAAAACCGTGTGGTGCTCTAATGCAGACCCAGAACAATTTTGAAATAGAATTTCAAGAACTGGAGTTTAAAATTTCAGTAAAAATTAAAATTAAAGGAAGAAAAGCTTCCCTCTTTGGTCCTCTTTGTTTATTACTACCAGGTACACCAACATAGCCGTGTTATCTCTTATGTGATGCCATATGATAGGAAGCAGTAAAAGACATTAAGTTTAAATGATATTCAATCAATATTTACCCCCAATACTATTTGTGTATACGTTTTTAATATCAGACTTCGGGTTTATCTATATTATTTGTCCAACTAAGTCACTGCCTTCTAGATTTAGTAATACATAATTACAGTTTACAAGGATGTATCATATATCAAATGTTAGGTTCTAAGTTTTAGTTGTGTATCTTTCTACATCACGTAGAAGAAATTTAATTTTGTTCCCGTAGAGCGCAGTTTGTCATAAGAAACTTTTATTGATTGCAGTGCCATGATCTCGTATTATTTGCAGCTTCCCACGAAATTCAAGATATTAAGGATTCTGAAAGAAAATTAAAACCATATGCCATATAAAATGCTTGAAAATTTTTCCTGCTGTTAGATCAAATAATATTTTAGCATTACTATATTTAACTTATTCTTAATTTAAATAAAAATTGTAATGGAGCCTCGTTTCTTCAAATAGCTTGTATTATGTGTAACTTGCGTTCTGATATAGGCTACGTAATGTACGAATCTCGACGCCTAGCATTTTGATGTTTCCTTTTAACACATTTTAATCACATGCAGTGCTCCGTGTTGTTTTAGTGCTTGCACTTTCATTACACATGAAAAACACTGGGTAGAAGTTTTCAAACAACTGACTGGAAATCCGCATGGTGGCGTTTGAGGCCCACGGGGCACTGTATCCACAACCTTGTTTATTATCACTGCTATAACTGCCTTGATCAAATGGGCAGAACAGATTAGTTTTGTCCTTAATTCTCTTTTCCTCTTTTTCTTTGTTTTTCGCCCCCCGCCCCCCAAATATTTTTGGTTAAGTATTTACAGAACGGTGTGCAGTTGCGATTAATTTCAACCATGCACTTGGGATTTTCGAACATTTTTTAAATTTTCTCCGGTCTTGTTATTTGTTATGTTGCAACTCTCAACTGCATAACGCCATGTACTGACTGTTAAAACCTGTTGCCAACTTCACCGAAGCTGGTAGCCATCAACAGACAGCCTTACCTCATGCTTGCTACGCCTGGTAGCAGCTGTTGTCACTCCTACTCCAGTTTGAAAGGATGAATTTCTCTCTTAAGATATCCAGAAATGTTATTTTGCCTGGAGAATATTTTCAGTAACGTTGTTTGAACGTGCCATGGATAATGAGATGACCTGGTCTTCTTAAAAAAATTACCTTCTTGCTACAATTTTTGCAAAAATTTGCACTTTAACATCAGGGGTATTTGTGCGACAGTCATAACGTTTTCGGATTGCACATCTGAAGCCCTGAGGTACCAAGGCTTTTATGAGCATGCGTTGTTACTCTTTAGACAGACAGGCCTGTCTCCTCTTGTTCTATTAACATATTTCGAAAACCAGTGGCTGTGCATCCGTACAACAAATTTCTGATACATCAACAGTAACCACGGCAAGGGCGCCTTCCTTTTGTTATCAGTGATTCTTACTCCTTAATACAGTGTCCATTTTAACGTATCTGTGAGCACAGCAGTTGTCATGCGAGCTCTGTCGCGCACGACCCCTGCGTCTACATAGAATTTAGAGTCTGTTTTCCCGCTACATCTCAAATTACCTTTATTTTCACAGAAGTGTCTGAAAGGGCTTGAATTCCTGTCGCATACAGACGTCCTATGTGATACAGCTCCTGTGTTTAGGGACCCGTTAGACTCGACATTCTGTGTACACTGCCATCGTATCGAATTTGCCTGCTGCATTTACAAATAAAAACGCTGTATGGGTGTCTGTATTTCCTGCAGTCACACGACTTTATGTGTGAAATGTACCTCTTCTCCACTTTTGTGACGACCAGTCCAGACTTCAGAGTAGAATCTTGTCTTCTCACATTTCTGCTCCCATCAATATTCCCTTGTGTTACTTGGCGCTGTGCGTTTCTCCCAACATCGCCATTTGCTTCATACTATGAAAGGCTTGGTCAGGCACGGATCGTATCTTTTTCTAAAGCTCTGCACTTTCCCACCATTCTTACTGGCATGCTTCTTTGCCAAGCCTGACAGAAAAAAAAGCTTGTTGTTAGCACTGTAGGCCACGTATTTTCAGCGGATGAGCACACTCTGTGTTTGCTGTCAAAGCAAATATTCATTCTTACATTGATATCATAAATTTTACGTTTTGGATCCCGGACACCGCTGAGAGTACAAAAGGTCTAACCATTCTACCAATATTAACACTGTCCTCGTCACTTACTGCGGTTGAATGCTCCGGGGAACAGAAGCGTAGTTCGCGTTTTGGTAGAGTTATTCTCCATGTGCAAAATTTAAGGCTGCAGTTCGTAGAGTTTTCCTAGAAGAACTCTTTTGTCTTTTAGTAAGGGCTTAATTCATGTTAAGTTTAGTTCGATTTAAGTACTTTAGGAGTTTATTGTTATTATTATTATTATTATTATTTTCATTATGTGCATTATTTGATAAAATTTCTTATTGTAAAGAACTAAATACACATCGACATTGTGAATGTAGTTGGGTCTAATGAGATAGTGTACTTTAGGAGTGCTTGTTGCCAGATGGCTACACATTGCCAAAAATGTCATAAAATTGCAAGAAATACATTCATTTATAGACTGTTCTTTTAAAAGTAACGTAATGCGTAACGGCCATAAGTAAGCCCTTGGTGTACTGAATTCGTTAATATCCTTACTATTCAACACTGTACACAATTAAAAGAATATCTAAAATTACGTCTATCTAACCGGTACACCCTATCAGCTTAACCATTAATACAGTCATTTACTCGTTAATGCCGGCTTCAGCACGCTACATATTTGTGCATTGTTCATACAATTGAACTGCCGTAGTACTATGCACATTGAGCGGGCTATTGGAAATATCAGAATTTTCAATGCATGACATCATTGTTGGAGAATTTATAAAATAAACTGTAAAACACAAACTAGTTTCGTGACAAATTTATACATTTTCTTATGTTTATTGGACCGTGCATCATCTTGATAGTTGAATAAAGGGAGACCAACTTGATGTTACTTGCTTTATTATTTCATTATTTAATGATCAACATGTTTCGGATGTTAATACATCCATCCTCAGGAGCTTCCGACATATTTGTTGATTTATTTCATGGGTTTTATTGCTCTGGTTCGATATGTGTTGGTGTTACGTTGTGGTTTGGCTGGGGTGGTGTGGTGTGGTATCCGTATGCAGGCTGAAGCCAGCCAAACCACAACGTAACACCAACACATATCGAACCAGAGCAATACAACCCATGAAATAAATCAACAAATAAGTCGCAAGGTCCTGAGGATGGATGTATTAACACCCGAAACATGTTGAGCATTAAATAATGAAATAATAAAGCAAGTGACATCAAGTTGGTCTCTCTTTATTCAATTATAAATTTTCATAGTATAATTATCATCAGGTGTGTCTAAGACATGTTCTGGCTTGTCCATCATCATGCACGTTGGTCCTTATTTTTTCCTTAGTCAAACTGCTCTTCTTCTATCGGTTGTAATGGATCCATACACTTCATTCCTAGTAAATGTTGTAAATGAACTCTTATACAGGCAGTGAGGCTCTGTACAGGCCGTACGGCCTAAAGGGGGACTAGAGGTATAGCTCTACTCTTTCTTGACCACGGCACTAGAAGGGTGTGAGGGATCAGCGTCACGCCCCGGCCGCTCTTTACCGCCGGGAAAGACCCGGTACCCATTGTACAGGAGGTGAGTGGACCCCAGGGCCAGTCTGGACAGGTGCGGAAAATCTCGCCCCCACAGGGATTCGATCCCCGAACCGTCCAGCCCGTAGCCAGTCGCTATACCGACTGAGCTACCGGACCCTAGTAAATGTTGTACCAACTTAAATTTAATTTAAATTTTGTACGCATGCTTAACGTTTATCTTAATTTTTAATTTGTTTTGTGGTCATATAATATTTATGCTGCAACTTACCACACAAATTTATTTTCCATTGTCTCAGTAGTTCTTTCATGCGCTTTTATTAAAGGCAAATTCTGTCATCTAGTTAAAGACTGTTGGTACCCCTGCTGTGTAACGTAATTTCAATAATGTCTCATTATTACTTGTTTTAAATGTGAATCGAATTTTTCCACGCATCTATTACAACCTGTGTAGCTGATTATATGCATAATTATGTATGTATGTATGTATGTATGTATGGTACAGTACCTCCAAAGTTGTTAAAGTCTTTTATTTCTTCAGTTACTTTCTTGTCAGTAATTATTTTCCAGTCAATACGCTTGCTTCTTTCAAGTGTCATGACTTTTGTTTTAACCCTTATCCTGCTAACGTGGAAAATATGGTGAGCTCCAAATAATGCCAGCAAATGGCAGATGGGATTTAACTTGGCGTTTAAAGGGTTAACGATGTAACTTTTAGATTTATATTTCTTAAAAATTGTATTTATACAGGTTATGTATATACTCGTATATACATAAATACCTACCTACCTACCTACCTACATACATACATACATACATACATACATACATACATACATACATACATACATACATACACTTAATCTGGACTTATGTACAAAGGAATGTGGCAACATTGGATAGTGTTATCCTGCAACATTTTTTAAAATTATTTATGCTGAGATGTACAGCTGTAGAAGATTTATTGGACAGTGATGAATATTGTTTGTCTGAAATCACAAAACAGTGAGTAGTTTTGAGACTTTTAACCGAAACTGTATAACCCTACAAATGTTCTCTGGAAAAATGAGGCTGGAATTGCTGCATACGGTGCTAATGACTGCAGTGTGTCTAAGACCTGAGATTCATTCTGTGGTTCTGTAGGTTACGAGCAGACCGGTGAGTGGGTACGAGCATTTGAGAGCAACATTCTGCTGTAACTACAGGTCAATTCCGCCCTGCATGCTGAGGCAGTATGCCTATCCGACACATTCCTGCTCGCGTAATGGGCTGCAGAGCATCATAACCCGAAAGGCCAGAACATGAAGCCGCGGCAGACTGTAAACAGAGCGATATGGCGGACAGTGTATGATACGCAATTAGAACTGTTTGTGTGTACATACCAGTTAGGTTCACACTGCTACAGATTAAAGCTGGTTCTGATTATAGAGACACGTCTGGCAATTAGTGCGTGTCTGTAACAGTTTACTTTGCTGAGATTTGGATCTGTAAAACGAATAACATTTATTTATTGCTAGTATGCATGTCGAGAAAGTCAGCCGTACTGCAAACATAAAAAATGAACTACTCCCAGAAAATTGTTCTCATCAAGTGGATCGTTAGCAGAATTATTTATTGTTCAAGTAACTCCCAACGAAATTACAGGAGTATGTGTGCCGGTTAAGAATGTGCTTTCAAAATTCCACTTATCTGTTTTTTTCGTGCATTGACTTATCAAGCTTGACGCTCAGAGGCCGTGCATCGTAATATTATTTCTATAGTAAAACCAACAAGATGCACCAATGTATCAAATTTATTTTATTTTGGAAATGACGGTCTGCATGTTTCGGACGGTCTTTCCGTCCATCATCAGGAGTTCAAGACTGTACATACAGCAACAGGCATTTGTCAAACAGATACTGCTGTCTGCTTTCTAGCGTGTACCCCTAGCAAGCAGACAGCAGTATCTGTTTGACAAATGCCTGTTGCTGTATGCACAGTCTTGAACTCCTGATGATGGACGGAAAGACTGTCCGAAACATGTAGAGTGTCGATTAAAAGATTTTATTACCCAACAGATGCACAAATACGTATATAATTCGTAGATAAAATTGGAATTATTATAAAATATTTTAAATATTTAAAATTGCTCCAACATGTTTCGGATCACAAGGGATCCATCAACAGGGAGCTTCATACAGTGCTTGGCTAAAATTATAATAATGGTTCTATCTTGTCCGTCGATATGGACGTAGTCGGTGTTATGGCAGTATATTTTAAATATTTTATAATAATTCGAATTGTAACTATGAATTATATATTTTTGCATCTGTTGGAAAATAAAGTGTTTTAATCGTCATTGATGCACGGTACAAAAATGAACATGAAGACGTAGAGTGTCATTTCCAGAATAAAATAAATTTGATACATTAGTGCATCTAGTTGGTTTTACTATAGAAATTACTTATCAAGCTTGATCTTTTTTCTTCTAGTATTTATTTTCTTTGCTACTCCGTAGGCCTGTACAAACCTCAGTGTATAATCAGCCTATGTATAGAAGTAGTTCAGGTTATATTGGATATTTAATAAAAGAAGCGCTAACAAAATGCGTGGCACCCTGACGATCATGTAGGATGTGGAGGACATCTGCCGCTTGTCAAGCTCTTGTTCTTTTCAGTGTCAGCTCATCCTTGTCTGTCACTCTATTGGAGAAAATATGAAATATATCGTGAAATGCTTAGGTAAATTCTGTGTACCGCCATTTATATGGAGTTAAAATAATTATATTTAATTATGAGGTTAGATCTGCTATCCAGCGTGCTTCCTAGAATCCGTTTATTTTGCTGCAACTCTCACCCTCTCTACCCTCAGCCGTTATGTTCTCGTGTCGAGCTGGCACGTTAGCCGTAGACGGAACTTCTCCTTCTGTTCTCGTGAAACTGTAGAATAAACCCTTCCCTTTCCAGGACTGGATTTGTTCCATGACAGTTCACTTACCGCTTTAAACGACGTGCTAATTACGTTCTCAGTAACATTTTATAACGGCTGTGTTCGTAGCTATTACTTTCTACGTGCCGGAAAGCACACCTTTGTAAAGTAATTATAACACACAGAATTGCTCATATATTCAGTTGGGCTGCTCCTTTCAGTACATTAAAATTGCCTCATTCGAACTTTCTAACTCTAAATTTATATCGAAACACGATCGCCGTTTTTAACATTTTGGATTTCTGAATTTCGAAAAGGAACATTCAGTTCAGTGAATTTACACCGCAGCTCATTTCTTACCGTGCTTGAACGCATATTATGTTGTGCAGCTGTCACCTACAGTTGTTTCGTAGGTAGTACACACCGAATGTAAGGCAAGGATTTGTTTTCGTAGTTACCGAGAATCGTATATTCTGCTTTGTCACACCCACCAAATGGTATCGGAGAAGTTTCTCCGGATTTTGACGTTCAGGCGACCGTGCATTCTTATAATAAAACAAACTACATGCACCAATTTCTCAAATTTATTTTTGGAATAAAACTCTACATGTTTCGGACAGTTCCTCTGTCCATCGTTAGGAGTTTTTCACTGTACACACAGCTTGCGAGCACAGTGAAAAACTCCTGACGATGGACAGAGGAACTGTCCGAAACATGTAGAAGTTCCGTCCTGATCCTGCTCGCAAGCTGTCAGCAAACCTGTATGACATGTACCATTGCTGTGTTTACAGTGAAGAACTCCTGACGATGGACAGAGGAACTGTCCGAAACATGTAGAATTTTATTCCAAAAATAAATTTGAGAAATTAGTGCATCTAGTTGGTTTTATCATAAGAGAGAAAGTATCTCTGGCTAGTTGAACTGTAACGTTTTGAACAGGGCACAGCAATTTATTTTTCCTAAAATGTTAAATGGCTCCCACGCTTTCTTAATGCCAACGAAATGTAGGCAGGACTGTATAGGTATTTCAGACCACAGCCTTTGTTGCTGTAGTTTTGACGTGGAATTTAGGTTCTGAGGTTAAGAAAAGTAATATTTTTTTGTAGGGCGAAATGTGATCCTTTAAATGGGAACCAGGCGTAATTTCTTAAAATTTATAATTAAATTCTTTCAAATGGACACGAATTAGGAATCCTGTTTGTGTGTTTGTGTGTGTGTGTGTGGTCCATGTGTCCATTCTAACTTGTGATTTGCTATGTTTGTGGAATATTTGGGAGCTTGTTAAATTCAGGTATTTTGCTGCTCTTTCTGAACTGATGCACCGTATTTCAGAAATTCCATTATGTCCGTTAATGCATCATGTGGCTCAGATTTCAGTAATAGGCAGAACAATTAAATGAAACACGCGGAATACACCAATGTTTCTCTCGTTTTGGAAGCAGTTCCTTATCTACTTCTATAAGGAACATTTGCCGGGTTGTTCCAAATGTTACTTACAGGATGCCATACCTAACTGACCACCCTGATCAGCTCTCCGTTAAGCCATAACATTTAAAATTACGTAGTATTTCTCTGAGTCCAGATAAACAGGTTTTATTGTTTGCCCGTTCTTCTTCTTTGCAAATCCCACTGGAACCCAATTCTTATTCTCAATTTAAATTTATTATACCCTGTTTTGTAAGGCACCCTGTATAGCGCAGTCGGCATAGACACTAGGCTACGGGCTGGACGATCGTGGAACCTCCTTCGATTCTCTCTTATTCAAAGCGTCCACACCGGCAGTGGTGGCCCTCCAGCTACCTATTCTGTGGGCACCGAAGGCCGTTTCTTCAGGAGTTAAGTTGCCAGGACACGAAACTGATACCCTACCATCTAAAAAATTATAAATATATGTCTCAGAGACCTCCACTCCCTCATATAACTTCATAGTCTCGTGCTTAATGAAGCGCAGAGATAAATTTAACTTAGCAGGTTGTGCAGAACACAGACACACATAAAATGCACTCGTAGCGTGACGTATGGTAACCTTCTTATGCTGTGTTTACAAAATGGCTTGTTAAATTATGTTATTAGATAGCCTATTAAACGCAGTTTGACTTCAGTGCACAATGTAGTAGGCTTAGTGCCATCAAGCTTTGATTCACAGGTAACACCGCCAGCCAGGCCGAAGGCGTTGTTTGTTTATTGCTTTAGAGCCTCGTGTAAAAGTACTGGTGTCCCCCAAGGCTGTGTTCGACACAAACAACTAATATATTAACCAAATAAACTAGATATGTTTATTTCGTCCGTGTTGAAGGGGCTAGAGTCATTATTCCGCAAACTAGTGCGTCGGAAGTAGCTTCGTTTCTATATTTTAAATTTTTCCTGTTTTGTCCATTCACTCAGATAACAAGAAGTATCTTTTTTGTTTTATAATAGTTCTTTAAATATCTTGTTCATGATTATCCTCAGAGACGTTTTGTGAATAGAGAAATATTGTGTTGTGTAAGAGAATTTCCCGTATGGTAATTGGACACCTGTTTTCTGTAAGTATGCGACACGGATAAGTGCAACTATGGGCATTGTGTATAAAAGGCTGCATTGGCGTTTCTGGAATTAGTAGTAACTTAGCTATTAGTACGTACAAATACATTGCAATTGAGTGTGGAGATGGTTAGAGCTATAGCTTATTATATTCCCTGCCACAGCGATTTAAGACAAGTGTGTGTTTTGTGTATAAAAAGTTAAAGTAAAAGTACATTTCTCACTAGAACAGGCCACGAAGACCCAGAGGGGGAGTAGAGGTATAGCTCTACTCTTTCTTTTACCTCGGCGATAGATGGGGTGGGTGGTCAACGGCACGCCCCGCCCGTTTTAACCCCAAGAAAGAGAACCGGTACCCATCGTATAGGAGGTTGGGTGGGCTCCAGGGCAATTCTGGACGGGTGTGGAAAATCTCGCCCCCACCGGAATTCGATCCCAGGACCGTTATGCCCGTAGCTAGTTGTTACACCGACTACACTATCCCGGCCCACATGTACTTTGTATAGAAATGAAATTCAGTACTCCATACAGTTCTGTGTGCGTAACTTAGATAATTCAACTGCAAGATTTACCTATATTATCGAATCTAATCCGCACCCGAATCTAATCCTCGCTAGTTTTTGCCGATTTCTTAAACGAAAAAAAGTTAGTTCGCGGTTCTATTCCGCACCTTTCCTTCAACCGCCCCTTGCCTCCAAGGCAGACTGATTGAATAATGTTGGATGTTACCAATGCTTTAACCGTTATCCGACTAAAGCGCCGTGTGTGAAGTGGTCATTTAACTGCCAGCGGTACAAACGCACCGCAGCTGATGATAGGGACTGGGTGACGGATAACGATTCAGTTATGAATCATGACGGCGAGTCTGATGAATATTAAATTATAAATATTATATAATATTATAAATAATACAGAAAATAATAAATTATTTTATTTTATTGTTTTTACGGCACGTACAGCGGCTCTATCATTTTTCCAAAATCCAGCTCACGACCGCGACTCTAATCCGCACACGAGTCTAATCCGCATCTGATTTTTTAGCCCTCTGAAACTGTAAAAAGGGTGCGGATTAGATTCGAGAATATATGGTACATGCGGCGACGCTGATCGGAGCCAGCATCTAGTGTTCTTAGTTACAAATGAACTGAACTGCACATTTCACCATCAGTTGCCGTAAGTTTCGAGGACGTTTTGTGCCTGATATTTTTTGCTTCTTACTCTCATTCAAATAATGTGCATATTTTTGCCACGTACTGTGCACTTAGAGAGTGTCCCTTTTGTCGTTTCTGTGAGCACGGCAACTGCCTTGGAATGTCCCAGTCGATACAGGCTTTCTATGCGATAAAGCTGTTTTGTTCTCTGCCTTTAAGCGGGGACTGTACCGTCTGTTGCGACATCGGATCGGCGAGAAAGAGATATAAAATGGCAGTTCCGAGCTGTACCTGAGTAGTATTTAATTAGATGCTTGCTTCTAATTATTAAGGAAGATTCAGCTGTATTATATCGTTACTATGCAAACGTTTTATCTTATTCTGGAATGTACTGAATATTATTTTAGTATTTTGTGGGTATGAAGACAAGTTTCTTTAAAACGTGGAGTGAAGAAAGGAAGAGAATTTGAAAAGAAATGTAACTAAAATAATTAGCACGTGAAGTGTTTACCAGAAGAAGATTCTAAGCCAAAATAACAACATGGCGTAAGTCGGCCTGGTTTTCTTATCTCCCATAGTCTGCCTTTGATTCACAGGTGCTCATTCCCTTTCCAGATCGTCCCGGTAAGCTGCAAACCATCGCCCATTGTTTTTATGTAATAATGAAATTAAAATAAATTCATCCTGGTTTATTACCAATTTAAGTAAAAACTGAAAGTAATTTGTTGATACGGTATGACTTTTAATCACGCAGCAGTTTTCAATTTTTTGGATTATTGTCCCACCTTTCCTTCAATTTGGATCCAATCGTTCTAAAGTAATGAGTCCGTAAAAACCGAAGACTTTCGAGAGTCATTTTCTTCCGCGACTAAACGTTTGTTTCTTACGGATTCATCTATAGGCCTGCTGTGTCTTCATGTGTCCCGGATATGCTGACCGTTCTGACTGGCACGTCACAGTGAAGACCGCCCAAAAGCTGCACCATAAGGTTTCGCGTGTCGTCTTTTGAATTTTTAAGCCGATCCTTAAACGTTCTCAACCCCAAACGTTTATCGCTATGCGGAATTGTCTTTCTTCCGTCAATATCGCTACCTTTCACTCCCTGTGACTAGAAAAATCAAATACCATATCGTAAATTTATTTTGGTGCTTTTCTTAAGCGGAGAAAACAATTTAAACGTGTTTTATGTCTCTTGTTACTCTCTGGTTAAATGACCAACTTGATGCACAATAACGTTATATAATACATTTATTATTATAATCCTCTACATGTTTCGAGCAACTCTGTGCTCATAATCACGAGGTCGAATTGTATTGATACAGCATGTGGTATAGTATTCTCTGTAAGTGACCTTTCGGTGCGCAGGTTGAGAAGGAACTGCAGTTCCTATACCAGATGCTGTATTAATACAATTTGACCTCCTGATAATGAGCACAGAGGGTCGAAACATATAGAGGATTATAATAATAAAAGTATTATATAACGTAATTGTGCATCAAGTTGCTCATTTAACCAGAGTCGCACCAGGATGCACGGTCAGCAAAACATAAAATTCAGTGTTTTGTGTGTGTTTATTCTACTCGAAAACAAAAAATGGCAATTAAATGCAAATGGGGAAGATTCGTGTTGTTTTCGACTGACAGTTTGAACATCGGACAATATCCAAAATTGAGTCAAAAAATACTTATGAACCATTGGAAAAATATTTAAACTTAGCTTATATAGTCATGAACTCTATGATACTGGTCTACTGGTATAACCCACCTTGGCGAAATATGAAATTTTATATTTTACGTTTTCCATTCCGTGCATTAGGACATGACTGTTACATTATAAACCAACAAAACGCACACACTTCTTTACAATTACAGTAATGTTTCAGTACATATAAACTCCTACTTGTTTCGGGCCTCACTGGCCCATCATCAGGAATTGCACTGTTGTTGACACGACCGTGTCGAATGTGGTATATTTTTCAGTGTTGCCAGCACTGCCTCCGAAGTAAAACAAAATTGTTATTATTGTTTGATTTCTCCGTGTAATTGTAATGACGGTTGATGGTGTTTATTACGTTTTATGGCGTAGGTCTATTTCCGAGATACCTTATGGAACAGGTTTTCAATATCATAAAATTGTATTTATCAGTATTGTCTAATTGATTTCAAATTTGTAAATGAGTTGTTTTTATTCTTGGAAGAAACTAGCTGTATTGTTAATGTGGCGCACGATGACAGCAGAGAAGAAGAGATTTTAATCTGGAAATTTCAATTTATGTGTTTAGTTATAATTATATATCTCATAAATGTTCGGTAATAAAAATGACTGAGTTGGAACTGTATTTTGTGTGTGTGCGATCAACCCTGCAGTTTGTTCAGTGCTCATTGGTATATCTACCTAAGATGATTGGACTGCTACATACATAAGCTAGTTGTTAGTAGTACGCATGTGTGTGGGTGTGATTATGGGTGTATTTAGATGATAAGTTTTGCTGTGTACGTTCTGATCAATGTAACCCAACATTACATTATACTCCCACCGAAAAAGAGAGGGGAAGTGTGTATAATAGCACTTATATACTTTAAATGCAAGTCCTGAGGAAACTTACCGAAAAACAATTAATGGTGGCCAGTATCGCCAAAAAAATTGATTTTTTTTATTTCTCTTTATAAGGTTACACAAGGTTTTTCTCCTTGCGCTTTTTTCTTGCTCTTATTTGTTTTCAAAACTTAGAAGCTGTGTTTTGGCGTGCCGTATAACTAAGGATGATTTCAGGGATAGCAAATCGTGGGTGGGACATGTTATTTTCAACCTTTAATACGGCCAAATATTTCAGTATTATCACACCAATATATTCCTTACTTGTCTAATATGTTCATGATGTTACCTGCTGGTCAATAACGATGAAGTATTTTTTGATTTATATTACGCTTTCGACTGGATTATATCTGTTGCATATTCAGTGCACAATGATGATGATTTAAATTGGTTTATTTCATATCATATGCACTCAGACCATTCAACAACATCTGTATTAAACTTCATTATCAATCATTAATATTTATTAATCATAATCAATTGTATTCATCAGTTAAATTTATGAAATTCCACAACAAACTTTGGTGATGTGAGTTTGATGTTTGTGTGACCGTGCATCACTGATACAATGATACAAACGCCAACTAGATGCAGCAATAATAATTTATTGATCATTTCAATCAGCTCAACATATTTCGGGCAATAATTACGCCCATCCTCAGGAACACTAGACTGTGTTTACAGCTTTTGGTATAAAACACAGTCTAGTGTTCCTGAGGATGGGCGTAATTATTGCCCGAAATATGTTGAACTGATTGAAATGATCAATAAATTATTATTGCTGCATCTAGTTGGCGTTTGTATCATTGTATCAGTGATATATTTTATATTTCCATATAAATTAATTTGCATGTTATGCTGACTGTGTATAGTGTTGAATGAACGAACTGTAAAGGTAATAATCATGTGACAATCAAGTGAAATTCTTATTGTAAATCGGTATTTCTAACAAAGGCAGGCATCTGATGAGCAGACATGTTGGGCGGGTGAAGGAATATATGGTGTTAATAATGTTAGATTAACATGTTACTATTTTGACGGTTGTTAAAAAGTTAATCATAATAGAAGCAACTGTATCAATCACAGTTTTAAAGTTTTAAATATTTTGTTTTATAATTCCATCATAAATATTTTTAAATTCATGTCTTTGATTAGATTGCATGATGGGAGTTGCAATGAGGCACATATGTTTAAGGGTTTCTTTTTATTTTAAGTGTATATGTATGTGCGTGTGTGTGTGTGTGTGTGTACACACACACACACACACATATATATACACATATATATATGTATATATTACTCCTTTTGCACCGCTGTGCTATTTTTGCGGTTAAGAACACTGAACTGAGAACAGAGAAGGAGATATGACAACGTAATACCTCAAAGTTTGCCAGTCTGTTGTGCTACTTATGTAAAAAGTCTAAAATTTTAAAGCCTGGTGTTTATTAACATGTTCACATTTCCAAGTCTGATCAGTGAATATCAGTTGCTTGAGAATATTAAGTTCCTAAATTATTAACAATTTGTAGAACTGAGTGACAATTGGTTTTGTGAAAACACAGTGACACACTCTGTAGAGTTTTTAGCGAAAGTGGCGAAGAAGCAACTACACAGTTGCTCAGCTGTTTGAACATGTGTCCCAGTTTAAAAGTCATAATGTTATTTGAACTTCTCCCTTCATGTACTCAAAGAACTGAATCCTTTTTAACATCAATTCCAGATTTAAAAAGTAAACACTTTAGTGAGGGTTGTTTGACCGTGCAACTTCCTCATGAAATGAAGTGAAATGCCAACTTGATGCAACTAGGTAATTTCATTGATGTATTCTTAGCTCTACATGTTTCGGGTACATACGCCCATCATCAGGAGCATTAGATGTTGAGTTGCAGCATATGGTTTTATGCTGCAACTCAACATCTAATACTCCTGATGATGGGCGTATATACCCGAATCATGTAGAGCTAAGAATACATCAATAAAATTACCTAGTTGCATCAAGTTGGCATTTAACTTTATTTCATAAATAATTTAGTGTCGTGGCTTCTCCGTTCACTTAACTTTTCTGGATAAATTTGTGAGTAGGAGAGGTAATGAAAAGGAACTGATACTTACAGTGACTTGGCTACCTATTGGCTGTGTCAATAGCTCGCGCTGAATATTTAAGTAGAGTGACTTGCTACTAAGTGCTGGCTCTATTGACAGTTCGCTCTGTATCATTTTTCTTTTTTTTCAGCAGCCACCATCTTTACCATAACATTACAAAAACATTGCTAAGATTTTTTACATTGTAGTGTAAAAAATTCTTTGCTACTTCGCATAAAAATTTCATCGCATTTTTCACATTCAAATCAATGATCTGCTGATATTGTCAAACTCGTTTTAAGGCTTGGATTTCTTTTAAATGTATATAAATTCAGTGTTTTTATCTTTACATGAATTTTTATCCTAATGTTGGCCTTGGAAACTATAGCGGAATTAAAGAAATTGAACATTGTAACAGTGGTATTTACGTGGTCATAGTTCCGTCCTAGCCAATCTGTCACGCTGGTTACTCTTTGTATATGTTAATGGATGGTTTCTGCTTACTGGAACAGAAGAGAGCAATATTAATTTGATACATTTTAATGTGGAATAACAAGGCTGTGATGCATAGGCGGTTTTATTTTAAGATATTCAAAAATCCGGTCCCAATTCTTTGTATTAAAAGAACGACAAGTTCCCGGATTTAAATGTTTAGTCGTGAGACATCTTACTGCATTAGAGGTCATTTTAAGGGCCTTTTTAGAAATAAAACTAGCTTTCTGACTTCTTACCTAAGAGGGTCTTAAACTTCGATGAAATTAATGATTGACATGCAAATTAGGCCCAATTTAAATATTCTATTACATTTTTTCCTACTATTTTGTTACATTTGTGGGAAATAATCTGAAATCACTTCGGAACGCTTGTTCCAGATGTTGAATTTGTACACATGAAACGCAGCAATGAACTGTGTTCTTCGCTAAAATTTACAACTCTATGTACCAAATTACATTCATTTTCCGGAAGATCTGAATGATTTTACTGGAAATACATAAAAAAAAACCCCGAAATCTTATGGTCTTGAGGTCGGCCGTAGACATTTGTAAACACGACATTATTTTGCCCTACACATATCGATAGTCTCTTCCATTCGGCTGCCAACTTAACACAACTTGGAAGTGCAATGAACAATATGTTTGGTAGTAGTGACGAAAGTTTGCGAGCCCAGTTTTGGTGATATTCGGTGATATTTATTAACCCGAATTGTGAAGTGTGTCTCATTCAGCTTTCTCGTGTCGTGTTATAGATAGAGTAAATTTAAAAATTAAAACAAGCTTCCTGCCGGATCTGCGACTTTATTTCCATCAGATTTGTATGAAATATTTACTGTTGCACTGATTGGCATATTACCAGTTTGTGTGTGTGACAGTGAGACCTAATGGAAGACAATGTTGTAAATAACACATTAGTCGGCTCGACGGGTCCGATTGACTTGGCTGGCTGTAATTTGTCCCCTGTTAAAGTACAATTTTTATATTGCGCGCTGTTCAAATGATTTTGGAAATGTGGTCATGCATGTAGCATAACGCTGTTGCTCTCTTTTGGTTCTTGTCTAACGTTTTCATTCTGAACTTTAATTTAATTTAATGTACCTCGTTTTAGAAAGTAGGACGATACTAGTTAGCGGTGTAAGTAAAGGGCTTGCCCTAGCATTCATACTTATTCACAAATCCATGTAATATTTGACGTGTAACCTATTAATTTACTTCTGTTCATATTTTCATCATTTAAACACTATTTGCCACCCTTATTGAAAAGTCTTAACCTGCTTAGATTTTTGGTTTGTATCTGCCAACATATCGATTTCCCGTCTCAATAAATAGTGAACTAAACAACTGACGAATAGTGTATTGTTTTAGTACCAGTTCCCAGAACCCCGTAAAGACAGGAATTTCTCAAGAGGTGCGCTGTTAACATGTCTCACTTCAGCCGTAAGTATTCTTTTTCTCCTGAATTTAATTATGCTTGAATGTGTGGAAACGCTAAAGAAACGAGAAGTAAATTGAATTAAAGGCGTGACATCTCAGCCAACGTGGAATTGCATTTGTTCAGACAGGATATAGTTTTGGTCAGTAGACATTCCATGCCCTCTGTTACATCTCCGTGATCCTTACCTTAGTTACTGAGCTACATTGGGAAAAAACAGCGACTGCATTGCAATGTATCCTATGTGTTTAGGTCTTCTGATTTGTTTCGCCTACCTAAATAGCAATAAGAGGACCCAAATACTAAAACCTGTCTTTGTATTGTGAGATTTTAAGGTCTCTTCGCGTTGTGCCAGAGGATTCAGACCTTTTGGGATGGAACCCTAGGTCCTCAGGTGAATTTTTTGTCTATGTAGTGTATGTTTATGAGGTACTGTATAATTTACTTTGATTTTGATAAAATAGTGCCATCACTAGTTCGCGATATTTAAGTGCCTAATATAACTGTAGCCTCTTGCCACTTACGCAAGGGATATTTCGTCTCTGTTGCTATTGGCTGCAGATGTCACTCCGAAGGCTGCGGCTTTTCAGTTGGCACTCCTGTTCTACTGAAAGTCGTGGCTGATAAAATGTGTTTTTCCTTGACCTTGTGTAGTTTCTGTTTGAAGTACTGCAAGGGCGAAGTTTTATGTGAAACTACAACCTGTGTGTGTTTAACTGAATAGGCAGCAAGTTCCAACTTTGATGTTTTGCAAGTACTGTTTATGAAAGAAAGTCGAGTTACTGAATTTTCTGAGTAAATGGAGGCGAACACAAAGTTGGAAATGTTATTCGTTTAATGTGTATGATATCAGTGAATTAGTGATCATGTGAAATTATATGTTTTGGAGACATTATCTCCATAAATGTCTAAAATGAGTGAGTAAACAAAACAAAATGCAACAAAGTAATGGGAAAATACCGAACTGTAGAAACCGTGACGTCTTTACAGCTGAATGGTGGGCAGTTGAGAAAAGAAAAGTTATGGATTCTGTAAACGATGCAGTTACATAAGGCTCTATAAGATAATTTATATACAATGCCTTTCAAAATATAGTGCTTAATGCTAGGAAGGAAAGCGAGGTATTAATATTAGCATAACCAAACACACTAGTTCTGATGGAGTAAATGAAACTAAGTTATGGATTGAAAATTTAAATGAAAATCTTAAAATATGTAGACCACATTACGAACTGAAGCAGCACAAATCTTAATGTGACAAAATATGTTCATAATTTTCAGATCGATAGAACTAGGATAAATTTCTATTTGTACAGATAACATTAGGTTGTGTTTTCAAACTAAAAGAAACCAAAGACTATTTTGTAATTTATTCCTTTTTGGGTAATTCCCCGGCGTCTGAGATTTAGTTGCCGACGTTTCGGAGCTCACTATCGGTTCCATCTTCATAGGCAGGTGAATGAAGTATGTCAGTGGCAGGATTGTGGGTGGTATATATAACTGGTTAGGTTTGGAGCTGGGAAGTGGCCGAGCCAATAGGAACAGGTGTGCCAGTGCGGGGCGGTTAGTGGTTAGCAGGTAGTGGAGGGGGAGGGTGTATATAAGTACGGTGCAGTTGGGAATTACTATTGTGTGTTGGAGTG
>Ga0123357_10000913_pt1 | contig 30009 bp, 12 predicted proteins | sample TergutEmb28metaG_FD_89873 | JGI IMG/M metagenome (GOLD analysis project Ga0123357, IMG submission 89873) | Embiratermes neotenicus P4 segment gut microbial communities from Petit-Saut dam, French Guiana - Emb289 P4 | ecosystem: Host-associated > Arthropoda: Insects > Digestive system > Gut ...
TGACGAAGCGGGAACTACCCGCGACCGTCAATACGGAAAAGCGGAATGGAACGGTCAGGAATTTTCCGTTGTCGATACCGGCGGATGGGTGCTTGATTCGGAAGACGTTTTTGAAGAAGAAATTAATAAACAGGTTCAAATTGCGATTGAAGAAGCCGATTTGATACTTTTCGTAGTGGACATCATACACGGCGTTACCGGCATGGATGAGCAGATTGCCAACATGCTCCGGAGAAGTAAAAAAGAAGTATTGCTGGTTTCCAACAAAGCCGATAATTTTGAAATGCACCTGCAAACGGCTGAATTTTATTCGTTGGGATTGGGCGAGCCTTATCCTGTTTCGGCTATCAACGGTTCCGGCACCGGCGATTTATTGGATGTCGCCGTTTCAAAATTCCTCAAAACAGAACCGGAAAAAATTGAGGAAGATATTCCCAAAATTGCCGTAGTAGGTCGTCCCAATGCCGGAAAATCGTCTCTCATCAATGCTTTCATCGGTGAAGAAAGAAACATCGTTACCGAAATTGCCGGCACTACCCGCGATTCCATTTATACGTTGTACGACAAATTCGGATTGAAATTCTATTTAGTCGATACGGCAGGCATTCGCAAGAAAAATAAAGTAAACGAAGATTTGGAATATTATTCGGTGATTCGCGCTATCCGCACGATTGAAAACGCCGACGTTTGCATTTTGATGGTTGATGCAACACGCGGTATCGAATCGCAGGATATTAACATCTTCTCGTTGATTCAAAAAAATAAAAAAGGCTTGGTCGTTGTCGTAAACAAATGGGATTTGGTAGAAAACAAAGACCAGAAAGTGATTAAGACATTTGAAAATGCAATCCGCGAACGGACGGCGCCTTTTACGGATATTCCAATCCTGTTTTCTTCTGCGCTTACCAAGCAGCGTATTTTTAAAATATTGGAAACGGCAAAAGAAGTTTATGCTACCCGCAAAACCAAAATTCCAACGCATCAGTTGAATGAAGTTTTGCTGCCGCTAATAGAAAAAACGCCGCCGCCCATGAATAAAGGAAAGGTAGTGAAAATAAAGTATATTACCCAATTACCCAACACAGCGATTCCAAGTTTTGTGTTCTTTTGTAATTTACCGCAATGGGTGAAAGAACCGTACAAGCGTTTTCTCGAAAATCAATTGAGAAAACACTGGAACCTGTCGGGAACGCCAATTAATGTGTTTATGCGGGAAAAATAATTTTTAGAATTTATAAGTAAAACCAAGTTGCAATGGGGATACTCCATAACCCAACTCGCTAAAAACGCCAAAACTTTCTGTAAAATAATACCTTGCACCAACAAAGAAAGCCGGACAAAATTTGCTTCCTGCCGTACCATTGGGTTGACTAAAGCTGACTATATCATAACCAAGCATAATTCCGGCGTACGTATCCAAATTATCAATAAACTGATAGTGAAAAAGACCTCTTGGTCCGATAACAAAATCGCCAACATTAAAACCATTTCCACCGGTAAACTTATCCTTACCTCTAAACAAAATATAACCCGCATATCCGCCTATGCCAAGACTTCCTTCACCATCAATTAGCTGGTCTAAAATGCAGTATTCAAATGAACCTGTAATGGGAGGAATTGTCATTGAAAAGGTATTCATGTTGGTTTCATGGCTGATATAAGTACCTATTCCAACGCCTGCGTTAATCGCCATGTCGCCTTCTTTAAAAATGCCCGTTTGTGCGGAAGCGTTCAAACTAAAACCAAATAAGGTTAAAAATATCACTAAAATCTTAGGAATTAAAAACTTTTTCATATTAAAAAAATTAGCATGTTTTATTATTCGCTACAAAAATAAATAGTTTATTTATTATAAACAAAAAATCCGGATAAAATATTGTATTTTTAAATCGAACCTTTATTTTATACATTAAATGCCATATAAAAGAAGCTGAAATTTAAAATAAATTTACATAAATTTAATTTTATTCGCAACATTCACGAAAATAATTTATATTTGTACGTTTTTTATTGAAAATTGGATTTAATGAAAATAGATACTTTAAACGTTCATATTTAGTGCTTTATAATGAAAAAAATATATATCCTTTTGACTGTCGTTATTGTTTGTGCCTGCACGAAACAAAATGAATTTCACGCTTCAAGCCATTTGAGGGCTCCTGCATATCCGTTGATTAATATTGATACTTATACCAACGCATGGATGTTTGGCGATACGTTATATAGCAAACAGCCCGCGCATTGGACAGGCAAAGATTTTCTATTGCTGGGCGCTGTGCGTGTCGATGGAAAGGTTTTTCGCTTTATGGGCGTTGAAAACAATCTTCGCAAACCGCTGGAAAAAATGAGCGAGGGAGAAGACTGGATTGCCCGTTATGTGAATGAAAGTCCTGCAAAAAATTGGAATACAATAACCTACGACGATAGCCGGTGGAAACGGGGAAAAGCTGCTTTTGGGAAACGTGAAAATCAAGATACAGGTACTGAATGGGACAGCGAAAATATTTGGGTCAGACGGGAATTTTCGCTGAATGAAGATTTATCGGGTAAAAAAGTTTTTCTGGAGTACTCGCACGATGATGATGTCGAAATTTATATCAATGGAATAGAAGTGGTTAGAGTAAATGATCGCTGTCAAGACAACGCTATATTGGAGCTTCCTGAAGAAGTTATAAAATCGTTACAGAAAGAGAAAAATGTTATTGCCGCTCATTGCAGAAATAAAGGCGGAGAAGCCTATCTTGATTTTGGACTGAGCGTAGAAATAGACAAACAACCATGCTTTACGGAAACTGCCGTACAGGATTCGGTGGTAGCGCTTCCTACGCAGACCTTTTATTATTTCACCTGCGGACAGGTGAATCTGAAACTGATTTTCACAGCGCCTTTGCTGATGGACAACCTCGAATTACTGTCGCGTCCGGTTAACTATATAACTTACGCCGTGTCGTCCAACGATTCGCAGTCTCACAGTGTTGACCTGTATCTGGAAGCCGGAACGGAATGGGCTTTGAACTTACCGAACCAGCCAAGCGTGAGTGAAACTTTTGAAAAAGACGGCTTGCTGTATCTTAAAACAGGAAGTAAAAAACAGCAGATATTAAGAAGAAAAGGCGACGATGTGCGAATCGACTGGGGATATTTTTATTTGTGCGGCAAAAAACAAAATACGCAGTCGGCTGCAGGCGATTGTTATGCTATGCGGACTGACTTTCAAAATACAGGCTCTTTGAACAAAAATAATCCTCCTTCGATCGATGAACATGACCGCCTTGCGTTTGCCCGTTCGCTGGGAATAATTAAACAGGAAAAAAGCGGATATTTTATGCTGGGATATGACGACATTTTTTCCATACAATATTTTGGTAAAAATCTTCGCCCTTATTGGAACCGCAAAGGAAACAGCGATATTTACGGTATCTTCTCCACTGCTGCAAAAGAATACGGCTTTTTGATGAAAACCTGCAATAAATTCGATTATACGCTTATGAAAGAAGCCGCCCGCTGTGGAGGAACGGAATATGCCGAACTTTGTGCGCTGGCTTACCGGCAGTCGGTTTCGGCTCATAAATTGTTGCAAGCGCCTAACGGCGATTTGCTGTTTCTCTCGAAAGAAAACAGCAGCAGCGGATCCATTGCCACAGTGGATATGACTTATCCCTCCGCACCGCTGTTTTTACTTTACAATGTCGATTTGATGAAAGGAATGTTAAATCCTGTTTTTTATTATGTGGAGAGCGGAAAATGGACGAAACCTTTCGCTCCGCACGATATTGGCATTTATCCTGTTGCCAACGGGCAGGTTACGGAATTTTCCCTGCCGGTTGAAGAATCCGGTAATATGCTTATACTCGCTGCTGCAATTGCCGAAGTAGAAGGGAATGCCATGTATGCAGGACAGCATTGGAAAACGCTTTCACAATGGGCTGACTTCCTTGTAAAAGAAGGATTTGATCCTAATTATCAAGAAAATACAGATGTATTTACCGGAAGTTCCGCGCACAATGCCAATCTTTCAATCAAAGCCATTATGGGTATTGCTTCATACGGAAGGCTTGCCGATATGCTGGGAAAGAATGAGGAGGCGAGGAAATACACGACTTTGGCGCGCAAAATGGCTTTAGAATGGGTGAAACAGGCAAACGACGGCGATCATTACCGTTTTGCTTTCAACCAACCCGGAACTTGGAGTCAAAAATACAATCTGGTATGGGACAAAATAATGAAAATTAATGTTTTTCCGCACGAAGTCCCGGAAAAGGAAATCGCCTGTTATCTTCCCATTCAAAACACGTATGGTTTGCCTTTAGACAGCAGACATCAATACACAAAAGCCGACTGGATTGTATGGTCGGCGACTTTGGCGCGCAATACGGCGGATTTTCAGCAACTGATCAGTCCACTGTACCGTTTTGTTAATGAAACTACCGACAGGGTTCCCATGTCCGACTGGTATTGGACAGACAAGCCGGAGCGCGTAGCGTTTCACGCAAGGTCGGTACTTGGAGGTTATTTTATTAAAATGTTGGAAGAGAAATTAAGATGATTGCGAAGAAACTTAAATTAATATTTGCCGCTTGCTTCCTCTCTTTTTTATTTATTCATGCGGAAGAGTCTCCGGGCGGACTTTTATTTACATCCAGCAAGGAAAAAGTAGATAAAAGAACGTCTTTTATGCTTTTTGGCGACAAATTTCAACAATTTAAAGATACATTCAGCATCAGTTTTGATTTGTCTATCTGGGATAGCAGCCAGTTTGGACATATTTTCCACCTGATTAACGACCAGAAACAGGAAGTTGAATTTGTTTTTGTCAATTTTTATGGTCTCGACAGCATGTATCTTGATTTTCACAGCCCGATTACGCATGAGTCCGTACAAATTCCAATTACCCAAGAAGATATTGATAAAAAAACAACCCTGCATTTTGAAGTCGGTTTTGATTTGAAAGACGACAAGGCAAGTATCGCCTTAAATAATAAAGTTTATACCTGCCGTCCGGTTGGCTTGGAAAATCCATCCCGCCTTCAATTAGCTTTCGGTTTGTATGGACTGAATTTGGACGTTCCTCAAATGTTTATAAGAGATTTGCATATTCAACAGGAAAAAGGTAAATCATTGTTCTTTCCGCTTGAAGAATCGGCAGGAGGATTGGCTCACGACAAAACGGGGAAAAACTTAGCGCGTGTAAAAAATCCCGAATGGATTGTCAACAAGCATTTTTACTGGCAGTTAAGAAATCAGTTAACAGCCGGCGACAAAGCCGGAGTAACTTATGATGAAACGAGCAATAGCATCTTAGTCTCCAGCAACGATTCGGTATTCTGTTTTTATCCCCGCTACGATAAAATACAACGGCAAAAATTAGATTCCGGCGCTGTTCCGGCAGATCATCGCGGCGATGATAATTTACTGCACAACAACATTTTCTTCTCGCAGGCAGGCAATATGTACCGTTTTGGCGGTTACAGCAATCATTCTTATTCCAACAAAATTTCAGTTTACAACCCTGTAAGCGGAGAATGGGAAACGATTGAGTTCAAAGGCGATTCTATAATGCCCCGCTTCTATTCGGCAGTTGGCGACGGCGCCGGACAAGACGAGAAACTGCTTTTCGGCGGTTTTGGGAATGAAACGGGAAAACAGGAACATGGCGGGCATAATTTATATGAATTATACGTATTAAACCTGAAGCAAAAAACAATAACCCATTTGTGGAATATGCCGGAAATACCAAAAACCGATTTTATTCCCGGCGGCAATTTAATATTGAGTAAAGATAAAAAATATTTCTATGCATTGTGTTATGCGCATCATATACCGAAGACTGTCGGCTACCTGTATCGTTTTGATTTGAAAACCGGCGCTTATGATGTGATGAGCGATTCTATCGGTTTTACGTCGGAAGATATGAACACGTCGGTTAATTTATTTTTCAACCGGCAAATAAACGAGTTTTACGCCGTAATACAGGATTTGTCGGATGAAAACGAAAACCGCGTCCGGATTTATTCGTTGCTTTCTCCTCCCATCACGAAAGAGCAAATAGAAGACTCCGTTTACTTGCCAAAATCATACCGGCTGCTCATTCTGCCGGCTGCCATTCTTATCGTTGCGCTTGCAGGGCTGTCTGTTTTATGGTATTTCATCTACAGAAAGAAAAAAAGAAACACGAAAAACGAGTTGATGGAAAAACTGCACTCATCTAATAAAAATGAATACGATCGAAAACAAAAACAGTCGGCAGTGTATTTTTTCGGCAACTTTACGGTTTATGATCGGAAAGGAATGGATATCAGTTATCGTTTCAGCATGAAACTGAGGGCGCTATTCTCTCTTTTACTTTTGAATACGAAGGGTGAAACCGGAATTTCAACCGGAAATTTATCTTCAGCTTTGTGGCCCGACAAAGATGTTAACGACAGTAAAAACATACGCGGCGTGACGATAAACCGGATTCGCGGCGTTATAGAGGATATCGACGGTATTTCGCTTGTTCATCAAAACCACCAGTGGTTTTTTACTTTTGACAAATCTTTTTATTGCGATTGGCTCGAATATGTTGATATTTTGCAAGCATTAAATGGCATTGTGGAAAAAGAACAGTACAATACACTACTGGAGCGTCTCGTTGCCATTGTTCAAAACGGAATATTCCTCGTAAACGTAAATGACAGTGGAATTGATAGTTACAAGTCGGAAGAAGAAGAAAAACTGGAACGGATATTGAGAGAATATATCATACGGCTCTACGACGACAAACAATACCCCAAAGTTATCTCCACTTCTTCGGTTTTTTTCACAATTATTCCTTTAGATGAAGATATACTGAATATTTGCATCAAATCCTACGGCAAACTCGGTAAAAAAGACGATGCACAAATCCTCTTTAAAAATTATAAGCGAACGCACAAAATGCTGACGGGGGAAGAATATAAAGAAAATAGTCCGGCATAATGATTCTATGATTATGATTTTTCTGCCTAATTGTTAAAAAACGCCGAAATCCCAAAAGATTACAGATTTTTTTGCTTTGTAACCCTAATTGTAATCTAATAAATAATCCTATTTAAATTATTTTTGTGTTAAATAATTTGAAATAACAAAAAAAATAACAAAAAGGAAAATGAAAAGTATCTTCAATTCAAAATTTCGGATGACGATTGTTTTGTGCTGTATTGTTACGGCTTTCTTTACTTCGTGTAGAGACACCGTGTCAAAATCGGATATTGTCGAATACAATCCGTCTAATCCGGTAACGATTACGTTGGTTGAGCCCGACAGCATCAATGTGGCGTCGCAGATGCTCATAACCGGCAAAAACTTCGGCGGCGATAAAAGCAAAATCTCGGTCGAAATCAATGGCAAGAAAGCGGCAGTAATTAACGTGACTCCGGATGGGACGATTATTTATTGCATTGTACCTTCGCTGTTGGATGCTGATGCTTACCACGAGGGAGGAGACCAAATTCCCGCATCAGTCAAAGTGATTGTTGGAGGAAACGCCGAAAGCAATGTTTCCAGCCAGCAATTGGTTTACACTTTCACGCAAAGCGTTTCTACATTCCTTGGATTTACAGATCAGGACGGTAATTCCATTATTGCAGACGGTACGTTTGATCAAGCGCAGTTCCAAAATCCTTTTTGGATGGCTTTTGATACCGATAAAAATGGTCCGAAAGACGAAAAGGGAAATCCCAAGAAAAACATTTACGTGCTTGAAGAAGCGGCAGCCAGTATGCGATTCATCGATCTATACAATAAAACGGTGGAAACCATTTTTACTAAAAGCGATGGTATGCAGCGCCCGCGTACCATTGCATATACATTAGACGGCGATACGATGATTATTGCTAATGACGGCGACCAGTGGAGCTGGAACGGAACAGTGGTTATCCCTCGAAACCCCGTAACTCGTAAGTTCACCGACGGATCGCCCATACCATGGAAGGTGGTAATGCACCACAGACAATGCAATGGAGGAGCCATCCATCCTGTTACGGGCGATTATTGGTTTAATTCTTATGAACATGGACAAATATTTAAAGTATTCCAACGCCCTACCAACGGAGCTACTTGGAGGTATGGCGGTCCGACGGCAAACGACCTCAACATAGATGCACAGGCGGCGACTCACGAATTCTGGAGAGTTCAGGACGACGGTTGGGAGTTTAATATTCAGATATCGCCCAGCGGAAGTTTCGCTTACATTGTTGTCAGAAACCAACATTATATTGCCAAAACGATTTACGATTCTTCGACTAATGCGTTTCTAAAATCGGCGCCTTTTGTCGGTTTCCCGCAAAAACCCGGTTTTCAAGACGGCGTTAGCACAAATACGCTCTTTCATTCTCCGCAACAGGGCGCTTTCGACAAGTTCGACAATTTCTATGTCTGCGACGCTGAAAATCACTGCATTCGCAAGATTACGCCCCAAGGGCAAGTCTCTACATTTGCCGGACGCCCCGGAAATCCGGGCTATTCAGACGGCGCTTTGCGGGACGCTCAATTCAACTGGCCGCTCGGCATTATCTTTGACGACGATCTTCAAACGTTCTATATTGCCGACCGCGATAACCACCGCATAAGAATGATTAAATTACAATAAAATAAGAAAATGAAAATGAACAGGAAATACATTCGAATACTGACAAGCATACTATTATTGTTGTTTTGCATAACTTCGAGCGTTTTTGCACAGCAGGACAAAATAAAAGTATCAGGAACAGTGACAGATGAAAAAAATGAAGCCATTATTGGCGCAAATATTTTTGTGAAAGACCAGCCCGGATTAGGAGTAGCTACCGACGTTGACGGTAAATACTCGCTGCAAGTGAAGAAAAACGCTACCCTCGTTTTTACTTATGTAGGATATGATAAGCAGGAAGTTGACGTTAACGGGCAAACCACGATAGACGTAAAAATGAAACCCAGTGAAAACAGCGTTTTGAATGAAGTAGTTGTTACCGCTACCGGTCCTCAAAAGAAAGTATCTGTTTCGGGAGCGATCACTACAGTGGACGTAAATACGCTGAAAATGCCGACCTCAAACATTACCAACGCCTTGGCGGGTAATGTCGCCGGCATTATCTCCATGCAGATATCCGGCGAACCGGGCGCCAATCAGTCGGAATTTTGGATTCGAGGGATATCTACTTTCGGGGCAAATACCGGCGCTCTGGTTTTAGTCGATGGTTTTGAACGCCCGTTCAATGAAATCAATATTGAAGACATAGAATCGTTTTCGGTGCTCAAAGACGCTTCAGCTACGGCGATTTACGGTTCGCGAGGCGCTAATGGAGTCGTTCTTATTACCACTAAAAGAGGAACAACAGGAAAAATCTCCATTAATGGCAAAGTAGAATACGGTTACAATACAAGGACGCGAACTCCGGATTTTGTCGATGGGTTGACTTACGCCAAACTGATAAACGAAGCAAGAACGACTCGCAACCTCGAGCCGCTCTACAACAATGTTGAAATGAAAATTATCCAAAATAATCTCGACCCCGATCTTTATCCGAATGTCAACTGGAAAGACGTTCTGTTGAAAAACGGTTCGAATACCTACCGCGCCGCTGTGAATGTGAGCGGCGGAGGCTCTACAACACGTTATTATATATCAGGAAGTTATACAAATGAAGGGGGTATGTACAAAACAGATGACATGCTAAAAAGCTACAATACCAACAGCAATATGGAACGCTACAACTACCGTATGAATGCCGATATGGACATTACGCCTACTACATTGTTGAGCGCCGGCGTTTCGGGATTTCTCGAAAAACAAAATCACGCAGGATTGTCTCAATCATATATAGTATATACAAATGTTATTGATTATCAGAATTATATACTTAGACAGGTAAATGGCGATGGCATCAATATATGGAAATCAATCATGGGTTATTCGCCATTGGCAACTCCCTTACAATATTCCAACGGCTTGACGCCCGCGTACGGAACAGCCGAATTTACCAATCCATGGGTATTGTCAACGCAAACCGGTTATAACGAAGCGTGGGAAAACAAAATGGAAACCAATGTAAGCCTCGATCAAAAACTCGACTTCATTACCGAAGGCTTGAAGTTTACGGGACGTATTGCTTTCGACAACGACAATAAAAACAATATCAACCATATAAAATGGCCGGAACAATACAATACCCAACGCCGCAGGGACGTTAACGGCGCTTTGGTTTTCTTACGCGTTTCAACGGAAAATCCAATGTCTCAAGAATCAAATTCTTATGGACGACGTGATTTCAGCCTCGAAGGCGAATTGTTGTACAACAAGGTTATTGCCAAAGATCACACCTTCAATCTGTTTCTTAAATATGCACAGCGAGAGGAGAGGGAAACATCCAATGTAGGCACCAACATTTTACGCGGTATCCCATATCGCGATCAGAGCTATTCGGGACGAGCCTCATATAATTTCAAAAATCGTTATTTTGTCGAATTTAACGGCGGATACACCGGCTCGGAAGTGTTCAAATTCGGGCATCAATTCGGCTTTTTCCCGGCTATTTCGGGAGCATGGAACATTTCGGAAGAGCCGTTTGTAAAAAATATAACTTCCATTTTTGACCTGCTTAAAATCCGCTATTCCTACGGACAGGTTGGCAATAACAAAATAATGCAGGGGGATACCGAAGTTCGTTTCCCATATATAGGTTCAATCGGATACATGAACGGCTACAATTATGGGGATATTAATATGCCTAACGTCAATGGTTTTGGATCTCAGTCCATCGCTAATGATCCACGATATTATGGCATGACGGTTACGACGCTTGCCGCCGATTATCTAACATGGGAAGTAGCAACCAAACAGGATCTTGGGTTGGATTTTAATTTGTGGAATAATAAATTTTCGGGCGTGATAGATATCTTTCAGGAAACGCGAAGCGACATCTATATGCAACGTACGCATCTATCGACAATGACAGGTTTATCGTACCTTTCCAATATCAATGGCGAGAATCATGATCCTTGGGCTAATGTTGGAAAAATGCAAAATAAGGGGTTCGATGGGCAATTTAACTATACCCAGAAATTCGGCGAGGTGGAATTGACCATGCGCGGCAATATAACTTATACCCACAATAAAGTGCTTGAATACGATGAAGAGGCAAATGCCTTACCCTATAAAATGACGCAGGGCTACCAGTGGCAGCAGGCTAAAGGATTGATTGCAGTCGGTTTGTTTAATGATTACAACGATATACGCAATAGTCCGACACAGGCATTTCGTAATCCTGATAATAGTATTTGCAATCCAATGCCCGGCGACATTAAATATAAGGACATAAACGGCGATGGCGTAATTGACGACAACGACATTGTAGCAATTGGTTCTACCCGCATACCGAATCTGATTTACGGAGTAGGAGTGTCGGGAACGTGGCGCGGCTTTGACTTAAATGTGCATTTTCAGGGAGCCGGCAAATCATCCTATTTTATCAACGGTCCGGCTGTTTATCCTTTCTCTCAAATTGTTCAGGATAATACGATTCCCAAAACGCTTCCGTGGGGGAATGTACTTTCTGATATAGAGAACAACTACTGGTCAACAAACAATACGCCCGAACAGAATGCCAATGCAAAATATCCGCGTTTGAGTTATGGCGCGAATGCCAACAACTATCAGGCTTCTACGTGGTGGTTGCGTAACGGCGCTTATCTGCGTTTCAAAACATTGGAATTGGGTTATACGATACCGAAGAAAACAATCAATAAATTACATATCAATAATTTACGGGTATATTTTGTAGGTACTAACCTTCTCCTCTGGGATACTTTGAAACTTTGGGATCCTGAACTTGGCAGCGGTAACGGAATGGATTATCCGCCTACAAAAGGTTTTACGGGAGGATTTACTATTACTTTGTAATTATAAATTAATGAATTATAAATTAAAAGATATGAAAATGATAATAAACAAAATAAAAAATCATAGCAATCAATTAATCATGTTAATCACGGTTCTGATTGTTCTTTCATTCGGCGCTTGCAGCAATTATTTGAATGTTGAGCCACAACTCAATGAAGCGGTTAATCTAAATGACGTATTCACGACTATGGACTATTCCAAGCAGTGGTTGGCTGGCGTTTACAGTCACTTGCGCGAGCACGACAACTGGGATGTATGTACGAAAGAACAGAACTCCAATCAGTTCAACTTCATTTCGGACGATATGTACTACACCGACCGCGAAAAGGTAGGCGACTATGTATTCGGTCAATTGGCTTCCTATCGGATTTACCGGGGCGGACAATATACCGAACAGTTTTTACAGGATCAATGGAGCGAATGTTATAATGGCATTCGTAATGCTTCTATTTACATACACAACATTGATAATCTTACGAAAGGCGACAATATCCGTCAGGGAATGGACGCCGGACAGTTGGCTGTTTATATCAAGCAAACCAAAGCGGAAGCGCGGTTTTTGCGCGCATATTATTATTGGGAACTGTTGCGTAAATATGGACCAATACCCATTCTTCCTGATGAAGGCATTGATTTCACCGCAAGTTACGAAGACCTCGCCATCCCGCGCAGCCGCTATGATGTGTGCGTGGATTACATTGCGTCGGAAATGGCTTTAGCGGCTATTGATTTGCCGCTTGACCGCAGTCCGAATGAAATTATGAAACCGACCAAAGGAGCTGCGCTTGCAGCCCGCGCAAAAGCTTATCTGTTTGGCGCAAGTCCGCAATACAACGGTAACACAAGTTCTTTTGCAAAACAATTGGTTAGCTACGACGGTTCGCCGCTCATCGATCCCGAATACAAAGAAGAACGATGGGCGCAAGCTGCCGCCGCCGCCAAAGACGTAATGGACTTGGGCAAATATTTTCTTTTCTATGTTCTCAAAAACGATTCGAACTCAGTCAATCTGAAGAATGTAACCGGTTATGCTCTTACTTTTGATTACTATCGTGAACCGAAGACGATAGAGCCGGGCGGAACCATAGTTCCTGATGGAAATAACGGTTGGATGATACAACAGCAGAGTTTTCCGGGGTATTCCGACCAACAGTTCAACAAAGGACAGGGGCAATGCGGCTGGGCAGACATTGATCCCTGCGAATCTTACCGCAGATTGTTTGACGGTTCGATACCCGCTTCTTCCAATCCGGAACTGATATTCACGCGCGGGTATGGCAACGAAATGGATAACCTTTCTTTGCATCAGATGCCTCGTTCGCTTGGCGGTTGGAACTGTCACGGTTTAACGATGAAAATAAATGACGCCTACTATATGGCAGACGGCAGCGATTTCTATCGCTACAAGGAGGGATTTGATGATCAGGGACGCAAATATTTTTACGACGACCCCGCCGCCGATATGCCGGCTTATGTTTGGTCTGCAAGCGCCGCCGCCACCAGACAAGCTATCTGTACAAATGCGACGGCTACGAGTTTTAATTTTTACCAGAAATGGGCGCCGCTACCTCCGGGCGTATCATTGCAAAACGCAAACCGCGAGCCGCGCTTTTACGCCTCGGTTGCCTACAATGGGAGTATTTGGGAAAACGACGATTCGCCAGCCGTTGACCAAGGTACGCGCTATTCGCAAATATTTATTTACCGGAATTGTCAGGATGGAGAAGACGCTTCGGGCTTTTACTACTGGACGGGTATAGGTATTCGCAAGTTCTATAATCAAAAAGACTGGAAAGACAATCGTGTTCCTAAAGCCGAACCTGCCATACGTTATGCCGAAGTACTGCTCACTTATGCCGAAGCGCTCAATGAATTGACTCAGACCTACAATATCCCCGCTTACGACGGAACCGGTACGATTACCGTAAGCCGCAGTAAGGACGAAATAAGCAAAGGTTTGCGTCCGGTACGCGTACGCGCAGGCTTGAAAGATTTTACAGACGATTATTTCAGCGACAAAGATGAAATGCGCATGCGAATCAAACGCGAATGGCAAATCGAGTTTATGGGCGAATCGCATCGTTATTACGATCTCCGGCGCTGGGGCGATGCAGCGCGCGAGGAATCAATGCCGGTTTATGGCTACAATATGGATATGACAGGTCCCTTAGGCTATAGCGCAGGGACTTACCTGCAAAGAGATTACTGGCTTACGCCTCACGCAATTTCAATTATTCCGGCTCTTTTTGCTGAAAAGATGTACCTTTGGCCTATCTCGCAGGATGAATTGAGAAAAAACCGTAAGATGACGCAAAATCCCGGTTGGAAAACGTTTGATGAATAATTATGAATTATAAATTATGAATTTTATGAAACTGAATATAGAAAAATTTGCGGCTCGATTAATCATGTTAATCATATTAATTATGCCGGTCATAGTTCAGACTTCCTGCACCGATGAATGGAAAGGCGAACAGTATGTAAAATATATATCATTTGTAAATTCTGGTTATACCGATACCTATTTGAACACAGGCGCGGCAGGCGGCGTTGTCCATTATCAAATTCCTGTTGAAATAAGCGGTTCTACTACAAATGATCGCGATGCTACCGTTACGATTGAACTCGATCCGGATACGCTTGTCGCATACAATAAGGCAACCTTTTTTACGCGGCAGGATTTGTATTTTCTCCAGCTTGACGAATCTCATTACTCTTTCCCAAACGGAATGACGACTGTTATCCCTGCCGGTCAAAATACAGGTACTATAGACATTGATTTCAAAGTAAGAGATTTGGATTTGGTAGAAAAATACATTCTGCCGTTGAAAATTACTTCAACTTCGGATTATACTATTTCACCCATTAAGTATTACAAGAAAACGCTGATGCACATTATTCCATTTAATTATTTTTCAGGAACTTACGCGGCTGGAGCGGCAAATGTGACCGCTGAGGGAATCTCGACTCCAATTACGTTAGAAAGTCGAGAAATGCGCTATGTAAGCGACAGCGTTGTTTTCTTTTATGCCGGCTTGTGCGATGAAGATGCCTTTGATCGTGCTAAATACAAAGTAATGGCGCAATTCAATGCCGACCATACGCTTACGCTTACTGCCGACGATCCGAATATTCAATTAACGCCGATATTGCAAAGCGTGAACAATAATGCGGAAACTGTCGATAGATGCGTTTGGACAGCAACTGAAGAAATGGACGCTTTGCAACCCTTTTTGTTGATACGTACCGTTACAATGGATGTTAAGTATTCTTATTACGATATTTCAAATCCAACTTATTCTGTAAAATATACCGTTGATGGGTACTACACGATGGAACGCCGGAGGAATACTCAGATTCCCGATGAAAACCAGCAATATATATTTATTTGGTAGTGTTATGTTTATAGATATAATAAGAAACAAAGTAATTCTTTTAGCTTGTATCTCAGCGTTTTTCGCACAGATTACCTGTTCTCAGACGCCTTACAGCAAGAAAACAGCGAAGTTGATGACTGTTTGGGGAGAAAAGCTGCAGGCAACCGACTCTATTCTGCCTGAATATCCGCGTCCGCAAATGGTGCGCGAAAAATGGATGAGCCTGAACGGAATTTGGCAGTTTCAACCGGCGGCAAGCGCAACCGAAGCGCTCCCTGCAGGCAGTCTGGCGCGCGAAATTCTTGTCCCGTTTCCGGTAGAATCAGCTCTTTCCGGAATAATGACGCACTATGATAATATATGGTACCGCCGTTCGTTCACCGCGCCTGCCGATTGGACGGGCAAGCGTTTATTGCTCCATTTCGACGCAGTGGATTATTCCTGCGAGGTATTTGTCAACGGCGTGAGCGTGGGAACACACGATGGCGGCTATGATCCTTTCTATTTCGACATTACGCAATTCCTGACTTCCGGCGGAGCGCAGGATGTTGCAGTCAGAGTGAACGACATGACCGATAATATGGGCTATCCGCGCGGCAAGCAGACGCTTTACCCTGGAGGTATTATGTACACCTCCACCACAGGTATCTGGCAAACGGTATGGCTCGAAGCCGTGCCGCAAGAGGCATATATCTCCCGCATCCGGATGGCGCCCGACATCGACAACTCTCTTTTGCGTTTCTATATGGAAGGCGTTTCTATCGGTGAAATGAATGTCCGTTTTAAAATTTTTGACAATGGAGCAGAAATCGTAAATAGCGAGCAAAACTATCAGAGCAATTATTATACAGTGAACATTCCGCAACCGGTCAAGTTATGGTCGCCCGACAGCCCCTTCCTGTATGATATGAAGGTTTATCTCTTAAACGGAACGGATGTCATAGACTCCATTTCAACCTATTTCGGAATGCGCAAAATTTCCAAGCAATTGGTTGACGGGTACTACCGCATGATGCTCAACAATGAGTTTCTATTTCAGACAGGACCGCTTGACCAGGGATTCTGGCCCGACGGTATTTACACTGCGCCTTCCGATTCAGCGATACAGTTTGATCTTGAAACAATCAAGTCGCTTGGATTCAATTTGATTCGTAAACATATCAAGGTAGAGCCGCTGCGGTGGTACTATTGGTGCGACAAACTCGGATTGCTTGTTTGGCAGGATATGCCATCGATGAATTCTTACATAGGCGGCGGACATATTGTACCCGATACGGAAAATGCCGCTTTCCTGCGCGAACTACAGGCAATGGTGCAAAATCACTGGAACTCTCCGGCAATCATTTCTTGGGTGTTATTCAACGAATGGCAGGGGTCTCATGACGAATCAAGCCTCGTTCCGCAAGTAAAACAGTGGGACAACAGCCGCTTGGTAAACGTAGGCAGCGGCGGACCCGATTATAATCTTGGAGATATTCACGACTGGCACAGCTATCCGCCGCCAGCCTGTCCATCTCCGCAAGGAGTGCAGGCGCTCGTCTGCGGCGAATACGGCGGCATTGGCTACTATCAGCAGGGACATATCTGGTCTGAAGGAAATCCATATCAAACGGTAAACTCATATTCACAGTTGCTGAATACATATACGCAATATGCCGATATGCTGATTGATTTAAAATGTAGCAGAGGCTTGAATGCAGGAGTATATACCCAGATTACCGATGTGGAAGGAGAACTCAATGGCTTGATGACCTACGACCGCAAAGTTTTGAAAGGGAATATTGAAGATTTTTATGCCGTCAATCAACGGGTTATAAACGAATATAGATACTATACCAGCGTTGTTTCCACTTCGGAAACATCGCCCCAGTCATGGAAATATACTGTTACACAACCGCCAATAAGCTGGATGACTGTTACTTTCAACGACTCGTCATGGAACTCAGGCTATGGCGGTTTTGGAACTAACGGAACTCCCGGCGCTATAGTCAGAACAACATGGAACACAGGCGATATCTGGATGCGCCGGAAATTTACGCTGTCTGCCGACGTGTTAAACGGCGATCAAACGCTTATGTTGCGTATTCATCACGATGAAGATTGCGAGGTATATATCAACGGCGTATTGGCAACTTCCCTGTCGGGCTATGTAAACGACTACGGATATTACAGTATGAGTTCTGCCGCTAAAGCGGCTTTGATTCCGGGCGGCGAGAACGCGATGGCGGTGCATTGTCATCAAACTTCCGGCGGACAATACATCGACGTAGGTATTGCGACAATGAGAGCGGAGCAAAACAATACGGGTATCGAAAACGCAGTTAAAAAAAAAATCCGCGTTTACCCAAACCCAACGCACAACCAATTGATAATTGAGAATGGAGATTGGAAAATGGACGACCTGAAAATATATAATACAGCCGGCAAAATAGTTAACAGTAAATGGTTAAATAGTACGTCTATTGACATTTCCTCCTTGCCTGCAGGCATATATTTTTTGAAATGGAAAACCGGTAACTTTCAGGATACGCAGGTTTTTATAAAGAAATAATTCTATTGTAAAAAAGATTTATATTAATAATTAATTAATTAATTTTTATTTTTTTAATATTATGAAAATGATTAGAACTTTACTTTTAATGTGTTTCTTGCCGCTTTTTGCATGGCAGGTTAATTCACAAGTGTCTATTTATTCAGGCACATCGCTTCCGACAGAACAAGACTGGACGGAACAAAGACTTGATGCAACGGTTAATTCCATTGCTGCTACTGCAACAACGACCGCAACAGGCGGCGTGTTGAATCTGACCTCTACAAACGCTACTGACCAGTTTTCACAATTGAATTGGTACAGAACCGATTTGGATTTTGATTTTCTAACAGGCTTTACGCTCGAAGTCAAAGCTAAAGTTACGACCGCGGATAAAACCGGCGCTTTTAACATTCAAGGCTTTGATAAGTGGGGTAAAGGTTTCCGCGTTGGTATTCTCAGCAATGCCGTAACCGAACAGACCGACCAGTTTGCAGCCACCAATATCCTTGCAAGCGGGTTGACAAACGGCGACAATTTTCACACCTATCTTATTGTAATTGCAAACTATCAAGCGGAGGTTTTTCGCGATGGCGTATCTCTCGGAACTTTCCCGCTCAAGACTTTCAAGTTTGACAATATCATCGAAAACGGCGGATTTGAAGACAGCGATTTTCCTGATTTTATGACGCCCAATCCTGATGCGTTCATGGATCTCACAACCGATCCGCTGAAAAAACGTTATGGAAACCAAGCGCTGGAAATGGATAATGCCGGTGTGGTAACTGACGGTTGGAGTTATATTGAAAACGCTCGCACACGCAATATCGCCATTAAGCCTAATACGTCTTATGACATAGCTATTACTCGTCGCCGTACGGCTAACGAACCGTGGGCTTGGCGCGATATGGGCGCTTTCTATGATACCCAATTAGGCGTATTAAATGGAGTAGATGATCGAGGAAACAATGCAATATGGGCAGGAACTGACCGTATGTGGCAAGTCCACAATCAAACGATTACTACCCCTGAAGATGCAAAGTCCATTCATTTTGAATTTCCTTCATGGATTCGCGATGGTAACAAGTTTGAAAACACAACGTCTTTTGATAATTTTACATTACGTGAAGACCCTGGTTTAACAATTGGAGATACCACTGAACCGGCTCACGGTTTTCCCGATGTTGTCTTTCCCAATGGTTATGTGAATTTGATACATAACGGCGATTTTGAAGACCATACGACTAATAACGACGGAACGTATTACGAATGGGCTTTAGCAAGCTCCGGCGGAGATACCGATAATACTCCCTATGCTTTCAATTCTATGTGGAACGGGAACGTGCGTATTCAGGATAAGAACAAACCCGACGACTTCAACGACGGCGACGAATTTTATGCTCATAGCGGAATAAATTGCCTGCGATTTACGACCGATGACAATAACCACGACGCTGATAACACCCGCAATTTTGATTTTACCGTGCCATTGGAAGCCGGAAAAACCTATTGTTTTAATTTTTGGCATCGTTCGCCTAAATGGCCTGATTCAGGTTGGATTTATGTAAGAATAGGCGAAAGCGATCCTATTTGGGGGCAAAATTTAAGCAGTCAAGACGATTGGTGGATAAACTGCAATCTTGTTTTCACCACTACCGCTGAAAATAATACGCTGCATCTTTATACCAATTCCGATGGACACGGCAACTGGTTAAATGTTTATTTTGACGATTTTGTATTGTATGAAATCCCTGCAGGAACGCCATCTGATCCGCAAATTGAAGGAAAAACCAACCTGATTGCCAATGGCGACTTTGAAGATGTTACTGTTGATAATGCAGGACAACCTTATACATGGGCTTTGGCGTCAGAATACGATAGCGACGACGACAATTATCCGGTAGCATGGAGCGATATATGGGGAAGTTATGTGAGACTTCAAGATAAACAAAAACCTGTTGATACAGGAATCAACTGGGCGCACAGCGGAACTCGCTCGCTTCGTTTCTCGTACCTTAACAACTGGGATCCTGCGCAAACATTTGAAAGTCTCGTAGGTCAAGGCGATTACGCATTGCCAAGCGCTTACCGTACTGATTTGAACTTTAAGAAAGATTTGGAACCAAATAAAACTTATACCTTTGTATTCTGGTTGAAAGAGGCAAATTATGGTGACAGAGGCACATTAAATGTTGCTAACGGCGATGTAGTGTTATGGAATCAGGAACTTTCAACCAAATACGTCAATTGGGCGCGTCAGTCAATCACATTCTCAACTACCGAAGCAAATCATACCTTGCGTATGTTTACAGAACTTGGCGATTGGCTTAACTTCTATCTCGACGATTTATTCCTGTACGAAGAACCAAACTACGTTCCTGCTCCGGAATCGAATGGAACAACCTATCTTTCTTTTGGAAAATCGACAGGTACGTCAAGTACAAATGTTGATATACAATCGATCATAGCAGGCTCTACAGGCTTAAAAACTGTTAATGCTGCAAGTCAGGCTCTCAAAATCTATCCGAACCCTGTTGTAAACGGAACAGCGAATATCGACAATTTGCAAGGTAAAGGACAAATCGAAGTTTACAGCATTGTTGGAACGATTGTTAAAACTTATAACATAACCGGCGCCACGACGCCAATTGATGTTTCGACACTGCCTGCAGGAACTTATATTGTAAAAGCTGATGGCAAAAATGCTGTTATGCTGAAGAAATAAGTAACTGAATAGCTGAATAACTGAATAATAGAATAACTGAATAACTGATAATCGGTTATTCAGTTATTCAGTTATTCTATTGTTTAATTCTTATGAAACGAGTAAAACTCCTTTTACCGGTTGCGTTGTTGATACTTGTGGGCTGTACAATTTTTCCCCAAGAGACAGGTATTAAATTTGTCAATGTCAAGGATGTAAACGTTGACGATCCTTTTTGGAGTCCGAAATTCAAAACATGGAGTACGGTTACCGTCAACGATGTTTTTGATAAATTTGAGGGTAAAAACGACAACAGTAACGATAACAGTAACGTTTTTTGTAATTTTGACAAAGTAGCCGCCGGCAATAAAGGTACGATGAATCATTCCGGAGCGCCATGGTTCGATGGTTTGATATATGAATCCATAAGAGGCGCTTCGGATTTTCTCGCCCAACACCCTGATTCCCGTTTGGAAGCGCGTATAGACGGATATATCGACCGGATTGCGGCTGCTCAATCGGTAGATTCTAACGGATACCTGAATACTTATACCATTCTGAATGAACCTGATCACCGCTGGGGCGAAAATGGAGGATTCCTGCGTTGGCAGCACGACGTATATAATGCCGGCATGATGATAGACGCAGGCATACATTACTACAAGGCTACGGGAAAAACCGTCTTGTTGGCTGCGGCTACCCGTTTCGCTAACTATATGACGGAATATATGGGACCATATCCCAAAAAGAATATTGTTCCCGCACACTCAGGACCTGAAGAAGCCATGATAAAACTTTACTGGCTCTACAAAAATGATAAGGACATTAAAAAGAAAGTGGGTGTTCCGGTGCATGAACAGGATTACTGGAATCTGGCAACTTATTGGATAGAAAATCGCGGCAATCATTGCGGATATCCGTTGTGGGCTGCATGGGGCAATGATGAATCTGAAAAATGGATTCGGGAAAACAAATATGCTGCGCCTGAGTTTGGTAACCATTCCCGTCCTTCACTGGGCGTATATGCTCAGGATTCAATTCCCGTATTTCAACAAAAAACTATCGAAGGACACGCTGTAAGGGCTACTCTCCTTGCAACAGGTATAGCTGTCGCCGCCATTGAAAATCGGTCTCCCGAATATATTAAAACGGCTAAAACGCTATGGGATAATATGACAGGGAAAAAGATGTTTATTACGGGAGGAGTTGGCGCCGTGCATTTCGATGAAAAATTTGGTCCCGATTATTACCTGCCAACCGACGCCTATCTGGAAACCTGCGCTGCTGTGGGCGTGGGATTCTTCAGTCAGCGCATGAACGAACTGACCGGCGATGCAAAATACATGGATGAACTCGAACGCGCCCTTTATAACGGCATCTTAACCGGAATTTCACTCGAAGGCAACACCTATACATATCAAAACCCGCTTAATTCGGATAAACTTTCGAGGTGGAAATGGCATGGATGCCCTTGCTGCCCGCCGATGTTTCTGAAAATAATGTCGGCTGTTCCGGGCTATATATACGCTTACGAGTCAAATAAGATATATATCAACTTGTTCATTTTCAGCGAGGTAAATATCAATTTAAATAAACTCAATACAGTTAATATTAAACAGACAACCAAATATCCATGGGATGGAAAAATAACGTTAAATATTAATCCTCAAAAAAACGGCGCTTTTGCTGTTATGGTGCGCATACCCGGGTGGGCGCAGGGAAAAGAAAATCCTTACGGACTATATGCGTCCAACGTCAAAAGTGAAGTTAAACTCTTTCTTAACGGTACGCCGCAGGAATTGAACATTGTGAACGGATATGCCGAAATAGACAGAAAATGGACTAAGGGCGATAAAATAGAACTCGAACTTCCCATGCAGCCCCGTATAATAACAGCAAACGAAAAGGTCGATTTGCTGGATGGCATGGCGGCGATAGCTTCCGGTCCTGTAATCTACTGCCTCGAAGGAATTGACAACAAAAATCTCGACAGTCTGAAATTGAATACCGGCTCTCTGCTCGGACTTTCTTACAAAAACGACCTGCTGAATGGCGTTAATGTAATAAATGGAAGCGGTATAGACCAAAAAGGCAAAGAAATTGTCATTACGGCTATTCCGTATTTTGCGGCGGGAAATCGCCAATCAGTGGAATCCGTAGCCTCAACTAATGGCTACAAAGTCTGGATACCTGCAAATATAAATCATAAAAAATAATGTTAGACAAATGAAAAAATCTGTTTTACTGTTTGTTATCGGTCTGATAACGCCCGCTATAACAGCGCTTGCACAGAATCCTTTAGACAACGGTTCGCAACAGTTCCACACAAGTCTCGAAGGTTTGAATTATGATACCGGTACATGGACGATAGGCGAAAATGGGCTGACAAGCAGTAATTTAAGCGGAGACGGCTTTGTACGTTCAAACGTAACAGCCGGAGAAAATTTTGTGTATGAAGCTGATGTGCAGTTCAACAACACCAACGAATCTGCGGCGTCTCTCGTATTCGGAAGTACCAACGATCTTGCCGGAAAAAATATGTATGTTGCCAATATTCAAGTTAATAATGGTTTAATCCGCCTCTTTAAATTTCAGAAAACAGGATTGCACGATCAGGAGGCGTTAGACCTTGTTGCGCAACACAACGTTAATCGTTCTGCCGGCGATAAATACCATATTAGCGTAACGGTCATCGGCAAACACATTGTATATTCGCTTAATGGCGAAGTGGTTGCCAATACCGCCGACTATACCGTGGGCGGTATTGGCGGACAAAACGACGCTTTCACAGGGCATTATCTCGGACTGCTTTCGTGGAAAGCAAATTGCAGCTATCAAAATGTGTATCTTACCGAAATAACTCCCGCAACCGACCCGCAACTTTCCGGACTCTCCATTCAGGCAATCGCCGGAGCGGTGGAATATAATGTTATGTTCGACTCAACACAATATGTGTCAATTACATCCGTTACCAATGAAACACAGCGAATCGCGATGAATTTTACTAAAAAAAGCCCTTCTACCGTTGTTGTAGTAAAAATGGGCGACACAGTTTATCCCGATGGCATTGTGCCTTTACAGACAGGTAATAACACCGTTACCATCGAATGTGCTAACGGAAACGCCAAAGTTTTGTACCGCGTTATCGTTATTCGCCGCAATCCGGACGATTCATATTACAACGAATTTGACCGTCCGCAATACCACTGGTCGGTAAAACAATGGTGGAGCAACGACCCCAATGGTATGGTTTACTACAACGGCGAATGGCATCTTTTTCACCAGTACTACCCCGGCATTGATTGGGGTCCTATGCACTGGGGACATAGCGTAAGCGCTGATTTGATTCACTGGACTGAACTTCCGGTTGCGATTTACCCCGACGAATACGGAGCAATGTATTCCGGCTCGGCAGTCGTTGATGAAAATAATACTTCGGGATTGTTTAAAAACGAAGACGGAACGCCTTCGGCAACCGGCGGTATTGTGCTGATTATCACCGCCGACGGTAATGGAGAACGCGTAATCATTGCGTACAGCAAAGACGGACGGCATTTTACAAAACGCGAGGGCGTAGCGATTGACTGGACGGAAGACCCGCTTGGCAACAGCGCTTTCCGCGACCCCAAAGTGTTTCGCTATCAAAACAAATGGTTTTTGGTTATTGCGGGCGGACCGTTGCGAATTTATTCCTCAGACAATTTGTTTGACTGGACGTTAGAATCAACTTATACAAATATCACAACCGAATGTCCCAATATGTTTCCGCTTGCAGTAACAAACGGCGAACAGGGCGAGCGCAAATGGGCGCTAAGCCGCGGCGGCGTGGGTTATAAAGTGGGCGATTTCCGTCAGGAAAATGGAAAATGGACTTTTATTCCCGATAGCCAATATGCCGTAAACGATGGCATAATGAATTACGGCAATGACGCTTATGCCATGCAAACTTATAGCGTGGGCGATTTCGATGTGCAGCAGCGGGTAATAGAAATTAACTGGCAAAATTTCCATGCTCCGAACATTGGTAAAGACAATGGCAATAGTATATTCAACGGGCAAATGACTATTCAGAACGATTTATCGCTCTACAAAGACAACAACGGAAAATATCTGTTGCAGCAAACGCCTGTTGCCGAATACAAAACCCTGCGCGACCTTGCAAACGCGGTTACTCTGACCAATCAAGCCGTCAACGGGACTGTTCCGGTTGATTTTACCGGACAATCCTACGAAATAGTTGCCGAATTTGATGTGACAAATGCTACGGAAGCAGGATTCCGCGTGCGTTCGGGCAACGGTTATTATACTAAAATCGGCTACAATGTGGCGACTGATAAATTCTACAACGATCGTACGCATACGGGAACCGGCGGTTATCGTGATATTTTTTCACAGACGTCTCCCAAAAATGCCGTTGTGGATGGAAAATTGGAAATGCGCATTTTCGTGGACAGAAACTGTGTGGAAGTTTTCGGCGCAGATAATACGTTAGTTGGCTCTACGCTCATTTATCCTGCTGCCGGTTGCGATGGATTGGACGTTTTCTCAACAGGAGACGCAACGGTAAACGCTCAGATTTTCCCCTTGCGCAGCATTTGGAACAATTCGGAGAATACAGGAATAAACAATGCGTCGATGAAAGAAAGCGATATGAGAATCGTTCAATTCGGTAAATATGTGAAAATTGTCGCTTCTTCATCCGAGTCTGTAAACTTGAAAATTTTCGACATAACCGGTAAATTAATCAAAGATTTCGGAAAACAACAGCAAGATACTTATTCACTTAATTTTCTGAATAATGGAATTTACATCGCCGTAGCAAATACTCGCTTGGGAATGATAAGCAACAAAATAATTTTATAAATGATGAGAAAGATAGTTATACTATTTTGTATTAGCCTTATAACAGGTATTTTGGTTGCGCCTGCAACATTCGCGCAAATTACAATCGGTCCCGATCTTCCTAATGGAAAGTTTGAAATATTGGGAATAACGGCATTCCAAACTTCGGCGCCTTGGAAGCCGACAATAGATGTGCGCGCACAAGCTGCTATCGTTTACGGCGTTGACGGAAATCCATCTGATCGTTCAAAAAAAGCGCCGTTTGAAGAACGGGTTCAATCATGGCGCGATAAAGGATATACCGTACAATTTATGACCGGTATCGCATGGGGAAGCTATCAGGATTATTTCTCCGGAAAATGGGACGGCAAGCAACATCTGGATGAAGGACAAGCGACCGTCAAAGGCGATACAATCTGGCACGGGAGAATGGTGCCGTATATCGTGCCTTCCTTAAATTATATCAAGTATATGAAAGAACAACATATTAAACGTGTGATTGATGCAGGAATATATGACATATACCTTGAAGAACCGGAATTTTGGATGCGTGCCGGCTATAGCGAAGCATTCAAAAGAGAATGGCAGGAATATTACGGATTTCCATGGCGCCCACAGGATGAATCGCCCGAAAATACCTATCTTTCGAATAAGCTGAAATATTATCTTTATTACAGAGCGTTGAATGAAGTTTTTACTTATGCCAAAGAATACGGAGAAAGCAAGGGAATGAATATTCGTTGCTATGTGCCTACTCATTCGCTGGTTAATTATTCTTCATGGCAAATTGTAAGTCCCGAAGCGAGCTTGGCTTCTCTGACTTGTGTTGATGGATATATTGCTCAAGTTTGGACAGGTACTTCCCGCGAACCTACTTACTATAACGGAGTAAAAAAAGAACGGGTTTTTGAAAACGCCTTTCTGGAATATGGTTCGATGGAATCCATGACTCGCCCGACCGGAAGAAAAATGCTTTTCCTGACTGACCCTATTGAAGACTGGGCTCGCGACTGGGCGGATTACAAGAAAAATTACCAAGCGACTTTCACGGCGCAATTATTATATCCAATGATTGATAATTACGAAGTAATGCCCTGGCCCGAACGGATTTATGAAGGACTGTATAAAACATGCGATACCTGCGATACAAAGCAACAGATTCCCCGTTTTTATTCCACACAGATACAAGTGATGATTAATGCATTGAATGATATGCCTTTATCTGAAAACAAAATAAACGGTTCTCACGGAATCGGCGTATTGATGTCTAATTCATTGATGTTTCAACGATTCCCAAATCATGCCGGTTATGAAGACCCGCAGTTTTCTAATTTCTATGGGCAAACTTTCCCTTTGCTTAAACGGGGAATACCGGTTGAACTTGTTCATATTGAGAATACCGGTTATCCCGATACATGGAAAGATTTGAAAGTATTGGTCATGTCATATTCCAACATGAAGCCGATGAAAGCCGAATTTCACAATAACATTGCCCAATGGATTAAAAACGGCGGAGTGTTGGTTTATTGCGGAAAAGATGACGATCCCTATCAATCGGTTATGGAATGGTGGAATACCAACGGAAATAATTATAAGGCTCCTTCCATGCACTTATTTGAATTATTGGGTATGAATCCGGTTCCTTCGACAAGCGAATATACCTGCGGAAAAGGGAAAGTGTATGTGATACGGGAAGATCCTAAGAATTTCATTTTGGAAGCGAACAATGATGAGGCTTATTTCTCTACAATACAAAAAGCCTGTCAAACAGCGCCCAATTCCGATACGTTAATTCTGAAGAACAATTTGTATCTGGAAAGAGGACCTTACATCATTGCTTCGGTAATGGACGAAAGCGTTTCTTCGGAGCCGTTAAAACTTTCCGGCACATTCATCGATCTTTTCGATCCGGCGTTGCCTGTGCTGCATGAAAAAATAATACAACCCGGCGAACAGGCTTTTTTATATGATGTATCAAAACAAAAGGATAAAAAACTCCCTCACGTATTGTGCGGAGCATCCCAAATTGATGGTATAGGGCGAGTGCTCAAAAAAGGTTTTTACTTATTCGTCGCTAAAAGTCCGCTAAATACGACTAATGTTTCACGAGTATTTTTACCTGAGAAACCCAAGAAGATTAAGATAAAAGATGCGACCGGAACAATAATTTCCAATACTGAATACAGTTGGGATGAATCCTCCCAAACATGCTTGGTTAAATTTGAAAATAATCCGGAAGGCGTAACGGTGGAAATTAATTATTAATTAAATCAAAAAAAAAAATAAATAAAAACAAAATGACAAAAAAATTATTGATCGCCTTCACAGGATTTTTCATATTGTTTTCCTGTACATCTACAGTCGAACAAACAGTTATCAAAAGCGGATTACGCGCGCCGGCAGTCCCGCTCGTAACTATCGACCCTTATACAAGCGCATGGTCGATGACCGACAATCTGTATGACAGTCCGGTAAAACACTGGACAGGAAAAGATTTCCCTTTTCTCGGCGTTATAACGGTTGATGGCAAGCCTTACCGTTTTATGGGAAAAGAAACGCCCGAAATGGAAATTCTTGTTCCCGCTTCCGAAATGGGCGAATGGGAAGGAAAATACACCGTTGCTCGACCTGCCGGAAACTGGACTGCCGAAAATTTCAACGACAGCTCGTGGAAAACCGGAAAAGGCGCGTTTGGCACAATTTCTAAATACCATGAAAGCATGGCGAAAACCGACTGGATGCAAAAAGAGATATGGGTGCGCCGTGTTGTCGAGCTTCCCGCCGGTCTTACAACTAAAGGACTATACCTTATTTATTCCAACGACGACGACGCCGAATTTTATATCAACGGAGTGAAGATAGCCAATACCCAATGCTGCAACAAAAATGCAACGCTGAAAATTGATGATGAAGCGGCTAAAGCGTTTCATCCGGGCAAAAATATCATTGCCGCCTACTGCCGTAATACCGTGGCAAACGGTTTGCTTGATTTTGGAATTTTAACTGCAAAGGAAGATTCAATTCGTTTTGAGCAGTCGGCAGAACAAAAGTCGATTGATGTAGAGGCTACGCAAACGCATTACCTTTTCACCTGCGGCAATGTCGAATTGAAACTCACTTTCACCGCGCCGCTTTTTATCGACAACCTGAATCTTTTGAGCCGCCCCGTCAATTACATTACTTATACGGTAACTTCCACAGACGGCAAAAAACACGATATAAAACTTTATTTCGAAGCTTCATCCAATTGGGCGTTGAATACGCCTTATCAAAAATCGGCTTCTGAAGCTATTGAACGCAACGGTTTGGTTTACCTTAAAACAGGCAGCGTGGATCAAAACATACTGGGTAGAAAAGGAGACGACGTACGCATCGACTGGGGATATTTTTATATGGTCGCCGAAAAGGATAATACCAAATATACTGTTGAAGATAAGAAACTTATGCTCACTAAACTTTTGGGAAAAAGCGCTAAAGCCGAAGGAAAAATTATGCTTGGCTACGACGATATTTATTCAATCCAATATTTCGGCGAAAACTTGCGCCCGTATTGGAATGCCGGCGGCAATTCAACGATTGAAGAACAGTTTGCATTGGCAAATAAAGAATATGAAAAATTGATTGCAAAATGCGATTCTTTTGACAATAAATTGATGAAAGATGCAGTAGAAGCCGGTGGAAAAGAATATGCCGAACTTTGCGCATTGGCTTATCGTCAGGCAATTGCAGCGCACAAGCTCGTGAAAGCTCCCAACGGCGACCTGTTGTGGTTCTCGAAGGAAAATTTCAGCAACGGTTCTATCGGGACGGTGGATATTACCTATCCTTCCGCTCCGCTTTTCCTGTATTATAACCCGGAGATTGTCAAAGGGCTGCTCAACCATATTTTTTATTACAGCGAAAGCGGAAAATGGAAAAAACCTTTTGCCGCTCACGACGTCGGCACCTATCCTCATGCCAACGGACAAACCTACGGAGGCGATATGCCGGTGGAAGAATCGGGTAATATGCTTATAATCACAGCCGCCATTGCCGCTCGTGAAGGCAATGCCGCTTATGCCGAAAAACATTGGGATGTGTTGACTACATGGACAGATTATTTGGTGGAAAAAGGATTAGATCCTGAAAATCAACTTTGTACCGATGATTTTGCGGGACATTTCGCCCACAACGCCAACCTTTCCATTAAAGCTATTATGGGAATAGCCTCGTATGGATACTTAGCCGCTATGTTGAATAAAACGGAAATTGCTGAAAAATATACTGCAAAAGCAAAAGAAATGGCTCAGGAATGGGTGAAAATGGCTGACGCGGGCGATCATTACAGTCTTACTTTCGACAAGTCAGGCTCGTGGAATAAGAAATATCATGTAGGGAGTGATAAGACGATTGGCGTTGATGTTGATTTGTCAGTCAAGCCTGAATCTTGGAGCATGAAATACAATCTCGTGTGGGACAAATTGTTGAAGACAAATATTTTCCCAGCCGAAATAGCTCAAAAAGAAATTCCGTATTATCTGACCAAACAAAACAAATACGGCTTGCCGCTCGACAACCGCGAAACCTATACCAAAGCCGACTGGATTATGTGGACGGCAACGCTGGCTGACGATAAGGAAACATTTGAAAAATTCGTTGCTCCCTTGCATCTGTTTATGAA
>Ga0123357_10000914_pt1 | contig 29973 bp, 22 predicted proteins | sample TergutEmb28metaG_FD_89873 | JGI IMG/M metagenome (GOLD analysis project Ga0123357, IMG submission 89873) | Embiratermes neotenicus P4 segment gut microbial communities from Petit-Saut dam, French Guiana - Emb289 P4 | ecosystem: Host-associated > Arthropoda: Insects > Digestive system > Gut ...
CAGGTTCTTCTTGCTCTGTACCTTTACCAACGCCGCCGTCAGCGTCGTCTTGCCGTGATCGATGTGTCCTATCGTCCCTACGTTCACGTGCGGCTTGGTTCGCGCGAATTTCTCTTTGGCCATTTCGATTTCTCCAACAACCTCACATGAGGGCAAACGGAACAAGCGGGCTAGCGGTCTGCTGAGCCCACCACGGGACTTGAACCCGTGACCTCTTCCTTACCAAGGAAGTGCTCTACCACTGAGCTAGGTGGGCAGGAGCCAGTAAATTAGGCGCAACTTCGAGCGGGAGACCGGATTCGAACCGGCGACGTTCAGCTTGGAAGGCTGACGCTCTACCAACTGAGCTACTCCCGCACGTGTGGAGGGTGTTGGATTCGAACCAACGTAGGCTAAGCCGGCAGATTTACAGTCTGCTCCCTTTGGCCGCTCGGGCAACCCTCCAAGATCGCAACAACGCTCAAAAAAAAGCATAGTAACCTAGAAAAATGCAGCAAAATGAAAGTCGTACGGCTTTCGGATCGAGCTAGCGAGGGGACTTGAACCCCTAACCACCTGTTTACAAAACAGGTGCTCTACCGATTGAGCTACGCCAGCAAGGCGACCCCGGTGAAAAAAAATCCGAAATTTTCTGCCAGGGAGGGACAAGGGCGCGCAAGATAGCCGACCTATCGGCGACGCGCAAGCAAGACAAGCGCCACCCCGCGTCAACTTGAAAGCGGTCTCAAGATCATGCTTTGCGGCGCGCCATGATCTGCTTCGACCCTTCCTTTACGGCCTTGAGGTAAACCGAAACCGGTGCGAAGCGCTTCATCATCCACGCGGCTTTCGCATCGGCATGCGTGACAATTCGGAACTCACGACGTGCTACGCCGCGAAAAACGCGATCGGCAATGTCGTCGGCGCCTTTTGTGGCCCGCGTGATCAAACCATCGGCAAGGTGCGCCACATCGGGGTTCGCGGCTCGCATCGATGCATTGAGGTTCGTACGAAAGAAAGATGGGCAAACCACCGAAACGTAAATGTTGTCGGGAGCGAGTTCGACGGCAAGCGTTTCGGAGATGGCGACAACAGCTGCTTTCGTTGCATTGTAAGCGGACATGAGCGGCGGGTGAATGAGCCCTGCGGCGGACGCGACGTTCACGAAGTAACCGCCTCGGTGGCGCCGGAACAAAGGAGTGAAAGTCTTGCAGCCGCGCACAACTCCGAGAAGGTTGATGTCAACGGCCCACTGCCAGTCGACCATTGGCACATCGGCAATGCCACCGCCCACGGCCACGCCCGCATTGTTCACCACAACGTCAACTCCGCCCCATTGCCGCTCGAGCCAGTCGGCCGCAGCCATGAAATCGTCTTCCTTGCGCACATCGCAACGCATGGCGTGCACACGGCGGGCCTTTCCTTCGAGCAGCGCGGCAGTCTGCGCGGCGCCGCCCTCGTCGACATCGGTGACAAGCACAGAAAAACCGTCTTTTGCGTAGCGCTTGGCAAGCGCACACCCAAGGCCCGAGGCGCTACCTGTAATGAAAATTCGCTTGTTGTCCATGCGGCCCAGGCTATCGCGAAAAGCTCGACAACGGGTGACGACGGATTACGACTTACGACCGCTTTCAAGTTGCGGTCACCCACCATCGCAACCCCATCGCGAACCGGTACCATCAGATGCCTTGACGAGCGGGCATCGCTCGATAATCGAGCCATCAGGGCGCACGGCTGTCAACGCAATGGCTTGCGAGCTGACCTCGGCTTCAATGAAGTGATGGGTCGACTCGATTTTGCGCGAGAACGGAAGTGGTGATTTTACGTTGTAAAGCGGCGCGCCACCGCCACCGGTGACAACGTAGGGTAGGCCTTCGTGCATGCCGCGTTCGTAGAGGTGATCGTGTCCGGCAAAAACGATATCAACGCGATGCGCCGTGAGAAGCTCCGGAATTTTTGCTTCTGCGAAGCGAACGTTGTTGCCGTGCGGCCCACTTGACCACGGACTATGGTGAACCACCACGATACGCCAGACGAGCCCTGGCTCGTAATCGGCCTGGCCAAGAGCCGTTTCAAGCCACGAACGCGCCTCGCCTTCGCGGTAAGAGACCATGCCGTTGATGAGAAAAAAGCGGGTGTTACCCCATCGAAATGTGCTGGCAAGTTCCGCAAGCGTAGCGTTATCGCGCGGACCGAAATAGCGCGCGTACAAAATGCCGGCACCGTCGGTAAGCTCGTGATTTCCAACGCACGAAGCGAGAAGCTTGGTTTTGAGCAATGGCGCCTCGATGTCGAAAAACGTTTGCCAGTCGGACTTCGACGCGCCATCGGCCACGAAATCGCCCGTGTGAACGAGAAAATCGGACGGGCGCGATGCCATGGCCCGCACAACCGCCGCGTGGGCTGCGTGGTCGGTGCGGTTGTCGCCATACACCAAGAACCGGAACGTTGCGTTGGCGCCATTTTTCGGCGCCGTGACGAATGAAGCAGTGGAAGGTGGCGCCCCTGCTGCCCCTTGCACCTTGACAGTCAGATCGTAGGCTTTTGCAGGCTCGAGCCCAGCGATCGGCACACGGTGCAGCGCGCGCGGTTCGGCGCTGCGCACCGTGCGCACCGGCGCGGCTCCCGCGGCACCTGCACCGCCTGCCCCCTTTGCCGCAACGCCAACTTCGACCGGCGCGGGCGGATCGACTTCCACGCGCACTTCTGCGTCAGATGTCGTGATCCGCGAAAACCAAGGTCCTTTGACAACTCGCGCGGCGTTGGACTCGGCCGCTGCCCGCTTCTCGCCAATTACGCCAAGCGGCAAGGTCGCGATGAGCGCAAGAAAAAGTGCAGCATGCAATGTTCGCATCGGGCCTCAATCTTAGGCCTACTGCCGGGAGTTCCCCGGCAGTAACGTTGGAATTGAAACGAACCGGTCGACTCCACAGTCTCAAAATACTAGGGTTCTTATCGGAATGCTCGACGACGTACACAAAGAGTTGGTCGATTCGATCGCCAAGGCCCACGAGGCGCTCAAGCGCGATCTTGCCAAGCTGCGCGCCGGCCGCGCCAACGCGAGCATGCTCGGCGGCATTCGCGTCGAATATTATGGGGCGATGACTCCCTTGACGCAGATGGCCAACGTTGCTGTCCCAGAGCCGCGCATGCTCACTGTCAAGCCCTGGGATAAGAATGCGATCAAGGCTGTCGAGAAAGCCTTGCGTGAAAGTGAGCTCGGCCTCAATCCTCAAACCGATGTCGACCTTATTCGCATTCCGCTTCCGCCGCTGACCGAAGAGCGACGCCGCGACTTCGTCAAAATCGCACGCAAGTACGGCGAAGAATGCAAAGTTGCGATTCGCAAAGCCCGCCACGAGGCGCTCGACATGCTAAGTGAGATGGACAGCTCCGGCACCGCGGCAACCGACGACATTGACCGGGCCAAACGCAAAGTGGAAGACACAATTGGCGATGCCGTAAAAGTCGTGGATGGAATCATTGGTCAAAAAGAAAAAGACATCATGGAGGTATGATTGTTCGTAACTTTTTGTCATCGTTGTTCAAATCGACGCCGGGCTTGACATCACGAAGGTTTACCGGCGAGCCTACTTCGACAGCGGAGCCGTGAGAATTTGATGCGGGCAATCGCAGCAGGTGCAAGCGACGTCGGGCTCCAAAGGGAGCACAACGAAGACTCCTTCATTGTTCTGAAGGAATACGACTTGTTCGTCGTAGCCGACGGCATGGGTGGGCATCGCGCAGGCGATGTGGCATCGAAGCTAGCAACAGAAACCATCAGCGAGTTCTTCAAATCGACAGCAAACGACGACGTAACTTGGCCATTTCACTTCGACACCAACCTGTCCGAAGAAGAAAATCGCCTTCTTACCGGCATTCGCGTGGCAAACCGTCAGATTTTCGAGCGCAGCACCCGCTCGCGCGAATACCACGGCATGGGCACCACCGTTGTGGGCGCCATGTTCAGCGAACGCAAGCAGCGTATGTACATTGGCCACGTTGGCGACTCGCGATGCTACCGCGTACGCGACCAGCAAATTCAGCTTTTAACTCGCGACCATTCGTTGATCAACGACTACCTGCTCGCCATGCCAGAACTGACGGAAGAGCAGCGCAGCGAGCTGCCGAAGAACGTCATCACGCGTGCACTCGGCATGCAAGATCAGGTCGTCGTCGATCTGCAGCATGACGATCCGCATCCGGGCGACGTCTACGTGCTCTGCTCCGATGGCCTTTCGGGCATGGTAACCGACGAAGAGATCCTCAAAATCGTCAATGCCTCGTCCGACATCGGTGAGGCCTGCGCTCAACTCATTGCACGCGCCAACGAGCACGGCGGTGAGGACAACGTCACTACGGTCGTCATCGAAATCGACGATCAGCCCGAAGGCGACGGGAATGGGAACACCGAAGAGCCCGCCGACGAGGCCAACGAAGACAGCGAAGATATCCCCATCGACGACGATCTCGGCGAAGAGCCAACTGTGCCGGGCAACACTCCCACCGTTCCGCCCCAGGCCACAAAACCGCCCGAAGAAACCTAAGCCAAGCTCGCTTGCTCGCTTACCCGCTCGGCCGCCGGCTTCTGGCTTTCGCATTGATCGTACTTGCAGCCTTCGCTTGCGGTGGCGACCATGGCGCGAGCTATTCGCCGGAGAGCGACGCGCATTTCGTTGAAAGCGTGCGCGGGGCCTACATTGCAACGTCGTCGATTGGCGAAGTGACACTTCTGCTCTGCGAAGACACCGGCGACGATGCTGCTACGGTGTGTGCGTCACCAGACATCGGCACATCGACGCAATGCGCGTATGCATGCCACACCATCCGCTACCAGAACGCGTCCACGGAGACACTCGACATGACCGGCAACGGCGGGTGCGGATGCGCAAACGCAGACGCCGAGCTCGCGATCACGACCACGTTCGCCTTTGCTGGTGGCGAGGCAACGGCCCACGCAATGCTTCAAGTCACCCCTTCAAATGATGATCCGTACGGTGAACCATGGCGCGTTTTGCCGTCTCAAGCCAGCGGTGCGGCGCCTTCGAATGCCACAGCGAGCGCCAAAGGTTTTTTCATGCAAGACGGTCGGCTCGTGCTCGACGTGCAAGCCATTGGCTCGCCCTACAACCTTAGCGAAAAGCTCTACTTCACGCGGGACCCAAATCGCGCGGGCGGCGAGTGCGATGGGAACACGGTGGGACATATCACGCAATAAGCGGATGTTTATCAGCCGTCGCGAGCGACGTGAGGCCAAGGAGGGCCCGAGGAGCCCGCGTAAGCGTACGTTGCGGTACGTGCGCAGGCACCGCAGGGCCCAACGTAGGGATCGCGGCGCGCAGCAGGCTGGTAAACATCCGCTTAGCGCGACTACGTTTTCGAGTCGACTAGACCGCCATCGCGGTCTACCAAGCTTTACATCCTAGATTCACGGAGACGCTTTTCATGCACGAGCTTTTTGAGATTTTCCGCAGCCTGACCAAGAACCTCGATCAATTCACGATCGACCACGGAAGCACCACCTACGCAATTTTGATGACGATCATCTTCTGCGAGACAGGGCTCGTGGTGATGCCGTTTTTGCCGGGCGACTCGCTTCTTTTCGCGGCTGGCGCAGTTGCCTCGCGCGGGTTCCTTAGCCCGCTGCCCCTCGCCCTGGGCCTCGTGGCCGCAGCGGTCCTTGGCGATACAGTCAACTACCACGCCGGCAAAATCATGGGACCGCGTGTCATGAAGAGCGAAACAAGTCGCTGGTTCAACAAAAAGCACCTCGAGAAAACGCATCGCTTCTTTGTCAAATACGGAGGGAAAACGATTATTTTGGCGCGCTTCGTTCCCATCGTGCGCACCTTCGCGCCATTTGTCGCGGGCGCCGGCGCCATGAGCTATCGCCACTTCATTCTATTCAACATCATTGGCGCGGTTGCATGGGTTTCGCTCATGCTCGGCTCTGGCTGGATGCTTGGTCAGGTGCCGTTCGTGAAAGAGCACTTCGAAGTCATCGTTGTGGGGATCGTTTTCGTGTCGGTCTTGCCAATGCTTGTCGAGTGGCTACGCACACGAGGCGAAAAAGAAACCGAGCCGGCAACGCTGCCAAAGGCGTAACGGCAAGTCAGGGGGGGTTGCGCTCGAAAGTATAAGTCCTGCAACCTAAGCTTGCGTGCATATACACAGCAGGGAAAATTCCCTTTTTCACTTGGGCATCATTGACGCGATGGTAGCCAAGCGTGTTGCCAAATAGCTCACGGAAAAAGCGCGTTGCGTCTTCGTTGTTGGCGTCAAGCTTCTGCGTTACTGGCACAATGCGTCCTGACGTTGCCAAGAGGAGCGGATCATCACTGCGCTCAAAGCGCCAGGCGTAGCAATCGCTTACGACAATCCAACGCGGCCGACGCGCCGCGATATTCATGAGCGGTGCCTGCACCTCGCGCACCCCTGGCAAAGGGTTGCGCAACGTCGTTGGGCCGGAGCCAACACGCGCGACCTTGGCCCATGCCGGGAAGCGTGGCAAGTAGGCATTGAGTCCGTGCACTTCGATGTCATCGCCAGGCTTGACGTTGACGCGAAGAAAGGCCTCGGCCTCGTAGCGCGCCTCGCGCCAAAGCATCGCGTCGACGGCCATGGCGCGGTAAAGGCCAGAGCCGATCGCGAAAACCACAACGGCACGAGAGACAGGACGCACCATGGCGCGCTGCGCGAACCATGATCCCGTCCACGCGAGCGACATGCCAATGCCGCCGTACACGCTGACAAATAGCGCTTGCGGAAGCGTGAAACGCTCTTCCACCCGGCGTGCAACCAGATTGAAAGCAAGCGTGAACGAAAGCGCGGCAAGGGCCGGCACGAGCGAAATGACCAACACACTACGTCCTTGCTTTTTGCCAGCGAGCACGGCACTAACAAAGCCCATGGCAACAAAGACAACGAGCCACATTGGGTAGTGCAAGCGGAAAGCAAGTGCCGTGTCGACCACGGCAAACCAGCGGCCCGCGGCGTCCTTTGAGTAAGCCGCGAAGTCTTGACTTGCCGCGCCAGAGAGAAACACAAGGCGCTTACGGAAACCTGATGGGTTGGTGATCGCGCCGTCGACAAAAAGAATGAAGAGGAGTGCCATGGCCACGCCGACTGCCAGCTCTTTTCCGATCGATCGGAGATTTTCGCGAACCGCACGGTCGAGCAAAATCCACAGCAGAATGACTGCTGGCGCGGCAAATAGGAAAATGGCATACGCCTGATCCTTCGTTGCAACGCCGCATGCAGCAAGCAGCGCGAACACGCGAAGCCTTTGGGGCTCGTGGCGGGCAATGGCGCGAGTCAGCCAAAGCAAGGCGAGCGTTGACCAGAAAAGGTAGGGCACGTCGAGGTTCGACGTATGCGAGTAAAATGTGAAGGGCACGCCAAGCGTTGCAAACCATGCCGTCCACGTCATGGCGCTTGGCTTGCGACGAGGAGAAGCGATTTCGCCCGCGATCTTCGCTAGCGCCACGACGATTACGAGCGACATGGCGAGCGCGACGAATCTCGCGGTCATCGCCATGATCGTCATGTACGGAGGCGAAATGATTTCCGCTAGCACGTCGGGAAAATTTGTACTCTTGGCGCGCACCACGGCCACGAGCGTGACCGGCAACGTCAGCACGCTAAGAAAGGCGAGATGCAACGGCGGGTAGGTGAAGTAGTTGCCCGGCATGAAAGTCAAAGCAACGCCTGGAAGGAAATCGCGCGGGGCGATTCCATCGTTGTCCCACGCATCCGACGCGGGCATTCCCCACCAAAGACCAAAGGCGTGAAGCAAAAAAGCAACGAGAAGCGCCGCGCGCGCTCCAGCCGGAAGCGACGCAATGCTTGCCATCGCTCGCTTCCATATTCGAGCCTTGGGCTTGTTCATCGGTTTCGATAGCGCATTCGCATCACTTCGAAGGGCCGTGACCCGGTCCAACGACTGCGTTCATTCTTGCCATGGCGTTGAAGGCGTGAACATGCGGTGGGCGATGGCATGACACGCAAGTTTCGGCCCCTGGTTTTGCGATTGGGATCTTGACCTCGCCCGGACTGCGCGCATGGTTTTGCCCAGGCCCGTGGCATGCTTCGCACTGCACATTCTTGAGCCCGTCTACGTGCGTGACGGTGCTTCCGCCAGGGCGATCGTAACCGGTTACATGGCAGCCAACGCAATCGAGGTTGTACTCTTTGTACGCGGTTACCAAGGTGGCGTACGCGCGCGCATGGGCTGTCTTGTCCCAAAACACACGCGAATCTTGGTGACACGTCGTGCATACCTCAACGCCAGCATATCCGGGCTCGCCACCTGAAGGCTTTGCCGGCAAGTGCCCAGCGAGCTCGGTTCGATTCAACTCGTTGACATATTTGTAGTACGCAACCATCTGAGCTTTGATGGCTGGGGCGGCGCCGAGGTTGTCACGCACGTCGCGCATCGCGTAGCGATAGAAGCTGCCCGCCCTTGGCAGCGGCGCCTTGTCGAGTGCATCGCGCTCCGCCTCGAGCTTGCTCACGTCACGACGGCGCGCGTCGACGTCGCGCTTGTCGATGGTTTGGTCCGTTTCCCATGTTGCGATGCGCGCGCGAAGCTCGCGGATGCGCGCCGTGAGCTCTTCGCGTTTCTTCGTGCGCTCTGTGCTTGCTACGTCGGAAAATTTGATAAGCCCTTTTGGGCTGCTTTCCTGCACGTTTTCCTGCACATAGAGGTCGAGCACGGCCACGGTTTGCAGGTGATTGGCCGTTTCGATGATGAGCACATCGCCGACGCTGTCGGCCGGTGGCGCCGTAGTATTCGCGTCGCCACTTGCACCTGCCGAGCCCACGACGATCGCCAAGAGGTCGGGATTCTCGTCGGCGATGCGTTTGGCCTCGCCGCGGCCGACAGAAGCCAGCACGACGATCGCGTGAACGCCATCTTTCTTCAGTGCATCAACGCCGGTGCGAACGGCATCGATGGGCGACTGCGACGTGACACCGTCGAGTGGAACGTTCGCCTTGTCGGGCTCGGCCACGCCAATGACGCCGAGCCTGACCCCGCCGACGTCCTTGATGATCCACTTGGCGGCCGCAGGCGGGCCTGTCACGTTGGCGGCGAGCATTGCCGCTCCGCTGTCGCTATGGAGCTTCTGAAGCACGCCGTCGCCCGCAGCCCAGTCGTTTCGTGCCGGGGCAAAGCCAACGAGATTCATGATTTTCAGGGAGCTCGCAATCGCACCAGCCTTGGCAATTTCCTGCGAGCGGCGAGTGGCCCCGAGCTCCATATCCATGAAGAACAGCGGGCCGGCGGTGAGAATGGCCACACCCTTGACCCCTTGCCTTCCACTATCGACCAGAGCGGCAAAATTGTCCACCCCGCCAAGCTGATCGTTCACGCAGCCGCATGGCTCGAGGGCCCCAGCAAGATCAGAAACGAAATAAAGGCGCGCATTCGGAGATACGGCGGGCGGCACGCCGTTGGCACCAGCGGCCTTGGACGGCGCCCGGCTTCTGCAGCCTTCGCATGCGCAGAATGCGGCCACGCAAAAGCAGAGAGCCAAAGCCAGAAGTAGGCGTTGCACGCGCGCCACCTTAGCAGACGCGCACTAGCCTAGTTTAACCCGCTTTCAAATCGAAAGCGGGTCTAATGAGCAACGCCGGAGGGGGTAAACGGCAGAATCGTTTTGAGATCTTCATCGGTGAAACGAAGCTGCAAACCGAGGAAATAATCACGCCTGTCGGGTGTAAAAATTTGGTCGGCACCGCCAATGAGCCAGAGACGGTGAAGGAACTCGTAGCCAATCCACACGCGGTAGCGCGGCCGAATTTCTTCGCCAAAGCCGAAAAGATCTTGCACGACTTCGAAGCGGTTCGACAAAAGATGCGTGTCGAGGCCCACACCGCCCGTGGACTCTTTGATGCCGAAGCGCCCGGTGAACGGGCCAATGCGTCGCGCGAATTGAAGCGAGAAGCGAAACGCGTCGGTGGTGGTTGTTGTCACGGTGCGGTAGTGCGCTGGATCGTTCGGGTTCGTGGTGTCGACGTCGGTTTGCGTGATGCTCGTTCTGCCGCGTGGGTCGTTGATGAGTTCAACCACGTAGTACTTGTCTTCACGCGGTTGGAGCCGCAATTCGACGTAACTTTTGATCGTGTTCGCGAGGAAGTTGTAATCGGTGCGCAACCCAACAACGGTTTGAAGGCGCCGTATGCCTTCGACATATTCGTTGACGCCTTCGGCAACGCCCTGCACATCGTTGATGAGCGCTTCGTCTTTTGTCAGGCGCCCCACGGTGCCTTCGCCGCGGTCGATTCTTCCGGCCACGCTGTCGATGTGGTCGAGCGCGCTCTCGAGGCTCTTCGACGCCCGGTTCAGCCGCTCAGCGGTGCTGCGAAGCTCGCCCGACTCGCCGAGCTTGCCGCCTTGCCCGCCTTGCGCTGCAAGCAAGGCTCTCATGTCGTCGGTTATGGTGCGCACGTTGATGAGAATTTTCTGAATTTCAGGCGCGCCAGTTTGCGAGATGCGGTCGACGTTCTCGAGGGCGTCTTTGATGATCGCGCGGTTCTCGCGCACCGTGAGATTGATGGCCTCGGTTGCCTGCGCCAGGTTTTCGAGCGTCGCTTTCATGTTGCGACCGCCTTCCTCGCTGCCCACGGCAAGCGCGAGTTGCTGAGCGACCTTTTCCACTAGATCGGCGATGCGTCCAACGGTCTCTTTCAGATCATCGATCGATCGCGCTTCGGGCATCGTGAGAATTTCGTCGCCGTCTCTCTTGTCTGGCTCGCCAACGCCTTCGGTGAGAACAACCATGTTCTCGCCAAGAAGCGACGTGCTTTTGACGCCAAGACGCGCGCTGTCGTGGAGCTTCACGTTGGCATTGACGCGAACGTCGATGCGCGCCGCGCCGTTCTCGAGCCGGATGTCGTCGACGGAGCCGATCGGGATGCCTGCGATGGTCACGCGCGAATGCTTGGCGATTCCCGTTGCGTCTTTCAAATACGCATGGACCGTGTACCCTTTGCCACCGCCCAACCCAGGGCTGATCGTGCGAAAAACGATGTATCCTGCACCCGCCGTGATCACGACGAAGAGGCCTATTTTGGCCGCCTGGGTGACCTTCGCCATACCTCCGGTGAAGCGTAATCGAGGTGAGACGAAACTTCACCGCGAAATTCTCGAAGCGCGAAGAGATCGCGTCAAATCGAAAGCGGTCTAGCTAGACATGGCGAGAGCGCGCGTCCATTGCCCCCGCGCATAGACGATCGCATACGCGATGGCGCTGGCGACGTTGGTCATCGCGACTGCACGAAAAATAGCGCGAATCGATCCGGGCGAGAGCGTCACGGCAACGAACCCTGCGGGCAGCTGGACCCCCAGGATAACCGCGAGATCGATGAGGAACGTAGTGCGCGTAGCCCCCGCGCCAGCCATGGCGTTACCTAGTACGATTCCCACGCCAAGCGCGAGGTACGACGGCGCCACGTCGTGGAGATAACTGAGTGCGATCGCAACGGGCGCAGGCTCGTTGTCGAAGATAAAAAGGATAGATTGTCCGTACGAAAAAACGAGTGCGACAAGGCCAAAGTTCGTCACCATGTCGTACGCCGCCGTGATCCAACCGACTCGGCGTGCACGTGGCGTGTTGCCTGCACCAAGGTTCTGCCCGACAAAAGTTTGGGCCGCACTGCCCCAACCCATGGCAACGAAAAGAGCCATGGTGTCGAGGCGGAACACCAGGCCCATGGCAACGGTGGCGGTTTGGTCGGTCTCGGTCGTGAAGAAGCGCGCAACGAGCGAGTTGATGAAAAGCATGGCGGCAATCCGCAAAAGGAATTGCGCGCTCGAGGGCAAAGCGAGCTTTGCGATATGGCGAATTTCTCGCCAGTCTGCGACAAGCCTACTTCGATTTGGAAATACGTCGAAGCGGCGCGCGAGAAGGATGACGTTTGGAATCAATGCCACCGTTCGCGCAACGACGGCCGCCCACGCAGCGCCAACCATGCCCATGCGCGGCACATGCAACGCTTTGGCGATGGAAGTGCTCCAACCGAACATCGAGGGCGCAGGACCCGGGCCAAAAATGAAAAGAACGGCGAGAGCAACGTTGAGAACGTTGGCCAGCACGAGAAGAAAAACAGGCGATTTTGCCGAGCCCAGCGAGCGCTGAATGCTGGTAAGTTGAAGCAAGAAATAAATCGAGAAACCACCGGTTGCCGCAACATGCAAATACGAAGTCGCAACATGGGCGACATCGCCTTTGGCACCAATGATATGGCGAACGACGAGGTCGGCACCAAGGCCAAAAACGGCGCCAAAAACCACGCTGAGTACACCAATGATGAGCATGGATTGCCACGCCGCGTTCTGCACACCGTGCTGGTCGCCCGCACCTTTTCGCTGCGCGAGCAAGGCGCCAGCAGCAGTTGACACACCGAAGCTGAGGATCGTTCCAAGAGCGGCAACCTGATCGCAAATGCCAATCGCGCCAACCGCGGCGCCTACCTCGCCTGGCAAGAGCTGCGCAATGAGATAGGCGTCAACGAGGTTGAAGGTGGTTTGCAGCGCCATTCCGAGCGCAAGCGGCGAACCAAATCGGGCGATCTCAATCGCAAGCGGACCGCTGAGAATTCGACTTTCGCGGCCGTCTGCCATGCTAAAATCAAAGTTCTGGCAGGGTTTGCGGTGCAGGTCAAAACACTCGCGATTGCGCGCGACCAATTGCACGTCACGTTGCCTTTGATCCGCACCGAGAGCTAAAACTTCGCCCAATGCGCGACGCTCCAAGAAACGGCGCTCCAATGAGCGACGAGACGACAACGGCGGCTCGAGATGCCCGCACAGGCATGTTCGAAAAGCCATCTCGCCGGGACATGATCAAGCGCATCGGTCAAGCAGCCGGCGTGCTCGCAGGAACCGCCGTGCTCGGCCGCCTAGTGTGGGACCGGGGCAGCGTTGGCGCAACCGCAGCCGCGGCAAAGCCCCAGGTGCGCGACTTTCGCGTGGCCGGAGACGCCGACAAAGCTTCGCAAGATCTCGCCGAGCTCGCCATTGCAAGGGCAAAAGCGGGCGAGCACGAGCCCTTCGCCGCATCACTCGTTCGTCGAGCCGTGGATGCCGTCGGCGGCATGAAGCGCTTTGTCAGCCGAGGAGACATTGTCGTCATCAAGCCGAACATCGGCTGGGACCGCCTACCAATCCACGCCGCGAACACGAATCCTGACGTTGTCGGCGCCATCATTCAGCTTGCCTTTGACGCGGGCGCGAAGAAGGTCGTCGTAGCCGACGGCTCTTGCAACGATCCCCACCGTTGCTATCAACGCTCGGGGATTTGGCGCAAAGCCTATGATCTTGGCGCTGAAGTCGTTCTGCCTGCCGACCACCACTTTCGCACGACGCGCATTCGGGGCGAGGTTTTGAACGAGTGGCCGATTTTCACGACGCTTCTCGACGCCCACAAGGTTATCAACGTGCCCGTAGCCAAGCACCACAACTTGGCGAAATACACCGGTGGAATGAAAAACTGGTACGGCATTCTCGGCGGGCGGCGAAATCGCCTTCACCAAAATATTGATGTATCAATTGCCGATCTTGCAACGTTCATGCGCCCAACGCTCGTTGTCGTCGACGCCATACGTGTGCTGATGCGAAATGGTCCGCAAGGCGGAAACATCGACGACACCAAGGTTATGAACACGATTGTTGCCACAACCGATCAGGTCGCCGCCGACGCCTTTGGCGCCACGCTCATTGGTCAGCATCGCGACAACCTCCCGTATCTCAAAATTGGGCACGAGCGCGGGCTTGGCACAATGCTTTGGGAAAGCCTAAGGGTGCGCGAAGTATGAAGCGCCCCGGATCGGGCATTGCCGCGCGCAAAGCCGTCAGATTACTCAAATGGGCGCGGCGTGGGTCGCAAGTCTTTTTCTTTGCATTGTTCCTATTTTTCCTCGTCCAAACGGGCTTTCGCGGCAGCTTCGCCGCAAGCTCCGACGCTCCGGTGCGCTTGGCGTGGCCCGTCGAGGCCTTCCTGCTTGCCGATCCGTTCGTGAGCAGCATCACCATGCTTTCGACGCGCACGGTGTATCGAGGGCTTCTTTGGAGCGTGGGGCTCATCGCGATCACGCTCCTTTTCGGCCGCGTTTTTTGCGGGTGGATCTGCCCATTCGGCGCGCTCCATCACTTCTTCGGGTGGATCCTTCCATCGCGACGCGGCCGTGGCGCCGCGCGCGTCTACGCCAACAAAACACGCACTTGGCAACGCGCAAAGTACTACATTTTAGGGTTTTCGCTGCTTGCAGCCGTTGCTGGCAGCGCCATTGGCGGCCTTTTCGATCCGATCTGCATTGCCGTCCGATCCATCGGCCTCGGCGTCCTGCCCGGCATGCAGTACATCACGCACCGCGCGCTTGGCGCCGTCGAAAACGTTCCGGCGCGCACCATGCAATCGGCGGCCGACCACACACAGGACGCGCTCGCACAAGCCGTGTGGGGCTCGCACCAGTTTTACTTTCACCAGGTTTGGCTCATTGTTTTTTTGCTTGTCGCGGTGGTTTTCGCAAACCGTTACATTCCACGCTTTTGGTGCCGCGTGCTCTGCCCACTTGGCGCACTGCTTGGTGTTTTTTCCCGCTTTTCGCTGTTCGGGATGGAGAAAAACCATGCAAAATGCACAGACTGCAACCTTTGCCTATCCCACTGCCAGGGCGCCGACAGCCCGCAGGGCGGCGTGAAGTGGCGGCAGGACGAGTGCCACATGTGCCTGAACTGCGAGAATGCGTGCCCTGAAGACGTCATCAAGTTTCGCTTCTTGCCAAACCGAAAGAGCACCATCACCAAGCCCGACTTGCAGCGGCGCACACTGCTCGCAACGACCGCGGCGGGCGCGGCCTTCGTCCCAGCGGCGCGCATCGCCGACAGCCTCGACGTCAATTATCACTCGAGGGCGATTCGTCCGCCGGGCGCCGTGGACGAGCGAGCCTTTCTCGAGCGCTGCATTCGATGTGCAGAATGCATGAAAGTGTGCCCGAACAATGCGCTGCACCCGGCGATGTTCGAGAGCGGCATCGAAGGCTTATGGACGCCGATTCTCATCCCGCGCATCGGCTACTGCGAGCACTCGTGCGTTCTCTGCGGCCAGGTCTGCCCCACCGGTGCCATCGCGAAGATCACCGAAAAGGAAAAACTTGGCCAAGGCGCGGCACCGGTGAAAATCGGCACCGCCTTTTACGATCACGGCCGCTGTTTGCCATGGGCGATGCAAACGCCATGCATCGTGTGCGAAGAGTTTTGCCCGACGTCGCCAAAGGCCATTTGGGTCGAAGAAGTGGAGGCACCGGTGCGCGAGAAAGTGCCCGGGCCAAACGGCGAGCAACCGGCCATGAAAACCGTCAAGCTTCAGCGGCCCCACGTGGACCCAAGCCTTTGCATTGGCTGCGGCGCTTGCGAAAAGGTATGCCCTGTGCAAGATCAGCCGGCTGTGTATGTTACAAGCGTTGGGGAAAGCCGCAGCAAATCCAACGTTATTTTGCTCGAGAATACCAATTACAACGAAAAAGGCTAAAAATGAGCCGTCCTTTTCGTCGAATTCTGCGCGCTGTTCTCTTTCTCGTCTTCGTGCTTTCCGCCTGGGCAACGTACGCAAACGTATTGTCCGACGACACGGAAGTGCGAGCGCTCGCCGACAGCGTTGCGCACAAAACGGCCGGCTGCGGTGATAAGTGCAGGGTGACGTCAATGCACGGTGATCGAGGCGTGCTCTCCACGTCCGTCGAATACGACTTCGGGGGCCACGGCCACGTGCTCGTTGTCTGCCGGCGGCCGTGGGTGGTGTTTGGAGAGTGGGAGTGCAAATAAACCGCTTTCGATTTGACGCGATCTCTTCGTTGGCGGCTGCGGTCCGGTCCTCAAAGCACAAGGAGGCTGTTCCGGTCCGGTCCTCGCCGCCGCCTCGACCTCGCGTCAACTTGAAAGCGGTTTCGATTTCGCGTTGGTGCCCCTACTTCGAATCCTTCGCGGCCGGCGCGTTGATTTTGTCTTGCAGCTTCTTCACCAAATATGGATACCCCTGGCCCTGCGTGGTCAGCATGCGATGAAACTGGTCGTAATAGTTCTTCGTCATGCTCGACCCCTCGGTAACGATGTCGACGACTTTGTAGGTGCCGCCACCCTCGGCAATGACGTAGTCGACCTGAACTGGCGGATCGCGCGGTTTCAATTTGCTTTTTGCCTCGGTGCGAACCTTCGACGTGTTCTCGCCATGCTCTTTGGCCCCGCGGTAGGTCACCTCGAAATCGCGCGTTTTGTTCAGATTCTTGATGTAGTTCTTCTCCACGAGCTTACGAAGAAGGCCCGTGACCTCTTTTTGCTGCTCGGCCGACAGCTCGCCCCAGTGGACTGTGCAGTTCGAAATGGTCGGAGGGCAAGGCTTGCCGAACGTGCGTTGCGCGAGCGCGTCGTAGTCGACCATGCCGTCGATCGACTGGCGCAACTGGTCGTCTGACGCGTTCTGCTCGACAAGTTTCTTCATTTTGCCGTGCTCGCGTTCCACAAACGATTGAGCGCCCGCGACATCGGCGGAAGCACTACCAGCCAGCGTTGCCGTTGCGATGGCAAGCAGCGCGGTCGAGATGAATTGGCGAATCTGCATCGTGACGATCCTTGTTCGGTTTTTTTGTACGCTCAATCAGTCTAGTAGAAAGTTATTTCGCGCATGACGCTCGCGCAAACCCCTTTCGAGCTAGCACAAAGCCTCGTTTTAGCCCATGTCGCGCCGACAGTCGCGGTGGGCTGGGCTGTCCGCCGCGCCGGCCATGCGTGGGAGTCGCGCAGCGCGGAGGCAATCGATCGTTCGGGCGGTGGGGGCACGCCTATCGACTTTGGGCAAGGCGGAGCGATCTTCGATCTGGCAAGCCTGACCAAGCCGATGACGGCATTCGCCGCGGCGCACTCGGACTGCCATCGCACAGACGTACTCGGATCTTTTCTCGCAACGGCACGCGGCACGCCAAGCGAGAGTGTGTCACTCGAACTGCTTCTCGCGCATCGCGCGGGCCTCGAGGCCCACGCGCCGCTCTACTTGCCCCTCACCCAAGGCAAAGAAGTGAAAAGGCATCGCGCGCTCGTGCAGGCGGCATCGGCCCGTCGCGCAGACGCAGTCGGCTTGCCACCACCCGATGGCTTTGCACCCGTCTACAGCGATCTTGGTTATCTCCTCGTTGGTGAAGCGCTGGCCCAAAAAGAGCGGGCGCGCGATGCCGGCGAAATCATCGAGGCGCGCGTGGTCGCACCCCTCAAACTGCGCGATGAGCTCGGCACCGCGCGCGCTCTCGATGCGCGCGGCATTGGCTTCGCCGAGCGAGTCGTACCCACCGAGATCGTCCCATGGCGCGGCGGCGAAGTGCGCGGACGCGTTCACGACGAGAATGCATGGGCGCTCGGCAATCGCGGCGGCGAAGGTCACGCGGGAATGTTCGGCACCGTGGGAGCCGTGCTCGCATTCGGGTGCGCCGCGCTCGACGCCGTCGTGCATGGGCAAGGGCCTCTCAGCGCAGGAGACCTCGGCTGGCTCGTTACCGAGCGACCAGGCGGCACGCTGCGAGCCGGTTTCGATGGCAAAAGCGAGTGCGACTCGAGCGCCGGAAAGCGCGCAGGCCAGCGAGCTTTCGGTCATCTTGGCTTCACCGGCACAAGCCTTTGGATCGATCCCGACGCCGGTGCGGTCGTCGTGGTCTTGACCAATAGAGTGTATTATACACGCGAAAATACGAGGATTCGCGCCGCACGGCCAGCCGCCCACGACGCGCTCTTCGCGATGGCCGCGAACGCGCAAGCCCAGTAATGTCAGCAGCGAAATGTCCGAGCGGGATGGGGCGATCTCTTCGATGCCAGAGGCGCAAAAGCCGCCGCTTTCGCGAGAGGCACGCGATGCGAAGCGCCCACAAGACCAGATCGTTCGCTACCGCGCACGCGGCGAGAACCGCTTTCGCTTCGTTCGCGCCTACGCAACCACGTTTCAGGTTCTTTTTAGTTACCTCTTGCTCTCTTGGGCGAGCAAGGTTCTCGGGCGCGCCTACCAGAAGCGACACATCCAACGCGTGCACCGGCGCAACGCGCGCCGCGTCTACGAAACGATTCTCAAGCTTCAGGGCCTGTTCATCAAGGTCGGGCAAATGCTCTCGATCATGGCGAACTTTCTGCCCGACGAGTTTCGCTCTGAGCTCGAGGGGCTCCAAGACCAGGTACCACCGCGACCTTACGACGAAATTGCACCGCGCGTCGAACAGGAGCTAGGTGCGCCCATCGCCGAGCTGTTCGCTGATTTTGACCGCGTCCCGCTCGCCAGCGCGTCGCTCGGCCAAGTGCATGAAGCACACACGCGCGATCAGCAGCACGTGGTCGTCAAGGTTCAACATCAGGACATCGATGAGATCGTCCGGCTCGATTTGATGACCATCCGTCGCATCATGGGCATCGTACAGTTCTTCGTTCCCGTGCAGGGGCTCGATGCCTATTACCACCAGATCAAAGAGCTCCTTGGTCAAGAACTCGATTTCTCTGCCGAGGCCGACAACATCGAACGCATTGCGAAAAACTTCGTGGCCGATCCACGCGTGCACTTTCCAACCCCGGTGCGCGAGCTGTCAACGCGTCGTGTGCTCACGACAACCTTCATACAAGGCCAAAAAATATCCGATTTGCGCGGTCTCGACGCGATAGGAATCGACAAAAAGGAGCTCGCAAGCAGGCTCGTTCGCGTCTACTGCCAGATGATCTTCGTGGACGGCGTTTACCATGCCGATCCGCACCCCGGGAACATCCTGGTCAACCAGAACGGCGATCTCGTTTTGCTCGATTTCGGCGCTGTTGCCGAACTCTCGCAACCCATGCGCGAGGGCATTCCAGAGTTTCTCGAGGGCGTGCTTCGCCGCGATACCGACCGACTCATTCGCGCGCTCCGCAAAATGGGTTTTCTTTCACGCACGAGCGACGAAGCCATCAGCGAGAAAATCATTGAATATTTCCATAAGCGCTTTCAAGAAGAGGTAAAGCTCGAATCTTTCAATTTGAAAGACATCAAGATCGACCCCCACCGCGGCATCGAAAATCTGCTCGATTTGCGCAAGATGAATGTGGGGCTGAAAGAGCTTTCGGGCGCGTTTCACGTGCCGCGAGACTGGGTTCTGCTCGAGCGAACCCTGCTGCTCGTTTACGGATCTTGTTCCATGCTCGACCCGGAACTCAATCCCATGGCTATCATCCAGCCCTATCTGTCAGACTTCGTTCTTGGGAATCGCGATTGGCAAAAAGTGGCGATTGACACCGTGCGCGACATGGCGCTTGGCGCCGTCACGCTGCCGGAAGATCTGCGCAAGTTCCTGGTGCGAGCCGCGCGCGGTGAGCTCGAGGTGCGTGTCCGGGGCATTTCCGAAGCGGCGACGATCTACGCGGGCCTCCGTCAGATCATTTACACAGCCATCGGCCTTGCAGCAGGATATGCAGCGTTCACGCTTTACATTAGCGGCAAGAGCGGCATCATGATGAAAGGTTTTGCTGTCACATCCGGCATCTTCATGCTCATGCTGCTGTTTTCCTCGGTTTTCTCGCGCCCCAAAAGGCGATAAACGAGCCATTGAAATTAGAATTCATTTGGGTGCGGACGGCTCCTCGACAACGGGCAAGAAGATGCCACGCTCGGTTTGTTGCACTTGCTCGGCAAGGCGTGCTCGCTCGAGAGCGGTGGCGATCTGGTCAACGAATGCCTCGAGGTGCTGACGCCCATCAAAACCAAAGACGCGTCTTTTGCCGGTGGGCATAACGCCAATCACGCCAACGCGATTGGTAGAAACTTCGAGTGGAAGATAGAGCGCGGAGGCCGAAGGCAGCGTGCCCGTACCCTGGCCGGCAGACTTTCCGTGACGCCACACCCACTCAACCACGCCCATTTCTTTGTCGTCGGGCAAAAACATCCATGGCTCGTTGCCAATGCCAAAAAGCCTGCCATCGCCATCGGCAACGAACACGGTGCACTTGGCGCCAAAGACATCGTGCACGTGCTTGGTGCCGACAAACAGCACATCGTCGGTAGTTTTTGCTACCGCGAGCGCACGGCTCAACGAATACAGACTTGCGGTGCGGATCTCGCGCTCGTGCGCCGCATCGGCTTGGTCGCGCACGCGCCTGGTAAGGCCACCGATGACCGTGGCCACGAAAAACATGACAAAAAAAGTAATGATATGATGAAGGTCGATAACAGCAAAACTAAGATACGGCGGAATGAAATAGTAATCGAAAGCAAGAATCGAAAGAATGGCAGCCGTGAGTGACGGCACGAGCCCCCATCGCATGGAAAGAACCACGATGCCGAGCAAATACAGCATCACGACATCGGCCAGCTGCTGAGGGCCAAAGAACATATTTCCCAGAAATGTGCATATTGCAACATCAGCCGCGGCAGCCAGCAAGCCGGAAGCCGACTGAGTTGCTTTCTCGACCACGGGAGGCAACGGCTCGTGCGCATGGCCTTCGCTGCGCGGCAACGTGCCTGACAGAACATGGACGTCGATGTCGCCGCTCGAGCGAACGAGCTCGTCGAGAAAGGAGCGAACGAACACATCGCGCCATCGTGCATGCGTGGGTTTGCCCACAAGAATGCGCGTGACGTTGCGCGAGCGTGCGAAGCGGATAATCTCGGCTGGTCCGCTATTCCCGTTATTTCCGCTCAACGTGAGGGCCTCGCCGCCAAGACCCTGCGCGAGCTGCAAGTGGCGGCCAACCCGATCGCGATCTTTTTGTGAAAGGCGAAGCGAAGACGGCGTTTCCACGTAAGCGGCAATCCATTCGGCATCGAGGCTCGTCGCAAGCCGACGCGCGGAGCGAAGCAGGTGCGCCGAGGCAGGACTCGGACTGATGCACACGAGCAGTCGATCGCCCGCGGGCCAAGTGCGTTCGATACCATGCGCCTCGCGATAACGACGCATTTGCGCATCGACCCGCTGCGCTGTGAACCTTAGAGCGATCTCGCGCAGAGCGATGAGGTTGCCTTCGCGAAAGAAGCCTTTTTCGGCCAGACGCGCCTCGTCGGGCACGTACACTTTGCCCTCTTTGAGCCGCTCGAGAAGCTCGTCGATGGGAAGGTCGATGAGGCGCACATCGTCTGCGTTCGCGAAGACCGCATCGGGCACGACTTCACGAACGATGACATGCGTAATCTGGGCGACGACGTCGTTCAGGCTCTCGATGTGCTGAACGTTCATGGTCGTGTAAACATCGATGCCCGCGTCGAGCAGCTCCTCGACGTCTTGCCAGCGCTTGGCGTGGCGCGAGCCGATCGCGTTGGTGTGCGCCAGCTCGTCGACGATCAAGAGTCCCGGACGACGCGCGAGTGCCGCGTCCAAATCCATTTCTTCAAGCTTGATGGTGCGGTGTTCTACCTTGCGCCGAGCAAGAATTTCGAGGCCGAGCAAAAGCGCGCCCGTATCGTAACGACCATGCGTTTCGACAATGCCAACGACGACGTCGCGCCCTTGCTCGCGATCGAGGCGCGCGGCCTCGAGCATTGCGTACGTTTTGCCAACGCCTGGGGCAGAGCCGAAAAAGATGGTGAGCTTCCCGCGCTGAGCGCGCGACTGTTCCGCGTGTACACGCTCGAGAAATTCTTCGGGCGTAGGACGCCGCGACGGCATTGGCTTTCCATGTACCCGCTCAGGTGCTGAGCGTGCGGGACAGCTCCATCGTGCGGGCGTTCTCAGGCACGCGCTCGAGAAAAAAAGCTTTCCACGCCGGATCGCGAATCATTGCCGCGCGCTCGAGGATTCGCACACGCGCCGTAGCCAGCGCCTCGCGTGCGCCATCGTGATCGCCGAGGGCAATGCGAGTTTCGGCGAATGTGAGGCGCAAGTACGATTCGCCTTCCTCGACGCCACCGAGATCGTCGAGCAGTCGCACGGCCTCGCGAGCGGGCGCCTCGGCGCGATCGATCCGATTCCCATCGAGGTGAATGCGCCCGAGCACCGCGTAGGCGTACGCGCCAAGAGGAGAAGCTGCGCCGCCACCTGCGAGGGCAATCGTTGCTTCGCGCTCGGCTCCTTCGAGATCACCGCTGCGGGCAAGAAACACAGCACGGTACAGACGCGCGGCTGCCTCCATGCGCCGGTCGCCCTGGGCAACGAACGCCTCAATGGCCGAATTGGCGCGCTCGAGGGCTCCCGTGATGTCGCCTTGCCTCGCCACAAGCATGGCCGAGTGATGTCGCACACTCGCCGTTACACCGGTAAGACCCATGCGCTCGCCCGCTACAGCGGCATCGCTGAGCGCGCGCTCGGCGTCGGCATAGGCCCCGAGTTCGATGCACGCCGACGCCGCACTCACCACCTGCCGGCACGCTGCTCGCGTGTCGCCGGCCTCTTCGAATTTGCCAATGGCGATGTTGTAAAGAGACAGCGCCGTGGCCGCGTCACCCGCAACCTGAGCACGGTAAGCACGCGTTCGATAGACGTGGGCGACCGCAAGCGGATCCTCACCTTGGCTTCGCGAGAGCTCGAAGGCGTCGTCGATTCGACGGAGGATTTCATCGGCAGAAAGGTAGTGACCTACCTCCATGAGCACGCAAGCGGCTCTGGTAAGGGCAACGAGATGGGCCTGCGTGAGGCGTCCGGTGGCGCGCACCTCGCAAAGCTCGTCGACCAAGCGATGCAGATTGGCGTACTCGCCAAGGCGCGCGCTTGCCTCGATGACCTCGCCTGCCGCGAGAAACCAACGGCGCGCGCTCTGCGGCAAGAGGGGTAGAGCGCGCTCGGCACACGACTTGGCGAGCGCGTTCTCGGCACGCCATCTGTGAGCTTCGGCCTTGCGGAGAAGCAGGCGACCGAGCACCTCGCCCTCGGCACCGCAGGCGATGCCCGCGTCGGCGCGCTCGAGGCACGCAGCAAGATCGTTGCCTTCCAGCGCTTGGGCCGCGGCACGGCGATAGAGCGTGATCGCGCGCTTTGGCTCGCCCCCGCGTTCGAGATGTTCGGCAAGGACAACGGCCTCACTTTCGCCGACTTTCTCGAGCCACTGCGCCGCAAGCTTGTGGCCGAGCGTACGGTCTTTGTCGGTGAGTGTCGTGTACGCCGTTTCCGCAATGAGTGCCTGCCGGAAAACGTATTCTTGCTCGCCATGGAACTTCGTTTGATCGCGCCGCGAAATGAGCTCGCGCTCGCAGAGTTCGTCGAGCCACACGCCAACGTGCGCGTCGCCTTGCTCGCCAGCGAGCAGGGCAATGACGCCGCTCCTCCAGAACGATTGCCCAAAAACGCTGGCGGCTCGAAGCACGCGACGCGCATCGGGTTCGAGCGCTTCGAGCCGCGCCTGAACCATCGCGAGCACGGTGCCGGGTAAAGCCAGTGGAGGTGGCGCGCGCGAGGGACGACGCCTCGCGTCGGTTGCCGAGTCAGCCGGCGGCGCAATCGAACCGGTGTTCATGGGTAGACCCAAGCGGCCTTGACTAATGCCGAGCGAGACAGACCGAATGAGTTCCTCGAGGTAGAACGCATTGCCCGCCGCTCTATGCACGACGTGCTCGACGACGTCGTCGGGCGTGTTGTCGCCAAGCACCTGGCGAACGAGTTTTTCGCTCGCTTTTTTCGACAGCTCTTTGAGGACAAGCTCTTGTACGCCTCGTTCCTTGAACAAATTGGGGAACAGATCGAACGCTTCCGGGCGCGCGAGCGACAGCACCATGAGCGGTTTGTCGGCAAGGGCACGCAGTGCCGCGTCGACGAACTTGACGCTCGGCAAATCTCCCCAATGCAAATCCTCGAGCACCAGCAAGACGGGATGTTCCGTGCATTCTGCATGGAGCCAGTCTTCGAAGGCGCGCCGCATCTGGTCGCCCATGAGAACCGGATCTTGGCGCGCCGCACGCAACTGAACGTTGTCGTCTTCAGGAAGTGACAGACCGATTAGCTCGCAGAGAAACTGCGTGACGCGAGCGCGCTCTGCGGGCGCGACATGCCTGGCTACGCGAGCCCGCACTTTCTCGCGCTGAACGCGCACATCTTCACCGTCTTGTGTGTCGGCCGCAGCGCGCAGGATTTGCCCAAGCATGCCGAAGGGAGAACGCGCACGCATAGGATCGCCGCGGCTCGTCCACACCTCGTGGACCGTCCCGCGGTGGCTGAGCGTGCGTAGGAACTCGTAGCGCAGGCGCGATTTGCCGACACCTGCCGGAGCCGTCACGAGCACCACACGCGCAACGTCGTCGGCCACGACCTCGGCGAAAACGCTCTCGAGCATGACAAGTTCGCGCTCGCGACCGACACACGGCGTTGGCTTGCCGAGAAGCATGCGGCCAGCATCGGGCGAGGCTTGCTCGCCCTCGAGAAAAAGCCCTGATGTGGTGTCTCCGCGAACGACGAAGCGCTCGTCGAGCAGCCCCGCGGTGACTTCGTCGATGTGGACGCGGCGGCTGCCCCCCGAGGCGAGCGCATCGACCGAAAGCTGAGAGACCCTGCGGATGGCCCGGTCAACCGCGTCGCCCGCTGGCACGCCGTCGTCGAGCACGGCGCGACCCGTGGCGAGAACCATTGGCGCCAGAGGTGCGGCGGCACGCATCGACAGCACACAGCGGGCCGCACGCGCGGCCTGATCGGTCGCGCCGTGGCGACCAGGCAACGTCACGACGATGACACCGCGATTGCCTGGTTCGATCTGCGCACCGAACGGAGAAATGGCCGTGCGAAGGACTTCGGTGAGCGAAACGAGCCCCTGCCACGTGCCATCGGCGAACATGACTTCGTCATCGGCCTTTGGGGGCGATGCAACGGCCACCACACTGACGAGCCGCTGCTCGCCGCGCGTGAGGAAGTCGGTATGCGTGCTCGTCTCGCGAAACGAAAACGACGCAAGACTGTCGGTTGTCCCCAGAGCCGCGAGCTCGGCGGCTGCAACGCCTCCGTCGAGCGGCCGCTGCAAGACGTCGCGAGAGAGCATGCGCGCAATCAGATCGTCCAACGCAAACGGCACGTCCTTGCGCAGCTCGCGCGCACGCGGAGGCTTGTCGAAGAGCATTTTTGCGAGCACCGCGATCTCGTCTTCGCCCGCAAAGGCGGGCTTGCCCGTGACGCACTTGAAAAGCACGGCGCCAAGGGCGAAAACATCGGCGCGCGCGTCGACGTGTTTGATGCCACGGGCTTGCTCTGGCGACATGTACCCAAGCGTGCCGAGGATCACGCCGGTGTTCGTGATAGAACTTGCCTCGAGCCCCATTCGGGCAATGCCAAAGTCGATGATGGTAGGGCGCTCGATATCGCCGTCGCGGAGAATGAGGTTCGTTGGCTTGATGTCGCGATGAATGATGCCCTTGGCATGCGCGACCGCCAGCGTTTCGGCAACGCGCGTGACGAGTCGGACGGCTTCGCTCATCGTGAGGCCCGTACGCGCAAGCCGCTTGGCAAGGGTTTCACCGTGAAGCCATTCCATCGCGAGAAAAGGCGAACCATCGGGCATGGCTCCGTGCGCGACGTGGCGCACAATGCCCGGATGGCTAAGTTTCTCGAGAATGCGGGCCTCGCGGTAGAGGCGCTCTTTGTGTTCGCCAGCGTCACGGCCAAAGAGAACCTTGAACGCCACCTCACCACCGATCCGCCGATCATGTGCGCGGAAAACGGCCGACATGCCGCTCGTGCTCACACGGCGCTCGATCTCGAATCGGTCCGCGACAACGGTTCCTGCGTCCACGTGCGCCCGATCATATCGGCAATGTGGGACACTCGCTATCCCACCAATTCGAGCCGGTTATTGACTATCGATGGTGCCGTAGCGGCTGCGAAGCTCCGGCAGCGCAGCGGCAATGACATCGCGGCATTGGTCTCGCAGCGCACCAACGTCGGATGGGCCGAGGCCCTCGGTTGAAAGCGGCTCGAGGATCTTCGCGCATGCACGCGCGCGCCCGAACCACTTGGAGTCCTTGGGGCGCATTTCTCGGGTGCCGGCGATCGCGATGGGAAGCACCGGAACACCGGCCTTGATGGCGAGATGGAAAGCACCGTCTTTGAATCGCAATAGCTTTCCGTCTTTCGAACGCGTTCCTTCCGGGAAAAGCATAATTGGGATTCCCGCTCGCAAGGCACGCTCACACTCTTCCATCATGGCGCGAATGCTATCGCCTTGGCCACGACGCAACTTGATATCGCCACAAAGGCGCATGGCCCAGCCCGTAAGAGGGGGTCGAAAAAGTTCCTCCTTCGCCACCCAACGCATGTCCCAAGGCAACCACGAGAGAAGAAATGGATCAGCCGTTGACTCGTGGTTCGAGACAACGACGTAGGCGCAATGCCCAATGTCGGCGGGTGGACTACCCTCGACGTGGAAATGCCAAAGAGGCGTGAGCCAGCTCGATGTGCGCCCGAAGCGGCGCATCCACCGGCCAGGCATGCGCTGCGTGGGGTCGTTGCGATGCCGAACCGACGAGACGGCCATAACCGGAAGATACGCGGTGAGAGTGAGTACGAACTCGGCGTACGTGTAGATGCCAGGAAGAATGGTATTCAACGCAAAGCACTTATATCCGACATTTCACGAGGACTTCGTCACGAGTGCGTCAGAGTGCCGACAATGTTGGCGGTGACGCGGATCGAAACGTCGGCGACTCTTGACGACGCATTTGCGAGCGATATTGTCCGAGACAATGTTGCGAGCGCAAGCATGCGCTCGTTCGCCACCGACAGGCGTGCTCTGTGCACATTGCCGTCGACTCTAAGGACCCCATTGTGGGAATAGGTGAACAAGAATGACCGGACGATTTGTACTCGTCGCAGCGCTCTTCGGAGTTGTAGCTTGCACGAACTTAATAAACGATTCGAATGACAACTTATCTTCCGTGGAGCAACCGCTCGACACAAGTGCCACGATTTACGGCGACGCAATAGCACCCGATTGGGACTTGAATGGCTGGGGGTGGAGCTCGTCGTCGAGCATCGTCACGTCGCCGGCACTCGGCGCCAACTCGATCCGCGTGACCATGAATGCCGCGTGGAGCGGCTTCGTTTTCGCGCACTTGACGAATGGCGTAGCCAACAACATCGCCCCAGCGACGTACGCATCCCTCGATTTCGACATCAATCCGGGGCCAAGTGTTGCATCCGCGCTTTCCTCGCTTGTACTCGATTTCGACAACGGATCGAACACCGTGCCCATTACGAGTATGCTCCAAAGTCCGCTTACGCCGAACACCTGGTCGCATGCCCATGTCGACATCGCCACGGCCAACAGCGCCAATGCACCGTATTTCCGTATGAACTTCTTCAACAATTCCACGGCAACCGGGTTCTCGTTCTACCTTGACAACGTGGTGCTCGGCGCCGCGACGACGCCGCAGCCCCCCTCGCCTCCTTCCCCCGCCGGCCCCGTCTCACCGATCGCGGTGGCGCGAAGCACGGTGGCGGGGCAAACCTGCGACAGCTACACGTGGCAGGACGACGCGGGACGTCCGCGCACCGCCGACTTCGTCGACGATGCGTACCTTGGCGGCTACATAAGGCGCTTCACCTACCAGCTTCCGAATGGCACAACACGTACGGCCGTTGGCGGCATCGACGGTACGAGCGGGTACCAAGGTTTCGGCTACCTCGTAAGTCACTATTCCACCGGCTCCAATGGCGGGGCCGATAGCGCCGACTCACGCGATCCCGATTACTCCGCCACGCTGAAGAACAACGGTCACTCGCAGCTTCTATGGCAAGGTCGGCACCACTTGATCCGGCGCTACACCGCTGACTTGCACCCGGTTGTCTACGGCTCGACGTCGACGCGCGGCACCGTGCACGCCACAGTGTACTGGCTGCTCGCAACAGGGCGCGCGCCCATCCTTTTCAGCGTAACGTTCGACTCGAGTGCGAACGGACCCAACCTCATTGTCACCGACTCGCGCGCGCCTTACGGCAACGTTGCCTGGGACGGCACAGCAACAGGTTCAGCGAATGTATCGGGGGTGTCATGGGGAGACAAGTTCCGCTTCCTGAGCGACACCTCGAATACCAGCGGAAACTTCACGACGAGAAGCGCGTGGACGTACAACCAAGCCAACACGATCCCGTTTGCCTATGCCTGGGCAACGTCGGCAGACGCCGAAATGGGCATCGTGAGTACACGCACGTACGCCACGGATGTTTCGGCCGAGGACGCGGGCGTTTGGTTTGACAGCAAGAACGTCATCCACGGCAGCGAGTGGATCAACCAAAACTGCTGGGGCACAACGAGTTCGACACAAAAGTCATGCGCATCACCTTCAATGGACGGCGCAGGCTCTGTCATCGTTGGCTCGTCGTACTGGCCCTTCCAGCTCGTCAACTTTGCGATGAGCGCTTCGCCGACGACGAACAAGAAAATCGCGTGGGGCACCAGCTACGGTGCGCTTGGCTGGCAAAGCGTCAGCTCGTTCGGAACCCGCACGTATAGTGGCTACCCGCTCACGAGCTACGCCACGAACGTCGTGCTCGGTCGCCACACCGATCAGGCTGTACTCGCCGAGGTTCACGCCCAAGAAGCCGTGCGTTCGACAACGCTCACGGCAACATCAGGAACGGTGCAAACGAGCGGCCCCATAGGTGTCGAGCGCACCGACACCGTGACTTACTCGCCGGCAGGCTACGACCCAGTTTATGGCGCATGGCGCATTCAGGCGAACGCGTCGGGGCTCGCCTCGTTCACCACGCGAACCTCTGCGGGTTCGATTGTGCAGCCGATGTACATCATCAGCAATGCTGGCACGGCCGGGCCCGTTGTCACACTCGACAACGTCGTTCTGAAACCCGACGCCGATTACTTCGCCAGCATCAATGGCACCACGGTGTGGATCACGCTTTCCCGCACGCTTACAGGCTCACACACGTTGAGCATTCAAACGCGGTAATCACACGAGTGCGGCACTAGCCGGCGCAGCGAGCCGTTACGACACGCGCGGGCACGCGGTCGTCAGCGGCTTGCTGATGCCAGCACTTGGTCACCTCGAGAACTGCACGCTGAGGCGCAATAGGCGGTACCGGCAGTCGTCATGTAGGCGGTAAGTTTTTTTATGTACCGCTCCGCTGTCGGCTCACCATTCTTGCGGCAACGGTCCGTGCACGCCTGATCGTCTTTGCAACCGTCAATGCAATTGAGAATGGCTTGCGCGTTTGGATCGTGCATAACGAAGTACAATGCCTCGCACCACTTCGTTGCCAGGCACTCGTCGCACGCGTCTCCGTCATTTTTGTACTCGTCGCAGTTAACAGGCACAGGCGCCGAGCAGGTGCCGGCGTATTGCTGCATATTGTAGTTATTGCTACCTCCCGCGAGGACGGTACCTCCAACGTACATTGTACCGCTGCCTTCCGATAACGGGACGTTATCGCATGATCCGTTAGCGCAGTTGTTGTTGGTGTACGTGGGGCTGCCGATGCTGCTGTAAGTTGCCTGCGAGTATTTGCAGCACTGCTGTATGGGCGATGCCACGTTGAGCGACTCGCTGGACGTAGGATCCTTGGTAGGATCATGGGCGTCGTCGCTCGAGGATGAGCAGGCAACGCATGTAAAGAGGACCACAAGGGTTGATAGGATGGTTTTTCGCATACATACCCAGTCGACCGGATTTTGCCGGAAGTTGCGTGCACGAGAATATTTTTTGAGATACACACAAAATCACAATAGAATCAATTAGTTACAGCGAACGCATGCCTGCCAGGAAGACAGTGCTTCGCTTGCGCCTGCTAGAGCACCGAACAGTTTGAGGCATCGGCCAGGACGTTCGCGCAGCGCTGGCCGCCATGGCCAGGTCCGAGCGCGTTCAGCTCGATTCGGAGAAGAGCTCGCCCGCCGAAGTGACCGAGGTAGCCTCGCGGATCCAGCCGCTGAGGATCGCGATATCCGAGCAATCGAGAATACGCGCCTTCTGCTCCGAAGAGACGTGGATGCTGCGAGCCTCGAAAACCCCGAGTACCCCTTCGGCAAGTCCCTTCGCGATTCCTCTCGCCTCGCCTCTCGCCTCGCCTCTCGCCTCGCCTCTC
>Ga0123357_10000915_pt1 | contig 29943 bp, 24 predicted proteins | sample TergutEmb28metaG_FD_89873 | JGI IMG/M metagenome (GOLD analysis project Ga0123357, IMG submission 89873) | Embiratermes neotenicus P4 segment gut microbial communities from Petit-Saut dam, French Guiana - Emb289 P4 | ecosystem: Host-associated > Arthropoda: Insects > Digestive system > Gut ...
GAGGACTGTCACCCGCAACTGCCTCGGGTCGTGGTGCGGCCGCACGAGCACGGTTCCCGACGCCGAGCCGAAACCGTGTTCGACGGCGTTTTGGCACACCTCGGTCAAGACGAGCGCCAGGTTCGTGGCCACGTCGGCGGGCACCAGGCCGAACGACCCCTCGCGGCTCATCCGGACCTTGCCGCCCATCGTCGCGACATCGCCGACCATCTTGAGCAGCCGGTCCGCCACGTCGTCGAAGTTCACCTGGGAGGTAAATGCCTGGGAGAGGATCTCGTGGACGACCGCGATGGCCGACACGCGCTTCATGGCCTCGTTGAGCGCCGCCTGGGCCTCGGGCGAGGAGATACGGCGCGCCTGCATCCTCAGCAGCGCGGCGACCGTCTGGAGGTTGTTCTTGACCCGGTGGTGGATTTCGCGGATGGTCGCGTCCTTCGTCAGCAACTGGCGTTCCTGGCGTCGCAGCTCTGTCATATCCCGGCACATGACCAGCAGGCCCGCCGGCCCGCGGTCGGTGAGCAACGGCAGGATGCGCAGGCGGACGCTGGCGGTTTCGGATTCCAGGTCGACCTCGCGGGAACCCTTGCCGAGCAGGGGGGAACTGATCGGCTGTTCGACGGGGTCGCGGTGCGCGGCGAGCATCGGCCGGGTGGTCTCCACGAAACTCTCGCCCTCCAGGTCGCTGGCCAGGCCCAGCCGCCTGTAGGCCGACAACGCGTTGGGGCTGGCATAGGCGATCGTCCCGAAATAGTCGATGCGCAGGATGCCGTCGCCCACCCGGGGAGACAGCCCCGGCACCGGCTCGTCGCGGTCGATGGGGAACTGGTGCGCGCGCACCATGCCCGCCAAAATCTCGGCCAGTTCCAGGTAGGTGTCCTCCAGCGCGCCCGGCGCCCGGGTGCCCATGCGGTTGGTGTGCATCTCCACGACGCCGACGCACCTCATTGGACGAGGGGAGACGCCGCCCGTGCCCCCGTGCTCCGCGCCGCCCGCCTCCTGCCCATCGTCGTGGGGGGCGTCGCCGCGCCCGTCGGCGCTGTCCCCGACCAGGATGGGCACGGCTTGCACGTCGACGGGTATCCCCGAACTCAGCCGGTTGATGCTGGTATAGCTCATCTCGTGCGACAGGTACGCCTCGGTGACCAGGTGTTCGGGGTCGTAGGCGATGTCCTCCCCCACCACGTCGTCCTCCAGGGACGTCGGGCCCGTCGAGGGGCGGACCTGCGCGCAGGCCCAGAAAACGTTGTCGTCGCGGTCGGGAACCCACAGGATCAAATCGGCGAACGCGAGGTCCGACAACAACGACCACTGGTCGACCAGGCGTGACAACCATGCGCGGTCGGTGTCGTCCAATCCGCAGTGGGCGTCGATGACCTGGTCCATTGTCAGCATGGCCTCACTGTACCGGTCCGCACCAAGGCAAAGCGCCGGAAAGTGGCTTTCGCCGCCCCCGGCTGGCAGAATGGGTCAGCGGTTCAACACACGACAGGAGACTGACATGGGCAAAGGTGGACGCAAGCGCCGTGCGCGCAGGAAGAACGCCGCGAATCACGGCAAGCGACCGTGCGCCTGACATCGGCACGCCACACCAGCACCTTGCCCCCGCGACGCGGGGGCTTTTTGCTGTCCTAGACGCGTCAGGAACACCCCTCACACGCCACTAGGCGTACCGCACGGTCAGCGATTCGCGGACGCGGACGCGCAGCTCGTCGGGGGCCTGTTCGCGGCAGCCCCGGCGTATCAAGACGCGCAGCGCTTCTTCTACCTCGTAGTGGTCCAGGCACGGCTCGCAGGCGAGCAGGTGCATACGGACATCGTCCATTTCGTCGGACGACAACGCGTTGTCGTGGAAGGAATAGACCCAGTCCAGCATGTGCCGGCATTCGTCGACATCGGGCGTGTCAGGCATGAATCCCCCCTGAAATCAAACCGCTTTCGCGGGCGTAATCCGCCAGCGAATCTCGTAATTGCGTTCTTCCCCGGTTGAGACGCGACATGACGGTGCCGATCGGCGTCCCCATGATCTCCGCGATCTCCTTATACGAAAAGCCCTCCACGTCGGCCAGATAAACGGCCAACCGGAAATCCTCCGACAACGCGTTCATGGCGTCTTTGACGGTCGAATCCGGCATCCGCTCCAGGGCCTCCATCTCCGCCGACCGCAACCCCATCGAGCTATGCGACTCCGCGTGGGCCAACTGCCAATCCTCGACGCCGTCGGAGGACGATTCCTGCGGAGATCGCTGCTTCTTGCGATACGTGTTGATGAAGGTGTTCGTCAGGATGCGGTACAGCCACGCCTTGAGGTTCGTCCCCTTCGTGAACTGGCTGAACGCCGTGTATGCCTTCAGGTACGTCTCCTGGACCAGGTCTTCGGCGTCGGCGGGGTTGCGCGTCATGCGCAGCGCCGCACCGTACAACTGGTCGAGATAGACCATCGCGTCTTGCTCGAAACGCATCGTGCGTTCGGCGTCAGTTTCCGGGGCTGCTTCGACGTGGGACAACGTGGGCGCGCTCATGGCCCATGAGCCTAGTGACATATTGGCCAAGGCACCAGCGGACGCGTCGGCGCGCGCGGTGGAAACGCCCAGTTTCGGCGCCTCAGCGGCGGTGTGCGTCACCGTCGCGTCCCTTGTCTTCGCGGCCAACATGCCAGGCATAACGACCCTGCGGCGCGGAACTATTCCCGTGCGGCGGTTTGGCAGCGGGCGCGGAACGCGGGACGATGAGGGTATGAGCATCGTGCGTGGCATCGCCAGGACCGCCCTGGCGGGCTATTTCCTTTACAACGGCGTGAGCGCCGTCCGTCGTCCGGCCCAAGACGAGCTTGAGCCGTGGGCGCAGAAAATCCTTCCGGTCAAACAGAACTTCCTGCCCGGCGCGTTGGCGGCGTATCTGCCCCAAGACGCCACCGGTCTCGTGCGGGCGCATGGCGTGACCGAGATCGTCGGCGGGCTCGCGCTGGCCTCCGGCATCGGGCGGCGGCCCGGCGCGGCCCTGGTGGCGGCGACGCTGATCCCGCGCCTGTTGGCGTCCAACCCGTTGGCCGCGCCCGCCCCCGAACGCGGCGAGCGCGTCGGTGTGTTCGTGAAGAACCTCGCCCTGTTCGGCGCCGCCGTGCTGGCGTCCATGGACACCCAGGGCAAGCCCAGCCTCGCCCACAAGGCCAAGGTCCGCAAAGCAGAATCCGCTCAATGACGCCCTGGGAGGCGCCGACGGCGCCCGGCCCGTTGGTGAGGACGGTGCGCCTGCCCGGCTCCAAGTCGATCGCGGCACGGGCGCTCGTGCTGGCGGCCCTCGCCGACGGGGCCAGCGTGCTGCACGGGGTGCCCGACGCGCGCGACTCGCGGATCATGCGCGCCGGGTTGGAGGCGTTCGGGACGGTGTTCACCGATGACGAAGGCGAGGAGGGCTTGCGCGTCACGCCGGGGACGCTGACCGGCGGCGGGACCGTCGACTGCGGCCTGGCCGGGACGGCCATGCGGTTCCTCCCGCCCCTGGCCGCGTTGGCGACGGGCACCACCCAGTTCACCGGCGACCCGCAAGCCTCCAGCCGTCCCGTCGGGCCGCTGCTGGCCGCGTTGGCCGAACTCGGCGCGCAGGTCAGCGAACCGTACGCCCTGCCGTTTAGCGTCGGCGCTGCGCCCAGGCCGAACGGCGGGCCCGTTCACGTCGACGCGTCGGGGTCGAGCCAGTTCCTCTCCGGGCTGCTGCTGTCGGGGTGCCTGTTCGACCGGGGGCTGGCCATTGAGCACACGGGCGAGACGCTGCCGTCGCTGCCGCATATCCAGATGACTGTCGCCATGCTGCGCGACCGGGGCGTCGAGGTGGGCGCCGACGACGACGCCCGCCGCTGGGCGGTTCGCCCCGGCGCCATCGCGGCGCGCGAGGAATGGATCGAACCCGACCTGACGAACACGGCCACCTTCCTGGCTGCGGCGCTGGTCACCGGCGGCAGGGTCCGGGCGTTGTGGCCCGCCGGCTCCGTCCAACCCGCAGGCCCCCTGCTGGGCGTGCTCGAAGCCTTCGGGGCGTGCCTCTCCTTCCACATGGTGGACGGACGGCGGATGGTCCTGGCCGACGGCGCGGACGGGGTGCAGCCGGCCGACGTGGACCTGGGCGCGGTCAGCGAGTTCACGCCGGTCGCCGCCGCACTGGCGGCCCTGGCGCCGGGGCCGTCCAGGCTTCGTGGCGTCGGGCATATCCGGGGCCACGAGACCGACCGGCTCGCCGCCCTGGCTGCCGAACTGACGGCGTTGGGCGCGCGCGTGGACGAGCGTCCCGACGGCCTGCGGATCGTCCCGAAGCCGTTGCGGGCGCGCCAGCCGTTCCGCACGTACGGCGACCACCGCATGGCCCACGCCGCCGCCCTGCTCGGCCTGGCAGTGCCCGGCCTGAGCGTCGACGACATTTCCGTCACGACGAAGACCCTGGCGGATTTCCCCCGCCTGTGGCACGACCTCGTCCAAGGCAGCCGATGAGGTCGCCCGGGCGCGACGCGATCACCGACGACCCGCAGGCGGGCTATGGCCGCCCGCCCAAACGCACCCGGCCCCGCACCAAGGACCGGCCCAGCTATGGCGACGCGGTCAGCGCGCAGGTCGTCGCCGTCGACCGGGGGCGGTACCACTGCCTGCTGGACTCGTCTGTCCGCACCGTCGTCGCGACGAAAGCGCGGTCCCTGGGACGCACGGGCGTCATCGTCGGCGACCGCGTCCGGCTCGTCGGGGACACCTCCGGCGACGAGGGCACGCTGGCGCGGGTGGTGGTGGTCGATGAACGCGGCACCGTCCTGCGCCGCACCGCTGACGACGACGACCCCTTCGAGCGGCCCATCGTCGCCAACGCCGACCAACTCGCCATCGTCACCGCGCTGGCCGACCCTCCCCCGCGTCCCGGCATGATCGACCGCGTGCTGGTCGCCGCCTACGACGGCGGGCTCGGCCCGCTCCTGATGCTGACCAAGGCCGACCTAGCAACCCCCGACCCGTTGACCGCCATCTACGAGCCGCTGGGCGTGCTCACGCTCGTTCTGGAGCCCGGTTGCGACCTCGACCCCCTGCGGGCGCTCCTAGCGGGGCACAGGACCGTTCTGGTGGGCCATTCGGGCGTCGGCAAATCCACGCTCGTCAACGAACTCATCCCCGGCGCGGGCCGGGCCACCGGCGACGTCAACGACGTGACCGGGCGGGGGCGGCACACGTCCACCAGCGCGGTCGCGCTCGAACTGCCGGAGCCTGGGGGCTGGATCATCGACACGCCGGGGGTCCGCTCGTTCGGGCTGAGCCACGTCACCGTCGACTCGATCGTCGCGGCTTTCCCCGACCTGGACGCGTTGACCGACGACTGCCCGCGCGGTTGCCTCCACGATTCGCAGGCCATCGAATGCGCCTTCGACGAGGCCGTCACCGACGGGCGCCTGGCCCCCGAACGCCTCGAATCCTTCCGCCGCATGGAACGCGCCTGGATGACGCCCGAGCATTAGAGGCCTATTCATAGATCCCGCCTACCGTGGCCAATTCGACGTGGGAGATTGCTCCCGTACGTTTGTCGGAGATCGCCTGTGAATGGCGAGGGCATGGGGGTCGTCCCCCATCTGGTCATGGGGATGCATTAGGGTGAGTCCATGCCCGATCAAGCGTTGCTCGACGATATGAGACTGGCGCACATGCTGGCCGACCAGGCGGACGCGATCACGATGGACCGCTTCAGGGCCGCCGACCTGGTCATCTCGGCCAAACCCGACCTCACCCCGGTGACCGACGCCGACCTGGCCGTCGAAGACGCCGTCCGCGCCATGCTGAGCCGCACCCGTCCGCGCGACGCCGTCCACGGCGAGGAACGCGAGGACTCCGGCTGGGGGCCGCGGCGCTGGGTGCTCGACCCGATCGACGGGACGGCGAACTACCTGCGCGGCGTGCCGGTGTGGGCCACCCTGATCGCCCTCATGGACGGCGACCAGGTGATCGCCGGCGTCGTGTCCGCCCCGGCGCTCAACCGCCGCTGGTGGGCCAGCCTGGGCGGCGGGGCGTTCAGCGGGCGCACCCTGTTGACGGGCAAACAGTGCCGCGTCTCGTCGGTATCGACCATCGACGACGCCTCGCTGTCGTACGCGTCGCTGAACGGCTGGATCGCCTCGGGGCGCGGGCAGCAATTCGTCGACCTGTTGCGGGATTGCTGGCGCACGCGCGCCTACGGCGATTTCTGGAGCTACATGCTGCTGGCCGAGGGCGCCGTCGACCTGGCCGCCGAACCGGAACTGGCCCTGCACGACATGGCCGCGCCGTCGATCATCGTCACCGAAGCGGGCGGGCGTTTCACCAACCTCGACGGCACCGACGGCCCGCATGGCCCCGGCGCCATCGCCACCAACGGCCTGCTGCACAACGAGGTGGTCGCGCGGTTGGCCGCAGAGGGTTGATGCTGGCGGATTGACCCCGCCTGGATTGGCCCCTGACCCCTACACGCGGATCTGCGGCACCGCCGCCCACAAAGACTTCGTGTAGTCAGTCTTCGGGCGGGCGAAAACGTCATCCGCCGTCCCGTATTCGATCATCTTTCCGGCACGCATGACGGCAACGTTCTCGCACAGGTGACGCACGACGGTCAGGTCGTGGCTGACGACGATCAACGTGAGCCCGTGGCCTGCCACGAGATCGGCCAGCAGGTTGATCACCTGGGCGCGCACAGACACGTCGAGCGCGGAGACCGGCTCGTCGGCGATGAGCGCGCGGGGTTTCGGCGCGAGCGCGCGGGCGATGGCGATGCGCTGGCGCTGGCCCCCGGAAAACTCGTGCGGATACGCCTTCCCGGCATCCGACGGCAAGCCGACGGCCTCCAGCACCTCGGCGAGCCTCGCGCGGGCGTCCACGTCGCCGAGGTGGGCGCGGATCTGGCGCGACCGCAGCGGTTCGGTGACGATGTCGGCCACCGTCATCCGGGGGTCCAGGGACGAGCGGGGGTCTTGGAACACCAGTTGGACTGACGCCCGCAGGAATCCCAGGTCACGTTCGCGCCGCCCGCTGACGACCTGGCCGTCGAACCACACGCGCCCGCCCGTGGGACGGTCCAGGGCCGCGAGCAGCCGCACCAGCGTCGTCTTGCCGGAGCCGGACTCCCCCACGATGCCCAGCCGTTCGCCCGCGCCGACGTCCAGGCTCACGTCGGCCAGCGCCTCCAGCGGGTGCCGTGACGTTCCGAAACGGCGGCTCAGGTGCTCGGCTCGAAGGATCGGCGCGCTCATGGCCGCCCCCTGTCGTCGCGGGCGTCGTCGTAGAAATCGCGGACGGTCGGCAGTCGGCTGCCCGGTTCGGCCTGGCCGATGCGGGCGGTGGCGACCAGGCCGCGCGTGTAGGGATGCCGGGGCCGGGCGAAGATGTCCGACGTGGCGCCAGACTCCACGATCTGCCCGTCGAGCATCACCATGACCGACGAACACAGTTGCGAGACGACGGCCAGGTCGTGGCTGATGAACAGGCACGCGGCCCCTTCGGCGTCCAGGATCTCGTCCAGCACGGCCAGGACGCGCGCCTGGACGCTGACGTCCAACGCGGTCGTCGGCTCGTCGCAGATCAGCAGCGACGGGCGGTTGACCAGGGCCATCGCCAGGCAGACGCGCTGGCGCTGCCCACCGGAAAGCTGGTGCGGGTAGGAACGGGCGATCCGCGCGGGGTCGTCCAGGCCGACGGCGCGCAGCATGTCCTCGACGCGCCCGCGCGCGTCGCGCGCGCTGCCCGCGCGGTCGTGCAGCCGCAACGCCTCGACCACCTGGCGTCCCGCGCGCATCGTCGGGTCCAGGGCCGTCATGGGCTCCTGGAAGACCATGCCCACCTGGCCCCCCCGCATCCGCGACGACGCCTTCTCGTCCAGGCCGACTAACTCGCGCCCGTCCACCGTGACCGACCCCGACACGCGGGCGTTGCCCGGCAGCAGACCCATCAACGCCAGCGCGGTGACGGTTTTCCCGCAGCCCGATTCCCCGATCAGGCCCACCCGTTGCCCGGCCTCCACGGTGAAACTCACGTCGCGCACGGCTTCGATCCGGCGGTGCCCGAACGCGACCGATAGCCCGTCAACCTCCAACAGCGTCATGACACCTCCCGCAGCTTCGGGTCGAGGTAGTCGCGCAGGCCGTCGCCGAGCAGGTTGAACCCGAGCACCGCCAACGCGATCGACAGGCCCGGCCACAATGCCTGGATGGGCGCGGTGAACAGGTAGTCCTGCGCGGCGTGGAGCATCGTCCCCCAGGTGGGTGTCGGCGGCGGCGTCCCCAGGCCCAGATAGCTCAACGCCGCCTGGGCCAAGATCGCCATGGCGAAGCCGACCGACGCCTGCACCCCGGCCAGCGGCGCGATATTCGGCACGACGTGGCGCAGGGCGATAGCCGCCGGGGATGTGCCACACGACCGCGCGGCCAGCACGAAATCGCTCGCGGCCACCTGGAGCGTGCCCGCCCTCGCCACCCGCGCGAACGCCGGAATGGTCGAGATGCCGATGGCCACCATCGACGACAGCGTCGACGCCCCGAACACCGCCGCCAGCAGGATCGCCAGCAGCAACGCCGGGAAGGCGACCATGATGTCCGCCAGCCGCATGACGACCTCGTCCAGCCATCCGCCCCGCAGCCCGGCCACCACGCCCAGCGGCACGCCGACGACCGCCGCCAGCCCCACGGACACGATGCCGACCACCAGGCAAGTTTGCGCGCCCACTAGCAGTTGGCTGGCGATGTCGATGCCGAACCCGTCCGTGCCGAGCAGGTGCGGCCATCCGGGCGACAACAGCCGTTGGGCGGGAACCACCTGCAACGGATCGAACGGCGTCCAGGCGAACGACACCAGCGCCGCCACGACGACCAAGCCGACCAGCACCACCCCGCAGACGAGTTCGAACCGCTTCATGCCCGGCCACCGCCGTCCGACCGCTGCCGGGGGTCCACCACCAGGTACGACAGGTCCACCAGCGCGTTGATGAGCAGCACCAGCACGACTAGGAGCATCACCACCGCCTGCACCACCACGAGATCACGTTGCGACACGGCTGTCAGCAGCAACGACCCCAGCCCCGGCAGCGTGAACACCTGCTCGACGACGATGGCGCCCACCAGCGCCGTCGCCACCTGGAGCCCCGTGACGGTGGCCAACGAGACCGACGCGTTGCGCAGTCCGTGGCGCCAGAGCGCGCGAAACGGCGTCCAGCCGATGGACCGCGCCGTCCGGTAGTAGTCCTCGTTCAGCACCTCGGTGAACGCCGAGCGGACGTACCGGATCATCACCGCCGCCTGCACCAACGCCAGCGTCACCACCGGCAACACCATGTGCGACAGCCACCCACCCGGACTCGACGAGAGCGGCACATACCCGTTGGCGGGCAGCCACCGCAGCCACACCGCGAACACCAGGACGAGCAAGATCCCGCCCCAGAACACCGGGATGGCCATGCCGACCTGCGCTGCCGCGTTGACCGCGACTCCCGGCCAGCGACGCCTTTTCAGCGCCGACACCATGCCCAGCGGCAACGAGATCAGCAGCGACACGACGATCGCCAGCCCGACCAGCCACAACGTCACGCCAACGCGTGGGGCCACCAGCGAGACCACCGACTGCCCGTTGACCAGCGAAGCGCCGAAATCCCCGTGGAGCATGCCGCCGATCCACGCGCCGTACCGGATGATCAACGGCCTATCCAGCCCCAACTGCGCCGACAACTGCGCGATCGCCTGCGGCGTGGCGTCCGTGCCGAGCATGACGGCGGCCACGTTGCCAGGCAGCGCGTTGGTGGCCAAGAAGATCACGACAGACGCCACGAACAGGCTCAGCACGAAAATGCCAAGCTTGCGCGCGATCCGCCACCCGAGGGCCATCGGGGCTTCTCAGCGTCTCGTGATGGTCGTCAGGTCGAAGCTCAGCGTGATGGCGTTGGCGGGGACGCCGGCGAGATCGGACTTGGCGATGACAATGTTGGGAAGCACGAACAGCCAGATGGCCGCAGCCTGGTCGGCCAGCCGTTGGGCGGCCTGTTTCATCAAGCTGGTGGCCTGGTCTGGCGGGGCCGCGACGGCTTCGTTGTACAGCTTGGCGAACACGGGGTCGTCGTTGTGCCAGTAATAGGTCGGATCGGCAAACAGGCCCAAGTCGCGCGGCTCGACGTGGGCCACCGCCGTCAGGTCGTAATTCCCGTCGGCGAGCACGTCGGAAAGCCAGCGGGAGAAATCTTCCTGCTGGATTGTGACGGTGACGCCGACATCCCGCAATTCGGATTGGACGAATTGCGCCGATTTCACCGCGTAGGGGACGTTCGGCACGACGAATCTCAACGTCAGCCCCGAACCGTACCCAGCCGCCTGGAGCATTTGTTTCGCCTTGGCAGGGTTATACGGGATATAGCCGGACAAATCCTGGTACCACGGGTCCGTGGGCACGTCCATCGTGCCGATGAGCACCCCCTGGCCGGCCCACACCGTGTCGAGCAGCGCCTTCCGGTCGATGGCCATCGTCAACGCTTCGCGCACGTCGAGTTTCGCCAACGCGAGGTTCTTGTGGTTCAGACCCAGCACCACCTCGCCGTTCGTCGTGCCGACCGAGGTCGTGTACTGGCTGGTGTCGGCGAATTGCGGCATCGAATCCGGGGCCTCCAAATTGGAGATGATGTCCAATTGCCCCGACAACATGGCCGCGTTTTCCGCATTCGGGTCGGTGTAATACAGGAAACTCACCTGGTCGAAATGCGCGGGCGTCCCCCAGTAATGCGGCGATTTGACCAGCACGACGCTTACGCCGTTGTTATGCGCCTGCACGGCGTAGGGCCCAGACCCGGCGCTGGCCGTGTTCAAGTCTGCCTTCGACGTCGGGTCGACCATCATCCCCAGCGTGGAGGACATGTCGTACAGCCACAGGATCGAGGGTTGCTTCAACGTGATGACGACGGTGGTCGCGTCGATGGCCTTCGCCGACGCGATGACGGACGCCTGCGTGCGCAACGCCTGGGTGAGCTTCGCGTCGCCCTGGATGCGCTGGATGTTCCAGACGACCGCCTGCGCGTCGACGGGCGCGCCGGACGCAAAGGTGGCCGCAGGGTTCAGGTGGAAGGTGTACTGCTTCCGGTCGGCGCTCACGTCCCACTTCTGGGCCAACAGCGGCCCCAACTGGCCGTTCGAGCTCTCTTTGACGAGCGTCTCGTAGACGTTGTAGAGCAGCACCTGCGGGATTGACGCGGCGGTGTTGTCGAACGGGTCGAGGGTAGGCGGCTCCAGCGTCGCGCCGATCGTCAGAGTCTGGCTGGCTGGCACAGGAGCCGACGACGGCGCGCACCCCGACAACGTCGTCAACGCCACGCACGCGGCCACGGCAGCCGCGAGCAGCGCCCGGCCTGCCCTGCCAGACCGCGGTCGCGACACCCTCATCAGACCTCCAGAACACCGTGCCCAGGCCGTCCACCCAAGCGGAAGCATTCTAGCCCAGGGCCATAGGTGAGCCCTCTGCAAGCGGCGTGATATCCGGCGCCAGCTTGGAAAACTCGCCCACATGGCCTAGGATGGCAAAGCCAACGCGGGGTGGAGCAGCTCGGTAGCTCGCTGGGCTCATAACCCAGAGGTCATAGGTTCAAATCCTATCCCCGCTACGAAAAAGTGGCTCTGACTACGTACGACAGTCAGAGCCACTTCGCTTTCCCAGACCCGGTTACCGACAAAATGGGGCTATAGATGGGCGAAGGCCCCATCTCTCCCATCCAATCAACCAGCCTCGCACGAGGACTCGGATCCGATGATGACGCACACTGACGCGCATCCCGCCCCCGACGAATCGTCAGGCCAGAAACGACACCGGCGCGACTGGCCGCACGGCGGCACAATCTCCGGCCAGCCATGCCGGTGATTGTCGGAGGCGACCTCTAGGATTGTGGGCATGAGTGACGGACTGCTGGCCGAGGCCGAGTGGATCAGGGTTGAGGCGACCCTGGGCCTTTCTGCCAGCATGCAGTCGTCGCGTGGCCAATACTTCACACCCGAGCAGGCGGCATCCCTGATCGCTGGGATGCCCCGGCTCCCCAGCCGTGGAACCGTCCAGGTGCTCGATCCGGGTGCTGGGTCCGGCATGCTGACCGCCGCCATCGTTGAGCGAATTGTTCACGAGTCGCCAGGGTGCAGCGTCGTCGTCAACGCGGTGGAAGTCGACCCGACACTTATCCCAGCGCTGGAGCGGACGGCCGAGTTGTGCCGCAGTTGGGCGGCAGAGCGCAGCACCGACGTCATCGTCAACGTCATCCACGGCGACATGATCGCGTCGTCAACGGGGCTGGAGTCTCAACTGAGTTCAGCGTTCGACCTGGTCATCATGAACCCGCCGTACAAGAAACTTGGCACGTTCTCGTCGCCGCGTCGCGCATTGGCGTCCCTGGGATGGGACGCACCGAATCTTTACGCAGCGTTCTTGGCCATCGGCGTTGAGGCGTTGAAGCCCGGTGGGCAACTGGTGGCGATCACGCCGCGTTCGTTCGCCAACGGCCCGTACTTCGGCCAGTTCCGCAAGGCACTGTTGGGGCAGGTGGCGATCAACCGTCTACATACGTTCGAGTCGCGCTCGACGGTGTTCTCCGACACTGGCGTATTGCAGGAGAACATCGTGTTCTCGGCAACCAAGCACGGTGCTCACGATCCGGTGACAATCACAGCCAGCCGTGGCCATCTAGACACTGCCACGGAACGCGTTGTGCCCTACGCCGAGTTGGTGTCACCGTCCGACCCTCATCAGTTCATCCGCATCACAACTGACAACGAGGCAGAGGAAGCCGTGAAGGCTGTTGTCGCGTTGCCTTCGTCGCTGGCCGACCTCGGGCTGGCGGTGTCCACCGGGCGAGTGGTGGACTTCCGTGCAAGGGACAACTTGGCCGACGAACCGACGCCTGGCAGCCTGCCGCTGGTGTACCCAGGAAACCTACGCGACGGCGAGGTGTGTTGGCCCCGTTCTATGGGCAAAGCACAAGGCTTCGTCCCCCACTGCGACCAGGACCGCAAGGCGCTGCTCCCGCCAGGTACCTACGTCTTGGTCAAGCGGTTCTCCGCCAAGGAAGAACGCCGGCGTATCGTCGCCGCGATGTGGACGCCGGAACGCAACCCAGACCAGCCAGTCGCTTTCGAGAACCATCTCAACGTCTTCCATACCGGTAGCGAGGGCCTTGATCCAGCACTCGCCTGGGGCCTGTGCCTGTGGCTCAACAGCACCGTGGTTGACCGTTGCTTCCGTACGTTTTCCGGCCATACCCAGGTCAATGCCACCGATTTGCGATCGCTGCGCTACCCAGCCGCCGATGCACTGCGCTACCTCGCCCAGATGACCGACGAACTGCCACAACAAGACGAACTGGACACGCTGGTGGAGCACATCATCGGCGAGAAGGTGGCCGCATGAACGACCAGGCATACGAGAGAATCGAGGACGCCCGGCTCATCCTCGGTTTCCTCGGGCTCGACGCCGAACGCAGCAACGAACGCTCAGCGCAGGTGCTACTCGCACTCCTCCATCTGACCCCAACCACGCCGTGGCCTGACGCCGAAGCACCCATGCTCGGCACGAGGGCCATCATGGACTGGATCAGGGATGAGTACGGCACCGACTACGCGCCTAACACGCGCGAGACGATCCGCCGTTTCACCCTGCACCAGTTCGTGGACGCCACCCTCGCCATCGAGAACCCCGACCAGCCTGACCGGCCCGTCAACTCCCCCAAGTGGCGTTACCAGATTTCTGACCACGCGCTCCACCTCATCCGCGCCTACCAGACCGATGCCTTCCACCCGCTGCTCGTGGATTACCTGCGCGATGCCCAGGATTGGCAGCGCGCTACCACGCCGAACGACAAATGCAGCGTATCCCCGTCACTTTGCCCGATGGCAGCCCTGTCGCACTCAGCCCAGGCGGTCAGAACACGCTGATCAAGCAGATGGTCGAGGAGTTCTGCCCACGCTACGCGCCCGGTGGCCAGGTGCTATACATCGGCGACGCCGACGAGAAATGGGCCGTCTTCCGCGAAGTGGAGTTTGCAGCGTTGGGTGTGACCACCGACAAGCACGGCAAGATGCCTGACCTCGTGGTCTACCTGCCCGATAAGAACTGGCTCCTCCTCATGGAAGCCGCATCCACACACGGCCCAGTGGACGGTCAGCGTCACTCCGAGCTCGCCAGCCTCTTCGCCGGTTCGACCACCGGCTTGGTGTACGTCTCCTGCTTCCCATCACGAGCGATCATGCGCAAGTACCTCACTATGATCGCTTGGGAAACCGAAGGCTGGTGCGCCGAAGACCCTACCCACCTCATCCACTTCAACGGCGAACGGTTCCTGGGGCCATACCGCTGAAAATGTGCCCAAGTACAACATGCACGTTTGGCTCTAGAGCCGTCCTACCAGTGCGACACACCGGACAGGTCATCACTCTTCACTTTCTGTCAAAAAGATCTACAATCGTGATAAGATCATAAAGACCAGAGAGTAAAGGCGGTAGGTGATGAGTGCGCAGGATGCGACACCAGTCGTGGATGAGCCGAGTCGTGGGAAGAACTTAAGTCAAACCGATGTCCCCCGAGTGACGCTAAAGGAGGCACTTCGGATACCTACGACGCTCGCCGACTCCTATGCGAAAGCCCCAACCCGCCCCTTGGGAGTGGCCCAGGCAATGGGCGTACAGCCCACGAGCGGACCCTTCCGTGACATCACGGGGGCGGCTGCTGCATACGGCCTGACGATTGGAGCTGCTCAGAGTGGACAGATATCACTAACTCCATTGGGTCGTCGCGTCGTTGCACCAACGGAAGAAGGTGACGACATGGCAGCCTTAAGGGAGGCGGCGCTGAAGCCCAGAGTCATTCGTCAGTTTTTGGAGAAATACGACGGCAACAAGCTTCCCTCTGAGGCGATTGGCCTCAACGTACTCGAAGAGATGGGGGTGCCGATGAAAGCCCGTGAGCGGGCCTACAAGATTATTCTGTCAAATGCAGAGGAGTACGGACTGGTCAAGAGGATTAAGGACATTCCGTACGTAGATCTTTCGGCAGCAGTCGAGCAACCTGTGCGCCCGATAGAGAGCAACGTTGAACCACGAGCCGATGACATGCGCATGGTCGACGCTGATATGGAAGTTGACTTCAGAGACGCGCTGACCCCACCAAGGACGGTGTCAGAGTCCCCAATGGTCACAGGACGAGTTTTCATTACGCACGGCAAAGATAAGTCGGTAATCGATCAGCTAAAAGAGTTACTGACATTCGGGGGTTTTGTGCCAGTTGTGTCTGTTGAGGGTCAAACGGTCGCCAAATCAATCGCAGACAAGGTTTTAGACGACATGAGGTCGTGTTCTGCCGCAATTGTCCATGTTGGCCAGGAGGAGCGTTATCTCGACGGATCAGGCAATGAGCACGGTGTTCTCAACAGCAACGTACTGATAGAAATCGGTATTGCGTTAGCACTATACGGCAGAAACTTCATCCTGCTAGTTGAAAAAGGAACCCAGTTACCAAGCAACCTCCAAGGCTTATATGAAGTGCGTTACGACGGCGGCAAGTTGGATTATGAAGCCACGATGGACCTGCTCAGGGCGTTCAACGGCTTTAAGAAAACAATCTGATCACTGGACTAGAAGAGAATCAAGATGGGATACCAAAACTATCTAACTAATGCCTTCAACAACCCAAATTTCCAGCACAACGTGATGGCATTTGTTGGCAATGGGTTCGATGTCCAAGTGATGCATGACTACCAGCGACAGATCGATACCAGATACACCAGCTTCTACCACTTCCTCAAGCTCCGTTCCTTTAACCAAAGTAACCCAATTCTCCAGGAGATGGAAAGGCTCCGCGACGAGAAGTACGAGAACTGGAGTGATGTCGAGGGGGCAGTTGGGACCCTTCTCGCTGACCGACGAGTCATACCAGCGAAGCTAATCAACGCACTCCGAGAAATCCAGGGACAGTTCGCAGAATTTCTTGACCTGGCCGTTCCGAGTCGTCTCCTAACTGAATTGGGAGCAGACTCAATGGAGCGGCATCTGGCAACCAACATGTTCGCTGGCTTTCTCGGCGATCTGGACGAAAATGAATACCGAGGAGTCAAGTTCCTTCAAAACATTCAGAACTGGGATGTCTATAATTTCGTTTTCGTAAATTTCAACTACACCCCATTGTTGGATGACTTCATCTACCTTGACCAAGGGCAGTTCGATCCCCTTCCACTAAAAACAGTTGACCGAAATTTCGATTTTGAAGGTAATCCAAAACGCTTTGGTGGCGCACCCGTTACGCCTGGGGATCACTTCTGGTCGTATTTGATGACAGAGGTCCTTCACCCACATGGCCAACAGAGCATTCCCCGATCACTATTGTTCGGGATTGATGAGCCGGCAAAATCGACTGGTAACCGGGATGAAACGTTACGCTTGGCAAAGCCATTTTGGGCGCAAAACAAACGCAGGTACCAAGACCTTTTCCCCGACACGGAACTCTTCATTGTCTTTGGCTGCTCTCTTGGAGAGTCGGATCGATGGTGGTGGAGACATATTGCTGACGCGCTCGGCCACGAGCGACGTCGTCCGGGCGGCGCAGGAACGTATTGGCCCGAGCTAATCATCTACTGGTACAACGGTGGCACGCGTGCGCTGACCAAGGAATGGGTACGTGAGAGGTTTTTTGACGCAGCAGGCGTAAGCGGCAGCAACAACGCAGTAGACTACGTACACGTTGTTCTCCACGATGAATCAACGGATCGGCTCTGGCTGAACACGTTAAGGACCGCTCCGCTGGCAATCACCGACCCCATTTCTGTCGACACAGACAAACCCTCCTTCTAGCAACCAACCGCCGAAGGATCGGCTACACCACTACCGGGACTTGATCCTGCCGTCCCATCGTTTTCCCATCGCAATCAACCACAACCGACCCCAGATGGCCGTATACAATCGAAGATGCATGACACCCGTCATACCTAGTCACCCGAGGAATTCGGAACTAACCAGAGCTACTCGGTAGCAACCAAAAACCCCGAAAGCGCCCAGAGGCCATAGGTTCAAATCCTATCCCCGCCACGAAAAAGTGGCTCTGACTACGTACGACAGTCAGAGCCACTTCGCTTTGCCGACCCGTCTCACAGATAACGGCGCACCGTGGCGGCGTAGGCTGCGAACTCGTCACCGTAGTGGGCGCGGAGGAACTTCTCCTCGCGCAACACCTGGCGGTGCATCACGGCGGCGACCGCCACCAAGACGACCGCCGTCACCGCGTTGTGCTGGGCCAGGAACAGGCCGGCCAGGAACGCCACGAAACACGTGTACACCGGGTTGCGGCTGTGCGCGAACGCGCCCGTGGTGATCAGCCCGCCAGGCTCGCGCTCGTCGATACCCACCCGAAACGACTCGCCGAACGAGGCCAATGCCCACGCCAGGCCAGCCACGGCGAGCCAGCACAACACCGCGCCGATCCAGCCGGGAATGTCACTGGTCCACCAGCCTGCCACGACCGGCGCCCACATCGGCCAGCCGAAACCCGGCGCCAGCACACAATAGGCGACGATCAGCACGAGCGGCGGCAGCGCAAAATCCGATTTGTCGGTCTCGCCGAAGACCATCGCCTGGATGCCCCGACGGCGCAGCATCGCCGCCCGCGCGATCACCAGGCCCACCAGGCACAGGAACGCGGCACCGACGACCCAGCCCATAGCGCGTCCGGCCTAGTCCAGGTAGTCGCGCAGCACCTGGGAGCGCGACGGGTGGCGCAGTTTGCTCATGGTCTTCGACTCGATCTGGCGGATGCGTTCGCGCGTGACGCCATAGACCTTGCCGATCTCGTCCAACGTCTTGGGCTGGCCGTCCGTCAGGCCGAACCGCATCGCCACGACGCCGGCCTCACGCTCGCTGAGGGTGTCCAACACGTCGTGCAACTGCTCCTGCAGCAACGTGAAGTTCACCGCCTCGGCGGGGACGACCGCCTCCGAGTCCTCGATCAGGTCGCCGAATTCCGAGTCCCCGTCCTCGCCCAGGGGCGTGTGCAACGAGATCGGCTCGCGGCCATACTTCTGGACCTCGATGACCTTTTCGGGCGTCATGTCGAGTTCGACGGCGAGTTCCTCGGGGGTGGGCTCGCGGCCCAGGTCTTGCAACATCTGGCGCTGGACGCGGGCCAGTTTGTTGATGACCTCGACCATGTGAACGGGGATGCGGATGGTGCGCGCCTGGTCGGCCATCGCCCGGGTGATGGCCTGCTTGATCCACCAGGTGGCGTACGTCGAGAATTTGTAGCCCTTGGTGTAGTCGAATTTCTCGACGGCGCGAATGAGGCCCAGGTTGCCTTCCTGGATGAGGTCGAGGAACAACATGCCGCGCCCGGTGTAGCGCTTCGCCAACGACACGACCAGCCGCAGGTTCGCCTCCAGGAGGTGGTTCTTGGCCCGGCGTCCGTCCTCGGCGATCCAGTCGAGGTCGTCGTGCAACTGGTCGTCGGCGACCGGCTCGGCGAGGTTTTCCTCGGCGAATAGGCCCGCCTCGATGCGTTTGGCGAGCAGCACTTCCTGTTCGGCGTTCAGCAGCGCGACCTTGCCGATCTGCTTGAGATAGTCCTTGACAGGGTCGGCGGTGGCCCCGGCGGCCATCACCTGCTGTTCGGGTTCGTCGGCGTCGTCCGCGTCGGAGAGGCTGAAGCCTTCTTCCTCGGCCAATTCGGCTTCGGTTTCTTCCTCGGCAGCCGGTTCGAAACCGCTCTCGTCCACGTCGTCGAGGTTCGGTTTCTTGCCCGCGACGGTCACGACCACGTCGTCGCCGTCGCGCTCGACAGTGACCTTCGTGGCCATCTCATCCCCCAACACCTCGGACACGCTCAGGTCCGCGACCGCCACGGGGGCGGCATTGGCGGACTCGGGTGCGGCTTCCGCAGGTTTGGGAGCGGCTTTCGCCCGACGCGAGGTCGCCTTTGCCTTCGCGGGCGCGGGGACAGGTTCGGGGACGGATTCGACAGGCGCGGGAGCAGATTCCACAGGCTTGGGCGCGGCCTTCGCCCGACGCGAGGAAGCCTTCGGCTTCGCGGGCTGGACGGCGACGGGCTGCGGCGCAGCTTCCACAGGATGCGGGGCAGCCTTCGCACGCCGCGACGCGGCCTTCGCGGGCTGGACGGCTTCGACAGGCTGGGGAGCGTCTTCCGCCGGTTGCGAAGCCGACTTCGCACGGCGCGACGCGGTTTTAGCGGGCTGGACGGGCGCCGGCTCGGACGCGGGTTTGGCGGCTTTCACGGCGGCCACAGTCGGCTTCGCCTTCGACGCCGACGTACGCGGCTTGGCGGCGGCCCGCTTCGGCTGAGCCGAAGCGACCACGACCAGCGCGGGTTTCGATTCCTGTGTGTCTTCGACTTCTTCGGCGACATCATCGTCAACGATGTCAGCAACGGCTTGCGAACGTGGCACAGACAACCTTTCAACACAATTTGGACACACCACAACCGGGAGGCGTCAATCCGTAATGAACCTAGTCTGCCACCACACGGTGCCGTTCCCAAATCGTGCGTATGCTGGCGCCCATGCCGACCCCGCTGCCCCCCGTCGCGCCACGCCGCGACTATGTTCGCACCGTCCACGGGCACGCCACGCCCGACCCGTACGCCTGGATGCGCGACGCGGACGACCCGGACCTGCTCACCTACCTGGAGGCGGAAAACGCCTACACGCGCGCCCAGACCGCCTCGCTGGACGGGCTGGCCGACGAGATATTCGACGACATCGCGGCCCGCACCAAGCAGACGGATCTGTCGGTGCCCACCTACGTGACGCACACGAACGGGCGGTCGTTCTGGTATTACTCGCGGACGACGCAGGGTCTGGACTACCCGTGCTACTGCCGCTGCCCGGCCACTTCCCGCGACGCCCTGCCGGGCGAAGCTCCCGACGGCGAGGAAGCCCTGCTGGACGTCAGCGGCGAAGCCGCCGGCCACGAGTTCTTCGACATCGGGCTGTTCGACGTGTCGCCGGATGGCACCAGGCTCGCCTACTCGTTCGATGTCGCCGGGGACGAGCGCTACACCCTGCGCATGATCGACCTGGCCACCCGCTCGCCGCTGGGCCCGGACATCGCCGACGTGGCTGCCGGGGGCACGTGGGACGGCGACGACGCCTACTGCTACCTGCGCCTGGACGCGGCCTGGCGTCCCGACCGCGTGCTGCGCCATGTGCTGGGCCAGCCCCCAGACGCCGACGCCGTGCTGCTGGCCGAGGCCGACGAACGCTTCTGGCTGTCGGTGGGCGAATCCCGCGACCACCGGCACATCCTTGTCGTCGCCGCGTCGAAGACCTCCACCGAAATCTGGACGTTCGAGGCTGGAACCGACGACCCCCGGCCCGTCTCGTTCGCCCCGCGCCGCGACGGCGTCGAATACGACGTGGAATTGCTCGGCGACGAGGCGTACATCGTCCACAACGACCACGCCCCCGATTTCGCGCTGGCCAGGGCCCGCGTCGGCGCTTCCGAACCGTCGCGGTGGGAGACAATCCTGCCCGGGCACGACGGGGTGCGGCTGCTGGGCGTCGACGCCTACGACCGCGCGCTGGTGCTCAGCCTGCGGCGCGACGGCATGGCCACCGTTGCCGTGGCCGCCCGCGCGGACGACGGGACGTTGGGGCCGTTCGGGGATATCGGCGTGGACGAACCGTTATTCTCCCTGGAAGCCCACGGCGACGAGGACGCCGACACCGACCGGATACGCCTGACCTATGAGTCGATGGTCACCCCCGGGCAGGTGATCGACTACCGCCTGGACACCGGCGAGCAGACCGTCCTCAAGGCCCGGCCCGTCCTCGACCACCCGGCGCACGGCCCCTACCAGAAATCCGACTACGTGCAAGAACGCCTCTGGGCCACCGCTGACGATGGCACGCGCGTCCCTATCTCCCTCATGCGGCGCGCCGACCTGCCGTTGGACGGCACGGCGGGCTGCCTGCTGTACGGCTACGGCGCCTACGAGATTTCCACGGCGCCGACGTTCTCCATCGCCCGGCTGAGCCTGCTGGAACGGGGCTACAGTTTCGCCATCGCCCACGTGCGCGGCGGCGGCGAGTTGGGGCGCGCCTGGTACGACCAGGGCAAGGGGCGGGCCAAAATCAATACCTTCACCGATTTCATCGCTTGCGCCCGCCATCTGATCGACCAGGGTTATACCAGCCCCACGCGCCTGGCCATCGAGGGCGGCAGCGCGGGCGGGCTGCTCATCGGGGCCGTGCTCAACATGGCCCCCGGCCTGTTCGGGGCCGCCCACGCCGCCGTCCCGTTCGTCGACCCACTGACGACGATCCTCGACCCGTCGTTGCCGCTGACCGTCACCGAATGGGACGAGTGGGGCGACCCGGTCCACGACGAGGCCGCGTACGAGTGGATCCGGGCGTATTCGCCGTACGAAAACCTGCGCGACGACGGCTATCCCCCGCTGCTGGTCACCACCAGCATCCACGACACGCGCGTCGAGGTGACCGAACCGGCCAAATGGGTCGCCGCCCTGCGTCATCGCACCGGATCCAAGGTCGAAATATTACTGAAGACCGAATTGTCCGCCGGGCACGGCGGGGTGTCCGGACGCTATGCCGCCTGGCACGACGACGCCTTCGAACTCGCGTGGTTGATGGACCGAACCGGGGCGCTACCTGATAAACCTGTGGGTTAGATAAGCGCAAGATAAGGAGAAGTGGGTCTGGGGTAGGCCCTGGTATCAGACCACGGTCTTGTTTAGCCTTCTAGACTCATTCTTCGGGAGAGATAGCGGGGTATTGGGCACAAAGCGGCCTCTGCGCGCGTTGTACTAGTGACGAGCGAAAGGAACTGCCTTGATTGCCACCGCACACCGAAGCCGCATGAGTGACGGTATTGACGGGAAGGACGCTGTCGGCCTGTACCTGGATGGGATCGCCAAAACGCCCTTGCTGTCCGCCGCCGACGAAGTGGAACTCGCCAAAACGATCGAAATCGGCTTATACGCGCAACAAATCCTCGACAACGCCCTCACCAAGACCGACAAGGCCGCCCACAAGGTCCGCGCCACCAGCGGCGAACTGGAGCAGCTCGCGTGGGAGGGCCGCGAAGCCATGCACCGGTTCGTCACCGCCAACCTGCGCCTCGTGGTGTCGGTGGCCCGCAAATACGGGCGCACCCAGATGCCGCTGCTCGACCTGATCCAGGAGGGGAACACCGGGCTGATCCGGGCGGTCGAGAAATTCGACTTCACCAAAGGGTTCAAGTTCTCGACGTACGCCACCTGGTGGGTGCGCCAGTCGATCTCGCGCGGCATCGCGCAGCAAGGGCGGATCGTCCGCCTGCCGGTCCACGTCGCCGAACAGGTCAACCAGGTTTCCGCCGTCCGCCGGACGTTGGAACGGCGCCTGGGACGCGAGCCGGAACTGTTCGAGATCGCCGAAGAACTGGAGACCACCCAAGAGCAGATCGTCGACCTGCTGCGGCTGGCCCGCGACCACGTCAGCCTGGACGCCCCGGTCGAGGAAGACGGCGACACCGCGCTGGGCGACCTGCTGGCGCGCGAAATGTCGCCGGGCCCCGACGAGATGGTGATGGACGCCGAGGACCGCTCCCGTCTGGACAACCTGCTGGGCACGCTGGACGACCGCTCGGCTGACGTCGTCCGCCGCCGCTACGGGCTGATGGACGGACGCCAGGCGAAACTCGCCGATATCGCCGCCGTGTGGGGCATCACCGCCGAGCGCGTCCGGCAGATCGAGCGCCACGCGATCTCCAAACTGCGCGACCAGTCGGAACTGGCCGCCGCCTGATTCTGTTTGCCACGACGCCCGCTGGACCTGATGGTTCGGCGGGCGTCGTTGGCGTGGGGGGTCTGTTGACTGCTGGTATCTGTTGGCTGCGCTGGGGATCGGTCAAGATGGCTTGAGGACGGACGCCCCAGCGCACGGGGGTATGGGGGTCGCCCCCCATCGTCACGACAGTGTGAGCTCCGCCATGTCGGTGATGCGGATCAGGCCCTCCTGGGCGCAGGAGGCCGCCAACTGGCCACCGGAGAAGATGCGTCCGAAACCGAAACCCAGGCCCATCGACGCCGAGGGCGACACCTCGTCGTAGAGCAACCACTGGTCGGCGCGCGCCGGGCGGTGGAACCACATGGCGTGGTTGATCGAGACCGTCTGCATGCCCGGCGCGCCGAAGACGACCGGGTGCGGGACGGTGCTGACCGCCAACAGTGTCAGGTCGCTGGCGTAGGCCAGGAACGCCTGGTGGATGCGCGGGTCGCCGGGCAGCACGGAGGCCGAGCGTATCCACACTTTCATGGCGGCGTCCTTGGCCGGCTGGCCGGACAAGACGCTCGTGTCCCCGGCGAAGCGGACGTCCACGGCCCCGAATTCCTCCTGCCAGCCGTCCGCGTCACGGCGCGACCTCGCCCCCAGCACCTCGCTCAACGGCGGGCAGTCGTCGGGCTGTGGCACGCCCGTGGGGGCCTGGTCGGCGTGGGTGAGCCCCGGCTCGTTGACGTGGAAGGACGCGTAGGACGAGAACAGCACCCGGTCGCCCTGGTGTGCGCTGACGCGGCGGAACGAGAAGGAGACGCCGTCGCGGACGGCCTCGACCCGATACGTGATAGGCGTGCGCGGGTATCCGGGCCGCAGGAAGTAGGCCGACAGCGAGTGCGCGTTGCGGTTCGGCTCGACGGTGCGGTAGGCGGCGCCCAACGCCTGGGCGAGCACCTGCCCGCCGAAGACGCTCGGGCGTTGCGAGAACGTCCCGGCGCCGGTGAACTCCCCCTCGCCGGTCTGCTCCAGGTCCATCAGCGTGATCCACTCGTCGACCGTGCTGGGCACAGGCGTCTCCCTTCGTCAGACCGCTGGGGGCCCGGGGTTGCGATTCGATGGCCTGGCGGCGTCAGGACGCCGTCGGACCAGTCTGGCGCGGGAAATCCGGCGGATCCTGGTCGGCCAAGAACTGTTCCATCGCCGCGCCGATCTCCTCGGCTGAGGGCACCGATCCGGCCCCGGATTCCCGGTAGCGGTCGTATTGTTCCTCCAACGCCTTGAGCAGGGTGGGAAATTCCGCGTCGTCCTGGGTTTCCTTGGTGATGGCGAGCAGGTTCTCGACGGTGCGGGCTTCCATGTCGTCGATGGGGATGGACAGGCCCGTGGCGTCCTGGATCCGGGTGAGCACCTCGCCGATGGCCTGCGGGAACGCGGTCTGGGCCAGGTAATGCGGGACGTGGGCGACGAAACCGCGCGCCAGGATTCCGGCCTGGCCCGCCTCGTACTCCAGCAGATGCGAAAAACTGCCCGGAATCTGCACCCGGTCGATCCACATCGGGTTCGACCCGACGACCTGCGGGTCAGTGGCATGGGAGGTGATCAGCGTCGGGCGCGTGTGGGGCACCGCCATCGGGATGCCGCTGGCCGTCACCATCATCGACACGTCGAACTGCTCGCACAGGTCGAGGACGGCGGTACAGGCGCGCCGCCACTGCGCGTCGGGTTCGGGGCCGGCCAGCAGCAGGAAGACGGTGCCGTCCGCGTCGACCATCCGGTGCAGCGTCAACTCGTATTCGATGACCGACTCCCAGCGGTTCGTGTCGAAGACGAACTGGGGGCGGCGCGAGCGGTAGTCGTGCAGTTGGTCGACGTCGAAATCGGCCACCGGCTCGTGTTCGCACTGGTCCAGCAGATAACGGGACGTGCCATGCGTCACCGAGCCGGCGTCGATATACCCGTCGAGCAGGTGGACGAGGACGGGATGCTCGCCGCGCAACTCGTCGCGCGCGTGGGCGTGAACGGTGTACAACGACTGGGGATCAAGCACACCCACACTGTACCTGCCCACAGCGGCCCTGTTGTCAAGATGGGGGACGACCCCCATACCCCCGCGCGCTGCGCTGCCCGTCTTCCATCCATCATGACAGGCAGCGCAGTCGTAACGATGGGGGACGACCCCCATACCCCCGCGCGCCGCGCTGCCCGTCCTGGATCCATCATGACGGGCAGCGCAGCGCCCTACGGTCCTTACGAGCCCTACGGTCCTTACGAGATCGCGGCGTCCAATGCTGTGCGGATGCGTTTGGCCGAAACCGGGACGAGGGTGCCCAGCGATTGGGCGAACACGCTCACCCGGTATTCCTCGATCAGCCAGCCGACTTGGGACAGCGCGTCGGGCAGGGGGCCGTCGCAGGCGTCGCAAGCCCGCGCGTAGGCATCCTCGACGACCGCCACGTCGGCCAGGCGTGCCGCGTCCCGCGCCGGGTTGTCGCGCGCCTGCTCCAGGCGGCGGGCGGCTGCGGCCAGGTAGACGGGCAGGCGCTCGAAGTAGGGCTGGGGCGTCGCGGCAACGAACCCGGCGTAGACGAGTTCGCCCATCTGTTCGGCGACATCATCGCGGGTGGCTTTCGGGGCTTGGGGGAGCAGCCCGGTCACCGTGGCACGCGCGGCCAACGCCTTGGCGGCGGTGTTCACCACGTCGCGCATCCGGGCGGCGGCCCCCGCACGGACGGCGTCGGCCAGCGCGGCGAAGGCCGTCGCGTCCCGGATGTCCCCCAGGCCGCCGCAGGCGTCCATCAGGTCCCCGATGGCCTTGAGCCGGGCGTCGGCCAGCAGCGCCGGGACCGACGCGTACGGGGACGTGGCCAACGCGAATTTGGCGTCGTTGCGCAGCCGGGAGACAACCCAGGTGGCCGGGTCGACGGTCGTCAACGCGATCAGCCGCCGCAGGCCCGCCCGGTGCGAGCGCTGGGCGGCGTCGGCGGTGGTGAACACCTGGACACCCACGACGTTCACCTTGTCCACCAGGGCGGGGTAGCCGAGCCCGGCGCCCTCGACCGTCGCGGGGATCGTTCCGAAGGCCCAGGTGGCCGCGCCCTCGTGGACGACGTGCGGCGCGGCCCGGTTGAGGGTGCGCGACAGGCGCGGTTCCAGGCGTCGGCGCAACTCGTCCAGGTCGCGCCCGGTCTCCTCGCCCGATGCCGTGCGCACGCGGAACCGGACGCGCAGGTGTTGGTCGATGCCACCGGGGTTCCAGGCGCCGGGGGGAACGTCGACGCCCTTGACCGCCTTGACCGCCTGGCCCAGCGCGTCGGCCAGGCCGGTGCTGCCGGGGGTGACCTGGTGCGCGGCTAGCCACGTCAGGGCGTCGCGGGCCGTGTCGGGGGCAGGAACCAGCAGCGCGCGCCACTGTTTGGCCAGTCCTTTGATCAGGGCAGTGGCGGCGGCCTCGCGGAATCCGGGGACCTGCCAGGTGAACCACGCCGGGTCGGCCTGACCCAGCCGCGCCAACGGGATATCGACGGTCACGCCGTCGTGGGCGGAGCCGGGGTCGAAAACGTACTCGACGTCGAACGCCTCCCCGACAGGCCACACCGACGGGAAGGCATCGGCGTCCTGGCCGTCCACGGGGGCCTCCAAGAGGTCGTCCAGGCTCAGGTCGAGGGCTCGCGGGGCCGTCTTCGAGCGTTCGCGCCACCAGCGGTCGAAGTGCGCGACCGACACGATGCCCTCGGGCAGCCGGGCGTCGTAGAAGGCCGCGATCACCACATCGTCCACGATCATGTCGTGGCGTCGGGCGCGTTCCTCCATCTGTTCGGCCTGCGCGCGGACCTCCTGGTTGCGCGCCCAGAACGCGTGCCGGGTGGTCCACTGGCCCTCCACCAGCGCCGACTGAATGAACACCGCGCGAGCGGTGGCCGGGTCGATGGAACCGTAGGAAACCGACCGGCCCGAGACGATCGGGACGCCCAGCAACGTCACCGTCTCGGCGGCGACGCATTGCCCGCCGCGTTGGGACCAGTGCGGTTCGCTGTAGGTGCGGGCGAGCAGGTGCTCCCCGACCTCCTCGACCCACTCGGGCTGGATAGCGGCCACCGTCCGCGCCCACAGGCGGGAGGTTTCCACCAGTTCGACGGCCATCACCAGCGGCGGCTGCGTCTTGGCCACGCTCGATCCGGGGTTGATGGCGAACCGGGCGCCGCGCGTGCCCCGGTATTCGCGGGGGCCGCGCCGTTTCTTCGCGTCGGGGCGTTTGGCGTCGGCGGCGTCGTCGCGCAGGCCGACGTGGGACAGCAGGCCCGACAGCACGGCGGTGTGGATGCGGGCGGCGTCGGCGGGGGCGGCGTCGCGGTGGAAGCCCAGGTCGTCGCAGGCTTGTTTGAGCTGGTTGTGCAGGTCTTGCCATTCGCGCACGCGCAGGTAATGGAGGTACTCGGCGCGGCACAGCCGTCGGAAGGCGTTGCCCGACAGGTCGCGGCGCGCCTTCTTCAGGTAGGCCCACAGCCGCCACAGCGCCATGATGTCGGAGCCGTCGGGGGTGGGGACGGGGGTGTCCGCGTCGGGCATAGGCGCCCAGAAACGGCGGTGGGCGGCGTCGGCCTGCTGCTGCGCGTCGGCGGGGCGTTCGCGCACGTCGGGGATGGCCAGCCCGGCGACGATGGCCTGCACCTCGCGCAGGCAGCCCTGCCGGTTCGCCTCGACCAGCATCCGGCCCAGTTTGGGGTCGACGGGCAGCCGCGCGAGCTCGCGTCCCACCGGGGTCAGCCTCACACCGGAGGCCCGCCCGGCCTGCCGTGGGGCCTGGATCGCGCCGAGTTCGGCCAACAGGCGCATCCCGTCGCGGATCTGGGTGGCGTCCGGCGCCTCGACGAAGGGGAACCGCTCGATGTCGCCCAGGCGCGCGTCGGCCATCTGGAGGATCACCGACGCCAGGTTGGTGCGCAGGATTTCGGGCTGGGTGAACTCGTCGCGCGACTCGAAGTCTTCCTGCGAGTACAGCCGCAGGCACACGCCGGGACCGAGCCGCCCGCAGCGTCCGGCGCGTTGGTCCGCCGACGCCCGCGAGATCGGCTCGACGGGCAGCCGTTGCACCTTGGTGCGGGTCGAATACCGGGAGATGCGCGCGAACCCCGGGTCGATGACGCTGCGGATGCCGGGGACGGTCAGGGAGGTTTCGGCGACGTTGGTGGCGACGACGATGCGGCGTCCCGTGTGCGGCTCGAAGACGGCGTGCTGCTCGGCGGCCGACAGGCGCGCGTACAGGGGCAGCACGGTGGTGGAGCGCAGGCGCAGGGCGTCGATGGCCTCCGTGGCGTCGCGGATCTCCCGTTCGCCGGAGCAGAACACGAGAATGTCGCCGCCGGGGCCGTGGGCGACCAGTTCGCGCACGCCGTCAGCGATGGCGTCCACCACGTCGCGGTCGTCCGCGTCGCCGTCGGCGCGCGGGGGCCGGTAGCGGACCTCGACCGGATAGGTCCGCCCGGAGACCTCGATGACGGGGGCATCGGAAAAGTGCGCGCTGAAGCGGGCGGTGTCGATGGTCGCCGACGTGACGACGACGCGCAGTTCCGGGCGCTGGGGCAGCAATTGTTTGAGGTAACCCAGCAGGAAGTCGATGTTCAGGCTGCGCTCGTGCGCCTCGTCGACGATGATCGTGTCGTAGCGGCGAAGCTGACGATCGTGGGCGATCTCGGCGAGCAGGATGCCGTCGGTCATCACCTTCACCCGCGTCGAGGCAGAGCGCTGCGACGAGAAACGCACCTGATAGCCGACGGTCTGCCCCAACGGCTCCCCCAGTTCAGCGGCCATCCGTTCGGCGACGCTCCGCGCGGCGATCCGTCGCGGCTGCGTGTGCCCGATGTGCTCACGGCCCGCCATCAGGCAGATTTTCGGCAGTTGCGTCGTCTTCCCCGAGCTGGTCTCGCCCGCGACGATGACGACGGGATGCGCCCGGATGGCGTCGCGGATCTCGTCGGCGCGCGCGGCGATCGGCAGCGCGGGATCGATGGCGAGCCTCATGACAGGAAGCGAACTGCTGGCACCGCCCGCACCGCCTGCACTAGACGTGTCCGACGTTCGCGCGGAACAGGGCGACGGGGCACCGGGCATACATCATGACGCCCCGGTCCACGGCGCTGACGGCGAACGTCCGCAACGTGGGCTGCACCTCCACGACGAGCAGGTCGAGGGATTCCGAGGCGGCCACGAGCGCGTCCAACGGGCTGCCGTAGGACACCTCGATGTCCACCTGCACGTCCTCGAACCCCCGCCGGGCCGGCTCCACCAACGACCCGACGCGTTCGCGGACCGCCGCCACCGCGCCGCTGTGCTGGTCGTCCGCGTCCGCGCTGCCGAACCAGCGGTTCTGCGCGGCCTTGCTGACGCTGATGACGCTCAGGCCCGCCCCCAGGCGTTGGGCTTCGCCGAACGCCCAGACCAAGGACGGCCGCTCGCTATGCACCGCCGTGTTGACGCCCACGCCGATGCGGCCATGCGGCTGCGCGGGCGGCTGGTCGTCGGCGCTGAGGACGACCACCGGGCAGTGCGCCGCGCCCGCGACGCCCACCGCCGTCGAGCCGACGAACGCCCGCGCGCTGGACCCCGAACAGCGCCCGACGACCACCAGCGACGCCCACTCGCTCAGCCTGACCAGCGTGGGCGCGGGGGCGCCCAAGACCACCTCGGCGCGGATGCTCGCAGCCGGGATGCCCTGGGCCACCAACTCGGCGGTCACGCCGTCCAACATGCGGGCCGCGTCGCGTTTGATCTCCTGCGGGTCGAACACAACCCCCCACGCGCTATTGAGCACGATGTCGTCGACGGCGCACACGATCGCCAGTTCGGCGCCGCGTCGGCGCACCTCGGCGACGGCGTGGGCGAGCGCCGCGTCGGCGTCGCGCGACCCGTCGTAGCCGACCAGCACCCGCGCGGGCCCCTCGTATGCCGCCATAGCTCCTCCCCTGGCTTCGCCTCGTTAACGGGGGAAGCCTACCGGCTTTGGCCAGAATGTGGGGGAAGCCCCGCCCAGCGATACGCATATCGCCCCCCGCTGCGGCACAGACGGGGCAGGATATGGCTTCCCCCGGGGCGCCGCCGAAGCCCGAATCTGACGGCCAGAGGGCCGTCGGCTTCGACCGTCGTGGCGACGAAGCCCAGACCAGTACATCTGGCGGGACCACC
>Ga0123357_10000916_pt1 | contig 29940 bp, 23 predicted proteins | sample TergutEmb28metaG_FD_89873 | JGI IMG/M metagenome (GOLD analysis project Ga0123357, IMG submission 89873) | Embiratermes neotenicus P4 segment gut microbial communities from Petit-Saut dam, French Guiana - Emb289 P4 | ecosystem: Host-associated > Arthropoda: Insects > Digestive system > Gut ...
AACGCCATCACCCCACCCTAGACGGCCCACCCGTTAGTGTTGCCCCAGACCCCAAAAACCAGACATCTCACCTTGTCACCGCGATACAACACACGAAACCAGCCAAACATGGCCCAAGTCAGGAACCGTTGGTGTTTAAGTTTGCTTTCAGCGGTGTGCAATAGTGTAACGAAATACCTACTCACGACGCATCGCACTGGGCCGGTAATAGGTGAGCGTTACGATTACGCCCACCACTATCAGGCAGGCGGTCAAAACAAACGGCAGGCTGCGATCTATCCCGGATAGCAGCCCGCCGATCCACCCAAACGGCGCGACGCACAGCATGACGACGGTACGCTGCACGGCCATGACGCGCGAACGCTCTTGTGCGTCAACCACGAGGGCGACGATCGACTCGGCTAGCATCGCTAGCATCGCGACGCCGAAGCTATCGAAAATGACGCAAATGGCAAGGGCGAAGTATGTCGCCATGTCGGCCCGTCCACTCACCGGCACTGGCAGAAGACTGACGAGCACTTGCCCCACCAGATAGGCGCCAAAACCACCCAATAGTGGCAGGCGGAACCGTGTCGCCCCCGTCACCTTATGAATGACGGTGAAAAAGAAAAGGATCGCCAGCAGCGACCGGGCCATCGGGAAGAACGGTAGCGCAGGGTCTGGAACCAGCAGCTTTTGGTTAATGATGATTTGCCAAAAAGTCTGATTCACGGTTCCGACGGCGCCAACCACCGCCGAAATGAATAACGCAAAGATGGTGCCAGGTGAACGGCGGATAATCGACAAGACGCCGCGATAACCGGCCAACAAACGCCATAGACTAACACTCTTGGTCTGCGCCATGCGAGTGCGTCCCGTGCTTGTTTCTGTCGACCAAAGGTAAAGCCAGACAATCTTGATCAGCATCACCACGGCAGCGTTGATGTAAAGGATTCGCATGGCCACGACCAGCGAATAGTGCGCAACGAGCGCAGCTGAAATAGGGGCAAAAAGTGCTGACAGATGACCCGCAACCATCACAAGCGAATAGATATGTGGTATCTGTTGCCGGTCGGTGTCTTCGACCAGTAGGCAATCCCAGGAATTTTGAGTCACCTGCCAGGTGCCGTTGACAATTGACGCACCTAGAAACAACCAGAAAGCCAGGCCGGGCGAGCCCAATGAAACAGCGAACCAGATTAGGCATGGAATTACCCAGGCCGTGACGTCGAAAACGGCGGTCGTCCAGCGGCGTCCGAATTTGTCGGTTATCACGCCACCCATGAGCCCAGCGATCACCTGCACCAGCATTCCAATGGTGGAGAGCAGGCCGATCTGCATATCCCGCAGGCCAAGCGCGAGCATGTAGACCGACGCGTAAGGCAGGCAAAGATTCATTGACAGACCCCACAACGGCTCGGTGTAAACCGCGGCCCGCGAATTGCCGTGCAGGTTTAGCAGAGTCGAGACAAGTGGGTTAGGCATGGCGTTTTCGAGTCTACGGCGGTGGGTGTCAGGGCTGCGCGACTGGGACAACGTATTCTGCCGCCCGGTGACGACGAATTGCCCGGCCTCGACCTCAGCCGAGTTCGTCGAGGGCCAGATTCAGTTCCACAACGTTTACCCTGGCCTCGCCAATGAAACCCAGGTCCGGGCCGGAGGTGTATTTCGCAACCAACGTCTGCACTTCGTCAACCGACAACCCACGAGCTTTAGCCACGCGGTTGATCTGAATTGCGGCGTAGGCCGGGCTGATATCCGGGTCGAGGCCCGACCCGGAGGCCGTCACAGCATCGGGCGGGACATCCGATTCCGCCACACCATTGAAGGCTGCGACTTCGGCCTTGCGTTGCGTGATGGCGTCAATCAGATTCGGGTTTTCGGGGCCCTGGTTGGACGCCCCAGACGCGCCAGCGTTGTAATCAACAGCCGAAGGACGGGGTTGGAAATACTGCGGCAGTGGGTTGCCCTGCGCATCGGCGAACGATTGCCCTATTAGCTTCGATCCGACAATTTGACCATTTACATCCTGGACCATCGACCCATTGGCTTTGGAATGGAAGAGAGCTTGACCGATGCCCGTTACCAACAGTGGATAGGCCACGCCGAGCAGGACCGTAAAAATAACCATCAGTCGTACAGCGATCCAAATTGACCGTCCAGTTTGATGCATGGCGTTCTTCTCCTTTCCTCTCTTAGTAACCCGGTAACAACGCGATAAGCATGTCGATCGCCTTGATCATAATGATGGGGGCAATCAACCCGCCAACGCCGTAATACAACAGGTTGCGGTTCAGTGCGCGGCCCAGATCGGCCAGGCGATATGGCACGCCGGCTAGCGCCATTGGGATCAGCAGGAATATCACCAAGACGGAATAGATAACCGTTGAAATGATGGCCGAGGCCGGCGTGTGCAGATGCAAAATATTCAGCTTGTCTAGGCCGGGGAAGATGCCGACGAAAAACGCCGGGAAGAATGTGAAGTAGCGCACAATGTCGTTGGCGATATTGAAAGTAGTCAGCGCGCCACGAGTGGTCATCTGCCGGCGACCGGCGTCAATGATCTCAACCAGCTTCGTCGGGTCGTCGTCCATGACGACGAAATTAGCGGCCTCTTTGGCGGCCGGCGTGGCAGAACCCATCGCCACCCCAATATCGGCCTGGGCCAGCGCCGGCGCGTCATTGGTGCCGTCACCCGTCATGGCGACGAAGTGGCCAGACGCCTGTTCTTTGGTGATCAGTGCGAGCTTGTCTTCGGGGGTGGCATCGCCCAGCACGTCGTCGAAACCAGCCTCGCCAGCAATTGCCCGCGCCGTCACCGGGTTGTCTCCGGTCACCATGACGGTGCGCACACCCAATGCCTTCAGTTGGGAAACACGAGAGATGACGCCGTGTTTCACAACGTCCTTAAGATTGACGACGCCCAACACCCGCGCCTCGTCGCCGTTCTTTTCGGCAACAACCAGCGGCGTGGCGCCCGTCTCGGCCATACGGTTGGTTATGGCCTTGAGGTCGTCGGAAACGGCCTTGGTCTGTTGCATGCCGATATGTTTCAGCCACGTCAATACCGATGTTTCGGCACCTTTTCGCACACTGAGATCTTCGATGTCTCGGCCCGACAAACGAGTCTGCGCGCTAAACGCAATAAGCGTGCCCTGTGAGGGGCCCTCCAATTTCACGCCGAGTTTTGCCGCCAGCTTGATGATGGACGTGCCCTCAGGCGTCGGGTCGCCGATTGACGCCAGCGCGGCCGTCCTGATTAGATCTTCTTTCTTGACACCGTGAAGCGGCACGAACTCGGTAGCCTGACGATCACCCTGGGTAATGGTGCCCGTCTTGTCGAGCAGCACGGTTGTGATGTCGCCGGCCGTTTCCAGCGCATGACCTGAAATCACCAAAACATTCTGCTCGAGCAGGCGGTAGGTGGAAGCAATTCCGGTCACCGCCAGTAACGCGGCAATTTCGGTTGGAAGCAGTACGCCGACCAGGGCTATTAGTGTCGGAATTGAAACAGGCGGGGCAACTGGTTTGGCAATGATGTTAATAGTGACGGCCGGGATGATGAACGCGATCGAAAGTGACGCCAATATCGAGTTCAATGCCAGTTCGTTTGGCGGCTTCTGGCGGTGGGCGCCCTCCGCCAGGCGGATCATGCGGTCGACGACCGTCTCTCCCGGCGTAACCGTGACGCGAACCACGATCCGATCAGAGACCACCTTTGTGCCGCCGGTAACGGATGAACGGTCACCGCCGGATTCACGAATGACGCGAGCCGATTCGCCGGTGATTGCCGACTCGTCAACCAGGGCAACGCCCCAAATCACTTCACCGTCAGACGGCACCACGTCGCCTTCCTGAAGCACGACGACATCACCCCGGTGCAAGTCCAGTGCGTCAACCGTGTCCACGGCGGTATCAAGTGCTCCAGGATCATTGGCCGTGTAATTGCGCACTCGGTGCGTCACGACGCCCTCGCGCAGCGAGCGGAGCGTTGTCGCCTGAGAGCGTCCACGCCCCTCAGCTACAGCCTCGGCAAGGTTTGCGGCCAACACTGTCAACCACATGCATATCGCGATTACCCATGTGAAGCCGCCCGGTACGGGGCTGCCGCCAGAAATGTGAGGCTCGCCCAGCAGGGGCTGAGCGATTGCGATGACGGTCGCCAGGACAGAACTCAACCAGACGATAAACAGCACTGGGTTCCGCAGTTGTACACGGGGGTCGCACTTAACAAAAGTTGCGGCGGTAATACCCCAGAAGCCTCGCCAAAAGCTCTGTCGGCCTGGTCCGCCGCCATGCCCCAACATGATCGCCGTGACTGACATCAGTGAAGCCCCTCCGCCAGTGGTCCGAGTAACAGGACGGGGATGAATGTCGGTATGGCGATGTAGATGATCAAGATGACCAACCACAAAACAAACTGGGGACGATGCAGTGGCAGTTCACTGGCCCGCGAGGTGGCGCGACCCTGGCTGGCAAAGGAACCAGCCAGTGCCAGAACCAGCGCAATCGGAATGAAACGTCCCAGCAGAATCACAATGCCAAAGACGGTGTTGAGGTAAGGGGTGTTGGCATTGAACCCGGCAAAGCTGGACCCATTGTTGACAGTCACCGAGACGAAGGCATAAATAGCTTCGGTCATGTCGTGGGCACAATTCAGGGGATCATTCGGCCCACCGGTGCCGATACACCCAGTTGCCGACATACTGAAATTTACCAATTCAGCACGAACAGGCGGAATCGCCATGCTAATGCCCAGGCCGCCAAGTGCGAGGACCGGCAAGACCAAGATGAAAATGCCAACCAACTTAACTTCGGTTACACCGAGGCGTTTGCCCAGGAACACCGGCGCGCGCCCAAGCAACAGCCCGGTTAGGAAGACACCCAGTAATACCATCACGAGCATTGTGTAAAGGCCAGACCCGACGCCACCGGGCGAGATTTCACCCAGCAACATGTGGAGAATCTCTATCATTCCACCAATTGCGGTATAGGAGCTGTGCATCGAATTGGCTGCGCCACCAGAGGTGCCTGTGGTGGCGGTCGCAAATAGCGTCGAACTGATAATGCCGAGTCGCTGCTCCTTGCCCTCCATCGCGGCGCCGGCCAATTGCGGTGCAGTGCCGGCAGCCGACAACTCGGCCGCTGTGATCGACACATAGGCCATAGTGAACAGAGTGGCCATCGTGGTCAGGATGACATAGCCCATGCGGTGGTCGCCGACAATCTTGCCGAATGTACGCGGTAGAGAGAAGGGGATTATCAGCAGCATGAAGACCTGGAACAGGTTTTCCCATGGTGTCGGGTTTTCGAAGGGGTGCGCTGAATTGGCGTTGAAGAAACCGCCACCATTGGTGGCCAACATTTTGATGGCTTCTTGGGACGCCACCGGCCCGCCCGGCATCGTTTGAGTGCCGCCGGCCACAGTCGAAATCGTCGCAAAGCTGGCAAAGTTTTGAATCACACCGGCTGTCATCAGGACCACCGAGGCGATGATCGCCATCGGCAGCAGTATGCGGACAGTAGCGCGGACAACGTCAACCCAGAAGTTACCGAGAGTGCCCCGCTTGTGATAAGCAATGCCACGCGTCAAAGCTATCGATACGCAGATACCGACTGCGCCGGAGACGAACATCTGCACGGCCAGACCAGCCATTTGCACGGTATAGCCCGTGGTCTCTTCAGGTGAATACGACTGCCAGTTGGTATTACCAACAAACGACGCGGCTGTGTTGAATGCCACATCCGGGCTCACCGCCGGCAGGCCCAATGAATACGGCAGCCACATTTGCATGCGTTGCATCGCATACAAGAGGATAAATCCGACGGCTGAAAACACCAAGACGGCGCGCAAATACGAATGCCAAGTATGTTCGCGGTCGGGGTTGACGCCGATCGCTTTATAAATCCAACGCTCCGCACGCCAATGATCAGGCGACGTGAACACCCAGGCGATGTAGTTACCGAGCGGCCTATATAACAACCCGATGGGTAAGGCCAATGCGACCAGCAACAGGGCCGCCATCCACCATTGCATCAGAAGCGCCCCGGATCCGCGAGGGCCACAAACATGAAGACGATTGCCGCGATGCCTATGACCGCGGAGATAACACCGAGGACGATCACAGTCGCGCCAAGGCCTTTCCGAATGCGCCGAATAGCAGGAACAGTACGACGGTGCCGGCGACATACGCCAGATCCAGCACAGTGCCTCCCTCCGGTGGCCGAGTGGTCAACCCAAGCGAATAAGCCTAGCCAGGCCCGGCGGAAGTAGCAACTAGGCGCGACAGAATCTGTCAGTGGCCGGCGGTAAGCTGGGTTTATGAAGGCATCTGTGAGGGGGACGCTGGGCTTGGTCTCAGCGCTCATGTTGCTGCTGAGTGGTTGTGCGCCCCACCAGCCACCGGCGCCGCCCGACGCGGCACCGGTCGTGTCAGCGCTGGCGTCCGCGCTTGTGAATGGTGATATCAGCAGCTTACCTTTCACTGCGTCAACCGTTGACCCAGTGAAGGACTACGGCATCGTCACGGCCGGCATGAACGGTGTGCATCCATCAACCGTGACGCCAGGCAGCATCACCTATGATGCGGCATCACAGACTGCTACGGTCAACCTCGATCAAACCTACGATTTTTCGACCCCATGGAATTTCACCAGTGTTGTCGGCCTGCACTATATGGGCAGCGACGGCTGGCAGATCGACTGGTCGCCGGCCATCGTCAACCCGTCGGTGGACGGCTTCACCCGACTGTCGGTTACCACGACCGCGCCCACCCGTGGCTCGATTCTGGCCCGCGATGGCCAGGCGATCGTTTACAACCGGGACGTCTTCAACGTTGGCATTGACAAGATGAATTGCCCGGATGATCAAATGGACGCCGCGGCCCGACAGTTGGCGCAGGCGGTCGGCATCGATCCGGACGCCTATGCACAGCAGGTGGCCAATGGTGGCCCCAGTCAGTTCGTCATCGCCATCACCTATCGGGCCGGCCAAGTGCCGGCTGGCGTCGATCAAATATCTTGCTCACTGGCCCAGCCGTCCACGTTGCCGCTGGCGCCGTCCAAGATGTTCGCCATCGGGGTGCTTGGAACAGCCGGCGAGGCGACGGCCGAAGATATCCAGAACTCGAATGGGGCTTTCAAGGCCGGCGATGTCGTTGGCAAGGCCGGTCTACAAAAGAGCCAGAACGCGGTGTTGATGGGCAAACCTGGCGCCACTGTCTACGTTGGGCCTCGGGCCAGTGGTGACGTCATGAACGTCTCGCCCAGTGCGCGCCCAACAGCGTCCTCTGCTGATACCAAACAGGTGCTTTTCCAGGCCGACGCCATGAACGGCGCCGATCTGCACACCACCATGGACATTGCACTGCAAACCAAGGCTGAAGCCGTGCTGGCCGGACAAACTGACGTGGCTTCCCTGGTTGTGCTCGACTCGCAAACCGGCGCTATTCTGGCGGCCGCTAACTCGCCCGCCTCGGGCGGTAATTCCTACGCCACTACCGGGCAGTACGCCCCCGGTTCGACCTTCAAGTTGTCCACTGCGCTCGCGCTGCTGCGCAGTGGCATGACCCCGGATTCGCCGCTTAACTGCCCAAGTTCTGTCACGGTCGACGGCAAGTCATTCACCAATGACCCAGGCTTCGCCAATACCGGTACCCTGAGCTTGCAACAGGCCGTCGCCTACTCATGCAACACTGCGATGGTCAATGGGGCGTCAACGCTGGGCATGGGAGATTTACCTTCTGCCGCCGCCAGCCTTGGCATCGGCGTCAACCACAACTTGGGTTTTCCGGCGTCGCTGGGCACTGTGCCGACCCCGACGACTAATGTCGAAAAGGCCGCCTCCGCTTTCGGCCAGGCCCAGATCGTCATGTCGCCGTTGGCCATGGCCACCGAGGCCGCGTCGGTCGCCGCCGGGCACACCATCACCCCGTATCTGTTGACGGACGCCAACGGTAATCCCGTCATCGATCCGTCTGGCGATGGAGCCACACCGTCCCCATCTGCTGGGACGTCGCCGCAACCGTTGACCGCAGACGAGGCGACCCAGTTGCGCGCAATGATGGCCGACGTGCTCAACTACGGTACCGCCGCCGGCACCGGGCTGAAAGGCTTGGTGGACGGTGCCAAGACTGGCACAGCCGAATTCACCCAGGACGGCCAGACGCTGACCCATTCCTGGCTGATCGCCTTCAACGGGCAATACGCTATTTGTGCCTATGTCAACGTCGGTTCGTTCGGGGCCACGACGGCCGGCCCGATCGTCAAGGCCTTCCTCACTAGCTAGCCGCTAGACTGGTCATTGTGATGACTCGGTGGTGGCGGGGCCTGGTGCGCTGGACGACGATTCTGCCTATTTTGGCAGCGCTGGCGCTGGCCCTTACCTGGGGACGCCACCCGGTGGCCTGGATTTTGGTGATCGAAGCTTTCCTGCTGGTGGCATCAGTGCTGTCGGCCGTCCAACACGCCGAAGTCATCGCGCACCGTGTTGGGGAACCCTTCGGTTCGCTGATCCTGGCTGTCGCGGTGACGGTCATTGAGGTTGCCTTGATACTCACGCTGATGATGTCCGGCAAGGGTGACACTTCGTCTCTGGCTCGAGACACCGTTTTCGCGGCCGTCATGCTGACAATGAACGGCATTGTTGGTATCTCGTTACTTGTCACGGCCACCAAGTTCAAGCTGGCGGTTTTCAACTCTGAGGGCACCGGCTCCGCGCTCGGTTCGGTGGTGTTGTTGGCTACTTTGACGATGGTCTTCCCGCGCTTTACGACATCCGAATCGGGGGGTCGCTTCGTTGAGGCACAGCTAATCTTCGTCGCATTGTCGTCCCTTGTTATCTACGGCTTATTCGTTTTCACCCAGACGGTGCGTCACCGCGATTTCTTTCTGCCACCAGGCGTCGAGGAAGAGGCCGACAGTCACGACAACTTGCCGTCTAAGCGGGCCACCCTGGCTAGCCTGGTGCTATTGCTGATCTCGCTGGCGGCCGTCGTTGGCTTGACTAAGATCGAATCACCCGCTCTGGAGGCAGGCGTTCGCTGGTTGGGCTTCCCGGAAGCCTTCGTTGGCGTCATTATCGCCATGATGGTGCTGCTGCCCGAGTCGATTACAGCCGTGCGCACGGCCGTCGAAGACAAAGTTCAGATTTCGATGAACTTGGGCTATGGCTCAGCGATGGCGTCGATTGGTTTGACGATTCCAACGTTGGCCATCGCGTCGCATTGGATGCCAATCCAGCTAACCCTGGGCCTGGAGCCGCTGCAGATCGTTTTGTTGGCCGTCTCGTCGGTCGTGGCCGTCCTGACGGTGGTGCCAGGCCGCGCCAAGACGCTCCACGCCACCCTGCTACTGGTGTTGCTGGCGGCCTTCGTCTTCTTAGCGGCAGTTCCGTAATGAACACATTCGCTGCCCCATCCCTATTCACAAACGACCGCCTCGGCAGCCTTTTCGCGGCGTCTCGTCGTCGAAGCGATGTTCTCTGAACCAAAACAGCCCATTTGATGCCAAAGACCTCTGCCTCGACGCCGTTACGCCCAATACAGCTCGCTGAAGCGGCTGTTACTGAACATCCTTTACGCGGACTGGCGGACGATCACCTGGGACGGTTGGCCCTGCCAGGGCTCGGCGGGCAATCCTAGGGCAACATGAGCCATACGGCGTCCGTAGCTGGCCGCGTCGATCTTGACGGTGGTCAGGGCGGGCGTCCACCAGGCGCCCACCTCGTCCTCATCGAACCCGATGACGGCCAACTCGTCCGGGACTGCGACGTCTAGGGCGGCAAGCGCGGCCAACAACCGTATCGCCTCGTGGTCACTGAAGGCGGCGACGGCGGTAACCTCGGGGTGGTCTCGGCGAAACGCGTCAACCGTCGTCAACGTGGACGGCTGGTCGTCCGGCAACATCAACAGCACTGGCGCTGGTGCGTCAGCTTGCTTGATGAACTGGCTGACATGAGTTGTTCGCATTTCCACCAACAATCCGCTGGACGGGCAGGCAAACCCAATGTGGCGATGGCCTTTGGCCAGTAAATAGCCCAGTTGGGTGGCGGTATGGCGGGCCATCTCGGCCTCCCACCCGCCGTCCCCAGCGACGGTGAAACCCGGTAGTCGAGGCTGGCCCAAATCCAGCACATGACGGGGCGCCAAGGCAGCTAACAGGTCGTCATCCCCGGCGTCAGTGTAGGTGACGATCAGGCTGTGGCCGTGGGCTGCCAACTCGTCCTGTAAGCCGGCGATCAGGCTCGACAGCCCGCTGCCACGCAATTGGCCAGCCCGCAGAAGCACCAACCGGGACGACCCTTCGCGCAGGGCCCGGGCGATGCGATTCGGAGTGTAGCCAAGCGCCTGAGCGGCGGTTTGCACCCGCTGAACGGTGTCAGGGCGCAGGCTTTGGCCGGGTGTCTGGTTGAGGACAAAGCTGACCGTCGTCACTGAGACACCGGCGGCGTTGGCGACGTCCTTCATAGTTGTCATGACCTGAGTCGTCCTTGCACTAAATCGATTTAGCTCATACCATCGTACCTACAACGTCGTAACCAAGGCGCACCAATCAGGAAAGGAAGCATTGACATGAAGGCATGGCAATACATGGGCCAGCAGGCGCCCATCCAGATGAACGAGGTCGACGAACCGACCGCCGGCGAAAATGAGGTGGTCATTGACGTCAAAGCCGCTGGGCTTTGCCACTCGGATCTGATGTATATGCAACTGGGTGACGGCGTGATGCCTTTCCTGCCGATGACGCAGGGTCACGAGAACGCTGGCCCGATCAGCGCCATTGGTCCAGGTGTGACGGGTTTCAAGGTCGGCGACATCGTCGGCGTCAACTCTGCCGGCATCCGTCCACCACTAGGCATGTTCACCCCTGGCGGGTTCGCGGACAAGCTAGTGGCGGACTACCGCGACTTGGCGCGCGTGCCTGACGGGCTGGATCTTTCACTGGCGGCGTTGGGCACCGACGCTGGCATGACGTCATACCACGCCATGATCAAGGCCGGCGGCGCCAAGGCGGGCATGAAGGTCGGCGTCATCGGTTTCGGTGGGCTGGGCCAGATCGGTGCACGGGCGGCGGTCTTGGCCGGCGCCGAGGTACATGTGGCCGAGATGAAGCAGGACGTCTGGCCACTGGCCAAGGCGGCCGGCGTGGTCGATTGCGTGGCGGACGCTGACGAATGGGCGGCCGGCCCGGACATCAACCCGATGGAAGGTGGCAGCTTCGACCTGATAGTCGACTATGCCGGCTTCGACACCACCCAGAAGGCCATCAACGCCATCAAACGCGGCGGACGGGTCGTCCAGGTGGGCCTCGGCAAGCCGACGTTCACGATCATCACCCCAACGATTCTGGGTAAGGAGATTATCGGGTCGCTGGGCGGCACCGTCGAAGACATCGAAGAGGTGTACGCCCTGATGGCTAGCGGCGAGATTGCCCCGGCGTACGAAGAGATTCCCTTCGACCAGATCGGCGCTGGCCTGGACCGTCTGAAGAACAACCAGGTGACGGGACGCCTAGTGGCCCGCTTCGGCGACTGATGTTGCGATTTCGCCATTGCTGAATTGGCAGGAGGTCCGACGTCTTTTGGATGCGTCTTGTCGACCGATCGGCGCAGTGGCGAGATCGCGGCGCCACCTGCCTTAGTTCGTCATGTCGTCCCGCGCCTCCGCATAGGCCCAAAGTCTTTGAGTAGGGCAAGTTCTGCCCTCTGTCGCAGTATCCGCCAAGCCGCGTAGAGTGGCTTTCATGACTCAAATCGGCAACAGCGACCTCAACATTTTCCCTCTAGTTTTCGGTGGCAACGTCTTCGGCTGGACGGCCGACCGTGAGGTCAGTTTCGACCTGCTGGACGGCTTCCTTGCCGGCGGCGGCAACCTTATCGACACCGCCGACGGTTACTCGGCCTGGGTACCTGGCAACTCGGGTGGCGAGTCGGAGACGATCATTGGGGCCTGGCTGGCTGCCCGTCACAACCGCGACAATGTGATAATCGCCACCAAGGTGTCGACCCACCCCAACTTTCGCGGGCTGAGCCCGGACAACATCGATGCTGCTATCGAGGCATCACTAACGAGGCTGGGCACCGATCACGTCGACCTGTACTACGCCCACTTCGACGATGCCAGCGTCCCGCTCGCCGAGACCGTCGGTGCACTGTCGGGACTGGTGGACGCTGGCAAAGTGCGTTACATCGGCATCTCTAACTACACCGCGGCCCGCATAGACGAATGGATGCAGGTGACGCAGGCGGACGGGCTGCACGCCGCCGTCGCCTTGCAGCCGCAATACAACCTGGTGGAACGGGCGTTCGAGACTAACGGGTTGCGTGACGCCGCCGACCGTTTTGCCCTGGGTGTCCTGCCTTACTATTCGCTGGCGTCAGGTTTCTTGACTGGCAAGTACCGCTCAGGTGTGAAGGTTGCAAGCGATCGTGCCGGTGGCGCGTCCAAATATCTGACGCCGCAGGGCGAGGCTGTTTTGGCGATCCTGGACGAAGTGAGTGCTGCTCACGGCGTCGCCCAGGCGTCGGTGGCGTTGGCCTGGCTGCGTGCTCAGCCGACAGTAGCCGCGCCGATAGCCTCGGCCAGCCGGGTTGACCAACTGCCGGCCCTACTGGCGGGCGCCACCCTGGAGCTAGCTCCAGACGAGGTCGCGGCGCTGTCCAACGCCGGCGCCTAGCCGTCACGTCGCCAATTATTCGTACGAAAAATTGGCAAGCGTGCCAAAAAACCTGACGAATGCGGGGGGACGGTCTGTAAACTTGCCCCAAGTGTAGTGGCCTTGACTTAGTCTAGTTAAGAGGGGTATACTCACGTCATGAAGCGTAGAGATCTGATCGCGAGGATCAATAAGCTTGCCAAAGAACGGGGCGAGATGGCCGTCTTCACCGAGGGTGGTAGCCACACCAAGGTTGCTGTCGGGGATCTGCTGACAACGATTCCTAGGCATAAAGAGATCAAGGAACCTTTGGCCCGGAAGATCATTGCAGACATTGAGGAGAACTGACATGGAAACGATGGAACTTACCGCATTGTGCGAGAGGTACGACGGTTGGTGGATCGTCGACGTTCCGGCTGTGCGCGGGCTACACACCCAGGTGCGGCGCCTCGACCAGGTTGACGCGATGGTCAAAGATGCCGCGTCTTTGTTGCTCGACCGCCCCGAGTCGAGTTTTGCTATCACCGTCATTCCGAAATTGCCATCGGTGGAGCAGCGTCAGATCGACGAGGCGAAGGCTGCCCGCATCAAACTCGCCCAAGCTCAAAGTGCGATGGCGAAGGCATCACGGAAGGCCGTGGCGTCCCTGCGTGCACAAGGTATGACGGTGCGCGATGTGGCGTCCTTGATGGACGTCACCCCAGCACGCGTGTCGCAGTTAGCCTAGCCGTCAGCCTTTGGCTCCGCCCACCTGGCAAGATGGAGGGGTGGGAAAGTGGTTGAGCATGCCGTGGGTGGACGTCACCTGGCACATCATCGTGATCGTTGTTGCTGGTTTGATCGTGCGGTTCATTGCTGTACGGGCAATCCGCCGGGCCGTGCGCGCGTCGTCGCGGCGACTCTACGAGGTGACGGTGCCGGGCGCCAAACGCAAGCGCAGTGCGCGTGCCGTCAAGGTGTTGGCGGCCAGCGGCGCGTCCCCGGAGGAACGGGCCGCCAACCGCTCGGACACGCTCAGCCGCGTGTTGTGCCTGGTTGTTAACTGGGTAATCGGCATCATTATCGCGCTGACAGTGTTCAGTGAACTGGGAATCAATCTGACGCCGTTCCTGACGTCGGCGGGCGTCACCGGCGTTATCCTTGGCCTGGGCGCGCAGTCGCTGATCAAGGATTTGATCGCTGGCATGTTCATGGTGTTCGAGGGCCAGTACAGCATCGGCGACACCATTGACGCTGGCGGCGTGCGCGGCGTGGTCCAAGAAATCGGCTCGCGCGTCACAAGACTGCAGGGCCCAGATGGCGAGGTCTGGTACGTCCGCCATGGCGAGATCACCACGCTAGGCAACCAGTCACAGGGCTGGCTGACGACGGACGTGGCCATCACCGTCCCGGCCACCAGCGACCCCGAGCAGGTGACAGCGACCCTTCACCAGGTGGCGGACGGCCTGGAGGACGACCCGAGTTGGCACGACAAGATGCTGCGCCCGCCGGTCGTTCTTGGCTTGACGTCGTTCGACACCAAGCAGTTGGTGTTCACAATCAGGGTGACGTCGCCCAAGCAGTCAGGCGTCGATCACGAGGTGCGCGCCCGGGCGGTCGCAGCGCTGAACGTCGCCGAGGCGTAAACAGCTACTCCGACCAATCTTCGACCATCAGCCCGGGGACGCGGTCGAACTCGCGCCGGTTGTTCGTCACGAGCGTGGCGCCTGACGTCAGCGCGTGCCCGGCAATGGACACGTCATTGTCGCTGATGGGTGTGCCTTTGGACGCCAAGTCGACGCGCAACCGGGTGGCTTCGTCGATCGCGGCGCCGTCCCACGGCAGCACCCCGTCCAAGCGCAGAACAAAGGCATCGACCATCGGTCCATGCTTCTGCGACGCCTTTTTGCCCACCGCACCGAACCGCATTTCGGCGTAAGTGACGGCGGACACGACGATCTGGTCGCCGCGCCCGGCGTGCTCGCCGAGCCTGGCGATCACCTGGGGTGGCCGCTGCCGCATGATGAACGAGCAGATGTTCGTGTCGAGCATGTACAGGCCGGTCATGCGTCATCGTCCTCAAAGATCTGACGGTCCAAGGTGACGACGGACGGGCGGACGCTGAGGAAGTCGTCATCCGCCGGCGGCACCTCCGCAGCGAAAGACTGCCAGGTCGGGTGGGCCGGGCGCAGCGTGATGACGTCGCCGTCTCGCCTGATGTCCAGTCGGCTCACGCCCTCGTATCGCATGGACGCCGGAATGCGAATCGCCTGGTTGGCCCGGTTCTCGAATATCGCGACAGTCGTCATGGCACCTTCATTCATACATCTGCTGACATATGCAAGAATAGCACGGGCGCATCAATTGGTGACGTCGCGTGTGGCGCAAGCGATACCCCGCCGCAGAACTTACCCCGGCGCGCTAGGCTGCCGGCATGGATACACAAATACAGGCGTTCCGGTTTGTCGGCGACGGCAGTGACAAGTTTTGGCGACTTGAGACGGCCGGCGACTCATGGTGACGTACGCCGCTGGTTTTGCGCAGATCAAAATCACGGGACGCACGGATGCCACGTTACGGACAGCTGCCCTGCGCAGCCTGCGCGTAATGGATCTGGTGACGGGACACCCGTCGGAGGCCAGAACTCAGATGATCGCCGACCTGCAGACTTTCCCAACGCGCTAGAGGCATCGCCCCGTCACTGGTGTTCGCTTAACGCCGAGACCGTCGCCAAGATCATCAATCCGCAGTGCTGGGGCCCTGCGAACTAAGCCGCATCGTCACGATTCGACGGGCAGATGACGACCTTGTACTAGTTGGCAAGGGTCTTGGGGGCAAGAACAGCTGCAAACTAATACCACATCGTCGCGAGGTGATGGTGTTGATGCGCCTGTGCATAGTTAGCAGATGGCAACAGTGAAATGTGGCAGTGACGACAGGCGGGACGTCTGCGTCCTGGCCCGTCAACTGGGCTAGCGTTGAACCCATGACTACTGCACACGATATGCCGTCGCGGACCACGTTGGACGGGCGTCAATTCGCTGGGGCCCGGGCCCTTTGGCGGGCACTGGGTATGACGGACGAGGACATCCGTGCCCGCAAACCCGTCATCGCCATCGCCAACAGCTTCACAGAGTTCGTCCCTGGGCACATGTTCCTAGCCGAGGTCGGCCGCTGGGTTAAGGACGCCATCGAGGCGGCCGGCGGGTTGGCGTTCGAGTTCAACACCATCGCCATTGATGACGGTATCGCGATGGGCCATACCGGCATGCTGTACTCGCTGCCTAGCCGCGAGATCATCGCCGACGCCTGCGAATACATGGTGCAGGCCCACAAAGCTGACGCAATGGTGTGCATCAGCAACTGCGACAAGATCACCCCGGGCATGTTGCTGGCGTCCCTACGTTTGAACATCCCGACTGTGTTTGTCAGCGGCGGCCCGATGGAGGCTGGCCGCGCCCATCTGCAAGGTAAGGACGGCAAGGTCACCCGTCTTGACCTGATCGACGCGATGATCATGTCCGTCGACCCAAATGTGGACGACGACGAACTGGCCGAGGCTGAGGCCACCGCCTGCCCGACGTGCGGTTCGTGCTCGGGCATGTTCACGGCCAACTCAATGAACTGCCTGGTCGAGGCGCTGGGCCTAGGCCTGCCGGGCAATGGCACGCTGGTGTCGACCAATGCCGCCCGAAAGGCGCTGTTCGACGAGGCCGGGGCGCTGGTCGTCGACCTGTGCAAGCGGTACTACCAAGACGGTGACGACTCCGTCCTGCCGCGCAGCATCGCTACCCGCGGGGCCTTCTCCAACGCCATGACGCTGGACATCGCCATGGGCGGTTCGACCAACACCGTCCTGCACATTCTGGCGGCGGCGCAGGAGGCCAAAGTCGACTTCACCATGGACGACATAGACTCCATCTCGCGGCATGTCCCATGCATCTGCAAGGTGGCGCCCAATACGCACGACATCTACCTGGAGGACGTCCACCGGGCCGGTGGAATCCCAGCTTTACTAGGTGAGTTGCACCGTGGCGGCCTGTTGGACGAGGCGACCCATGCGGTCCATTCGCCGTCCTTGGCCAAGTGGTTGGACGATTGGGATGTCCGTGGCGGCAAGGCCAGCGCCACTGCCAAAACCTTGTATCTCGCGGCGCCCGGCGGCGTGCGCACAACCCAGGCCTTCTCGACATCTAACACCTTTGACACGTTGGACGCCGACGCCGAACACGGGGCCATCCACGACATCGCCCACGCCTACACCACCGACGGCGGCTTGGGCGTTCTGAAAGGTAACATCGCTTTGGACGGGGCAATCGTCAAGACGGCTGGCGTCCCCGCCGACCAGTTTGTGTTTTCCGGCCCAGCTAAGGTCGCCGAGTCACAAGAAGAAGCTGTCGACCTGATCCTGGGCGGCAAGATCGTCCCAGGCGACGTCGTCGTCGTGCGGTACGAAGGCCCGCAGGGCGGCCCTGGCATGCAGGAAATGCTCTATCCGACGAGCTACCTGAAGGGCGTTGGGCTAGGCCCCAAGTGCGCACTCATCACCGACGGACGCTTCTCCGGTGGGTCGTCCGGGCTCTCGCTGGGCCATATCTCGCCTGAGGCAGCGGCCGGCGGAGCGATCGGTCTGATCCGCGACGGCGACATCATCGCCATCGACATCCCAAACCGGACCATCGACGTCCAGGTGAGCGACGACGAGTTAGCTGCCCGTCGCGCCGAGCAGGACAAGCTTGGCTGGAAGCCGGCCCACCGCGACCGTGTCGTCTCAAACTCGCTGAAGATATTCGCCATGCTGGCCCAAAGTGCCGACAAGGGTGCCGCCCGCCGCCAGTTGTAAGGCCGACTTTTAGTGGTTTTACCAAGGTTTATCTTGCTTTATCAAATATCGATAAAACACGGTAAAACCTGACAAAACTGAATGACCATAAGATCGAGTGCGCCGCACGGTTAGGCTTAAGGAGTGGACGAGGCACGACGGCGGAGCTTGGCAGGCGAGCTTGCCCGGCGGGGGTTTTCGACGCACTCGTCCGAGACCGTCGTCGAATTGGCCAACCGCGGCTTTACCGAAACTGAGATACGACGCATTGCGGCAGCCAGCGCCGGGGTGCCAGACCCAGATTTCGCCTTGTCGCGTCTAGCTGACTTGGGTATCGCCACCCTGCCCGACCTGGCGGCCGATGAGCGCTGGCTGACGCGAGTGGCGGCCGTCATGGGTGGTAGTCGTCCGTTGGGACGGCACTTGGTTTTGCACTCCGAGGCCCTTGAACCACTGAGTCAACCGGGTCAACTGACGCCGCATCTGCCCGGGCGAATGCGGCTTGATCTGTGGAATACCGTCTTGCCAGCCGTCGGGCTGCCGCTTATTGACAACGTCGTCGACGCACCGACGACGCTCGCCGATCGGAACGGTGCTGCCGCTGACGCCCTGCGCCTGGCCAACCGCACGCAACTTGCCCGTATCGCGGCACGTGACCTGACGTCCGACGACCCGGCTGCGATACTGCCATCCGTCGCCCATGAACTGACGGACCTAGCTGATGCCATCGTTGAGGTAGCGCTGGCTTTGGCGCGGGGGCAAGTCAGCGGCGCCGAGCATGTGCGGTTGGCGGTCGTGGCGCTGGGTAAATGTGGGGCCTGCGAACTCAACTACCTGTCCGATGTCGATGTGCTCTACGTCGCTGAGCCGGCCGACGACTTGACGACGCCCGAACAGGCCGTGCACTTGGGTGGCGACATAGCTGCCGCATTGATGCGCTTGACTTCGGCTAATACCGCCACCGGCACGATTTGGTCGGTTGACGCTGCGTTGCGACCCGAGGGCAATGCAGGCCCGCTCGTCCGCACGCTGGCGGCAATGGCGTCTTACTATGGCGGTGGCCATGCTGCCATCTGGGAGTTCCAGGCCATGATGAAAGCCCGCCCGATGGTCGGCGACATGGACCTTGGCCAGGCGTTTTGTGATCTCGTCCGACCCCTAGTGTGGACGGCCGGCGGGCGTGAAGGCTTTGTCACCGAGTCTCGGGCAATGCGCCGTCGCGTCGTCTCTCTCATACCTCGCGACCAGGCCGACCGCGAGATCAAGCTGGGCGCCGGAGGTCTGCGCGATGTCGAGTTCAGCGTCCAGATCTTGCAATTGGTTCACGGGCGCGGCGATGAGGCTATCCGCCTGCCAGCCACTCTCGACGCGCTGGCGGCACTTACCCAGCACGGTTACATCGGCGTCAGCGACGCTGCCGAACTCGACGCCGCTTACCGGTTCGAACGCCTGCTAGAGCACCGGCAACAGTTGTTCCGCCTACGCCGCACCCACTTGATGCCCGAGGACGCAGCCGAGCTGCGCCGCTTGGCCCGGTCGATGCCGGGGGCTGAATCAGGAGAGGCGTTGTGGTCGACCTGGCGTCAGGTCGCCAGTAAGGTCCAGCGGTTGCAGCAGCGGGTGTTCTATTCGCCAATTCTGGAGGCTGTCGCCAAAGTGCCATCCGGTGCGCTGCGGTTGAGTTCGGCCGACGCCGAACAGCGGTTGGCGGCACTCGGTTTCGCCGATCCGACGGCCGCGCTGCGCCACATCGCCTCGTTGACGCAGGGTGTTAGTCGGACGGCCGAGATCACCCGTCATCTGATGCCAGCCATGCTTGGGTGGTTAGCCGATGGTGCTAGCCCGGATGCTGGCTTGCTGGCATTCAGGCAAGTCAGTGAAGCGTTGGGGCGTGACCCGTGGTATCTTCGGGCATTGCGCGACGAATCTGGTACTGCCGAGAGCCTGGCCCGAGTTCTGGCGTCGTCACGCTATGCCGTCGATTTGTTGCGACGCGACCCGCCCAGCGTCGCATTGCTTCGCGAGGATGTTGACGAGCTCTGTCCAAGGGCTGCTGTAGACCTGGCTGCTACATTCGCTGCGACAGTGCGTCGGCATAGCGATATCTCCGAGGCGGCGCAGTCGTTGCGGGCAGCCCGCCGCCGCGAACTGGCACGTCTAGCCGTCGCCGTTGTGCTTGGACGTTTGGATGTTGAGGGGCTCGGTGCGGCACTCAGTGACGTCACAGCGGCAACCATTGAAGCAGGCCTGACGCTGGCGGTTCGTGCATTTCCGGCGGCACCGCCTCTGGGCGTCATCGCAATGGGACGCTGGGGTGGTCGCGAACTCAGTTTTGCCTCGGACGCCGATGCTCTGTTCCTTGTGCCTGACGATGCGTCAGACCAAGGCCTGGCTGCTGCCGCCGAGGCAGTGACCGCCCTGCGTGGCTGGCTACACCTGCCCGGCCCTGACCCGGCCCTGGAGATCGATGTTCGCCTACGTCCCGAGGGCAAGGACGGGCCACTTGTGCGCACGGTCAGCTCGTATCTTTCCTATTACGGGCGCTGGTCGTGGACCTGGGAAGCCCAGTCGCTGGTGCGGGCGTCCCACGGCGCGGGCGACCAGAACCTGACATTAGCTCTGCTCGATGGCATTGCCGGCTTGCGTTGGCCGGCTGGCGGGCTCAGCGACGAGGACATCCAAGCCATCCGTATGCTGAAAGTGCGCCTGGATCGAGAGCATGCCTCGGCCCGCGGCAACATCAACTTGAAGCACGGTCAGGGCGGGCTAGTCGACATTGAGTGGACTGTCCAACTGGCGCAACTGCGATACGCTCATGATGTACCGTCGCTGCAAGTCACCGGCACATTGGACGCGCTTCGGGCGGTTGCGGCGGCCGGGCTCATGACGCCGGAGGACGCCCTCGTCCTAAACCAGACATGGCAGTTGGTTTCACGCGTGCGCGACGCTGTCGTGTTGACGCGTGGACGGGCCAGCGACTCCCTGCCCTCGGACGCCCGGGATATCGCTGCCGTCGCCGTCCTTTTGGGCTACGGCAAATCAGAAGCATCCAGCTTGTGGTCGGATCTGGCCAAGGCGATGCGTCGCGCCGCCCGTGTAGTGGAACGCCAATTCTGGGGTCGTCAGTAGCCTGGATCAACGGGGAACGGGCGGTCCGAAGCGAAGCGGAGGAGCGGCGGTTATGGCGGGTGGAAGCCGGTTCGAGCTGGCGACGGCGGAGACGCCTACCCAAACCTGGTGGTCACCCAGAATGTGCGTCGAGTACGGCGTCTGTGTGCTCGGGGCCGGCTGGAACGCGCCGCTATCATCGATAGGCCTAGTTGATTTGAGTCCCGACCAGAGCGCCTATGCCATAGGTGATCGCCATGGCCAATAACCCGCCGCCGACGTTGCGCAGCACAGCCAGGCGCGGGTTGGCGTTGCCGAGCTTGGCGCTGACCCAGCCCGTCAAGAATAACGCCAACGCGACGGCGATGACCGTGGCCGGTATGCGGGCTGCACCATGCACCAGCAAAATCGTCAGTAGCGGCAACAGGGACCCAACAATGAACGACGCCATGGACGCGGCCGCGGCATGCCAGGGGTTGGTCAATTCCTCCTGGTCGATCTTGAGTTCGATTTCGGCGTGGGCGGCCAAGGCGTCGTGGGCGGTGAGCTGCTCGGCTACAGTGTGGGCCAGGTCGGGCGTCAAACCCTTCTCGACGTAGAACCCAGCCAATTCGTTGAGCTCCTCAGCAGGGTAGGTTTCGAGCTCCCAGCGCTCTTTTGCCAGCAGTGCCGATTCGGTGTCGCGCTGGGTGCTAACTGAGACATATTCGCCGGCGGCCATCGACAAGGCGCCGGCGGCCAAACCGGCTAGTCCGGCCGTCAGCAACGCGCCCTGCCCGGCTCCGGCGGCGGCGACGCCGATCACCAGGCCCGACACGGAGACAATGCCGTCATTGGCCCCCAGCACGCCGGCACGCAGCCAGTTGAGACGATTGGTGGCGTTGGCTGGCTGTTCTGCCGACGCAGGGTGCGCGGCGGCTGGCGTGGTGCTAGTTCCCTTGCTCATGGTGGTTACCGGTTGGCGGCGGCCCAGGCGGCGCCAACTATGCCCGCGCGATTTCGTAAGGCCGCGGGGATGATCGGCGTCTTCAGGTGCAGCAGCGGCAGGAACTGCTCGTGGTTTTTGCTGACTCCACCGCCGACGACGAACAAATCAGGCCACAGTGTGCGCTCTAGAGTCTGGTAGTACCGATCTAGGCGCTTGGCCCACTGCGGATACGTCAGGTTTTCTCGCTCGCGGACGCCGGCCGAAGCACGAGACTCGGCGTCGTGCCCGTCCACTTCAATATGCCCGAACTCGGTGTTTGGCAGCAGCTGTCCGTTGTTGATGACGGCCGAACCGATGCCAGTACCCAGCGTCGTCAAGACGATGATGCCGGGTGTGCCCTTGGCAGCGCCGTAATACACCTCGCCAATGCCGGCGGCGTCCGCGTCATTGATCAAAGTAATCGGGCGCCCCAGCCGCTCGGCCAGGAAATCCTCGGCCTTGAGGTCGTGCCAGCCCTGGTCGAGGTTGGCGATCATCGGTATGCGGCCGTGGACGACGGGCGCCGGCACAGTGATGCCGACGTTCAGATTGGACGCATCGGGGGCGAGTTTGGCGATGATGCGGGCGATAACGTCGGCGCAGTTCTCGGGCGTCGATTTCTTCGGCGTTGGGATGCGCAGCCGTTCTGAGGTGAACTCGCCGGTCGTCAAATCGACCAAGGCACCCTTGATGCCAGACCCGCCGATGTCAATACCAATGTTCATAGGTCAAAGCCTAATCGGCATCGGTGTTCTTCTTTGCAACGCCCGACCGCAACTAGGCTTGATCCTATGGATCTGGCTGAGTTCACGACGTTCGGCATCGGCGGGCCGGCTGGGCAATTCGTCGAGGCGACGACGACGCACGAGTTGATCGACGCCGTGCAGGCGGCTGACGATTCGGGGAAACCGCTGTTTGTCCTGTCGGGCGGGTCAAACGTGCTGGTGGGGGACGACGGTTTTCCAGGCGTGGTGGTACGGGTGGCGAACAAGGGCGTTCATGCCGATCAGGCGGGCGACGAGTTGCGGGTAGCGGTGTCGGCCGGCGAGGCGATGGACGACCTGGTGGCCTGGTCCGTTGATAGCGGTTTGGCTGGGCTGGAGGCATTGTCGGGCATCCCCGGCTTGGTGGGCGCAGCCCCAGTGCAGAACATCGGCGCGTACGGGGCCGAAATCGCCCAGGTCGTTGAGGCAATCACCGTCTGGGATCGACGCGCCAGTCAGACCAAGGTTTTGACGGCAGCTGAGTGTGGTTTTGGTTATCGCACGTCGATCCTTAAGTCTTCGCGCCGAAATGCCAACGTGACGGGACGCTATGTAGTTTTGAGTGTGTTGTTTTCGCTGGAGCACAGTGACCTCAGCACGCCTATTGCCTATACCGAGTTGGCCAATGCGCTCGGCGTCGAACTCAGCGCTAAGGCACCGCTGAAAGACGTCCGCGACGCCGTACTGGAACTGCGACGTAGTAAGGGCATGGTCGTAGACCCGGCTGACCCTGACAGCCATAGCGCCGGATCCTTCTTCACCAACCCACTGTTAACTGCGCAGGATGCGCAGCGTTTGCCCTTGTCGGCACCTCGATACCCGCAGCCAGACGGACACGTCAAGACGTCTGCCGCCTGGCTGATCGAGCATGCCGGGTTCACAAAGGGGTACGGCGACGGCCCGGCCAAGTTGTCGTCCAAGCATGTACTGGCGCTGACGAACCAAGGTGGTGCGGCGGCGTCGGATGTCGTCGCCTTGGCGCGCGAAGTCCGCGCTGGCGTCCGTACCAAGTTCGGCATCACACTTGAGCCGGAGCCGGTGCTAGTAGGCGTCAAGTTGTAACCGTGACAGTGCCCGTGAGCAGCCAGCCCTGGTCGGGGCTGGCTGCTCACGGGGTGTTTCAGTCGTCCAGGGTACTCAGATCGCCTTCGGGTTCGCCGAGAGCCCGGGCCCGCAGCACGCGGCGCATGATCTTGCCGGAACGGGTCTTGGGCAACTTGTCGGTGAAGTCGATCCACTCAGGCTTAGCGATCGGCGATAGGCGTGACGACACATGCTGGCGCAACTCCTCGGCCAACTCTGGACTTCCTTCATAGCCCATCCGCAGAACCACAAAGGCCTGAATGGCATGGCCTTTCACCTCGTGGGGCAGGCCGATCACAGCCGCCTCGCCGACAGCCGGGTGCGACGCCAACGCCGATTCAACCTCTGCGGTGCCCAGCCGGTGACCGGAAACCTTGATGACATCATCGGTGCGTCCAATCACCCAGAGGTAGCCGTCGGCGTCGCGGCGGGCCGAGTCGCCTGTCAGGTAGACACCCGGATACTTCGACCAGTACGTCTTGACGTACCGCTCAGGCTCTTTGTAGAGCGTGCGCATCATTGCCGGCCACGGGTTCTTGAGGACGAGGAAACCCTCATCGCCGTCTTTCACCGGCTGGCCTTCCTCGTTGAGGATACCGACGGCCTGGCCGAAGAACGGCTTGCCGGCCGAGCCCGGCTTCATCGGCATGGACGGGGTCGGGGTGATCTGGAACTGGCCCGTCTCGGTCTGCCACCAGGTATCCATGATCGGGCAGCGCTTCTGGCCGATCACCTCGAACAGCCACTGCCAGGCCTCTGGGTTAATCGGCTCGCCGACCGTGCCAAGCAGGCGCAGCGAAGACAGGTCGTGACGTGCCGGCCACGCGTCGCCGAAGCGCAGCAACGTGCGGATAGCGGTGGGGGACGTGTAGAACGTCGTGACGCCATATTGTTCGATCAAGTTCCACCAGCGGTCGGGGGTCGGGAAGGTTGGCCCGCCTTCATACAAGAAGATGGTCGCGCCACACAGTAGCGGCCCGTAAACAAGGTAAGAATGCCCAGTGACCCAGCCTGGGTCGGCGGTGCACCACCAGCGGTCCTCATCGCGGATGTCGAAGGTGTATTTCAGTGTGGTGTAGGTGCCGACCATGTAGCCGCCGTGGGCGTGCAGAATGGCCTTCGGGGTGCCCGTCGACCCGGATGTGTACAGGATGAACAGCGGGTCGGTCGAATCCATCTGCTCGGTTTCGCACACCCCGTGCGCGATAGGCAGGGCCGCCAGGTCCTGGTACCAGTGGTCGCGCAGCGGCTCCATGTTGATGTCTTCGCCGGTGTTCTTGACGACGAGAATGTTTTCGACGGACGCGCTGAACTTCACAGCCTCGTCGACGATCTTCTTCAACGGGAAGATCGACCCGTTGACCCATGACCCGTCAGCGGTGATCACAAGCTTCGATTCAGAGTGGTCAATGCGGCTGGCCAGTGCGTCCGGCGAGAAGCCGGCGAAGATCACCGAGTGAATGGCGCCGATCTTCGCGCAAGCCAGCATGGCAAACACGACCTCGGGGATGCGCGGCAAGTAGATCGTCACCCGGTCGCCCTTGCGGACGCCCATGGACTTCAGGACGTTCGCCCAGGAGATGACTTCGCGGTTCAGCGAAAAGTACGAATAGCTGCGCTCCGAGCCGTTTTCGCCTACCCAGATCAGGGCAAGCTTGTTCTTGTACGGCCCGCTGAGGTGCCGGTCGATTGCGTTGTAGACGATGTTGGTTTTCGCCCCGACGAACCACTCGAAGAACGGCGCGTTCGAATCGTCGAGCACCTGCTTCCAGGGGCTGAACCATTCCAACTCCTTGGCCCGGTCTTCCCAAAAACCGACCGGGTCGGCGCTGGCCGCGTCTCGCAACGTCTCCGGGTCAATCGTTCCCTTGGCGTACGTGAATGGCGGTTCGGTGGTCATAAATTCACTTGTGGACTCACTCATCATTTCTCCCTCGCTGGATTGAACTGAACTTTCCTGAAACGGAGCCTGTACTCTAGCGGCGAAATGTTACAACTATTAGCACGCGTCCACTACGCGAGAATCTGCAAGCGGCGAGACAAATAATCAGGCGCGCTGATCGGCCTGCGCTTGGACGGCTGTGATCGCGATTGTCGAGACAATGTCTTCCACCAACGCACCACGGCTCAGGTCTGTCACCGTCTTGTTCAAGCCCTGCAGCATGGGGCCGACTGCGACAGCACCAGCCGTGCGTTGAACGGCCTTGTAGGTGATATTGCCGGCATCCAGGTCGGGGAAGATGAACACGGTGGCCTGGCCAGCCACCGGTGAGCCGGGCATTTTCATCTGGCCGACGGCCGGGTCATACGCGGCGTCGAACTGCAGGGGGCCATCGACGATCAGGTCGGGACGACGCTCGCGCACCAGTTTGACGGCCTCGGCGACGGCGTCCACATCAGGCCCGGCGCCGGAGGTTCCCGTCGAGTAACTGAGCATGGCGATGCGCGGCTCAATGCCAAAGGTCGCTGCGATGTCAGCCGACGATGTCGCAATGTCGGCCAACTGGCTCGTCGTCGGGTTTGGGTTGACGGCACAGTCGGCGAAGTACAGTACCCGGTCGGGCATACACATGAAGAAGGCGCCGGACACAATACTGACGCCCGGTTTTGTCTTAATAATCTCGAAGGCGGGCCGAATTGTGTTGGCCGTCGTGTGCGTCGCACCCGACACCATCGCGTTGGCCTCGCCAAGGTACACCATCATGGTGCCGAAGTAGCTTGGGTCGGTCATCTTGTCACGAGCCTGTTCGAGCGTCACGCCTTTGGCGGCGCGGATCTCGGCATACTTGGCGGCGTAACGGTCGATCCTTTCGGCGTCGTTCATTGAGACGATGTCGACGCCCGACAAGTCGAAGCCCAGCCCCTTGGCCTTCACCGTCACCTCGTCTGGTTCACCCAGGAGCACCAGCTTGGCGACGCCTCGGTGGGACGAGATCATGGCTGCCTCCAGGACGCGGGCGTCTCCCGATTCTGGCAGAACAATCGTCATCGGGTCGGCCATGGCCTGCTGTGCGACATCGTATTCAAAGCGATGTTGCGTGCGGATCGATCGTAGCGGCTGGTCGAGCCGGGCGACCAGATCGTCGACGTCGGCATACTTCGCCAGCAGTGACCGCAGCGCCGCCACCTTGCGTGGCGTGACGGTCGGGGTTCCCTGGATGCCAGCCAGCACCTGCGCCGACCCAAAGGTGTTGGATGCCACCATGCCGATCGCAAAATCGCAGGGCACGCGATCAATCAGTTCCACGATGGTGCTAGGCAGTTCATATCCGCCGACCAGCACAATAGCCGCCAGACGCGGGAAGTTCTCGTCCGTCTGCGACAGCATGACCCCTGGCAGCAGATCCACACGGTCGGACGCCATGATTAGGGTCGTGTCGTCAAAGATACGATGCAGCAGGTTAGGCAGCGTCATGCCGGCGACGGCGACGTGCAGCGATTCGCGGTTGAGCGCCGCCTCGTCGCCCTTCCAAACGGTGGCACCCAGCGCCTTGAACTGCTCACCGACGGTGGGCGCCGCCAAGACCGGGTCTTCGGGTATCGCCGCAGTGAACAGCCCGCCGAAAATGTCTAAGCGCTTCTTGACGTCGTCCACCAAGGGTGGGTCTATGCGGCTGGCCACCACTCCGAGCACGGTGTTGTGGTTGGCCTGGAACTCGTGGACGGCATACTGCGCCGAGCGCACCACTTGGGCTGCCGTCTTGCCTCGCCCTTCGACCAGGACGACGACGGGGGCATCCAGGTTAGCGGCGAAGCGGGCGTTCAGGCTGACCTCGACGGGTGCGGAGACGTCGTCGAAATTCGATCCGATGACCACCACAGCGTCGTAGCGCTCTCTCAGGCCGCCCATCTGTGAGACTAGCGAACTCATCACCTGGTCGGGGTTGTCGGCGATCTCGTCATAAGTGGCGCCAATGACCTCGGCTAAGGTTTGGTCAATGTGACAGATCTTCAACAACGCCTCGGCCAGCGCGTCATGCTCGCGGCTGCGAACCAGCGGGCGGAAAATGCCCACCCGGTCGCCGTTGGACTGAAGCTTGTCGATGACGCCGATGGCCACGACACGCTTGTTGGAAAGCGCTTCGGCAGCGGCAATGTAGATCGTCTTTGGCATAAGGCAAATCTATCAAGCCAGCTTAAAAGGTCAGGAGGCGCCTCTGGCGCCCCGACCAGCGCTCCTTCAGTTCGCCGCCCGCTGCCAGATGCGAGATACTGAGTGCCATGGAATACCAAACCGTAGTAGAAGCCTTTCAGGCCGAATTTGGACACCAGGCCGAAGGTGCCTGGTCAGCGCCGGGCCGCGTCAACCTGATCGGCGAGCACACCGATTACAACCGGGGACTATGTCTGCCGATCGCGCTGCCGCAGCGGGCTTGGCTGGCGGCTGCCCGCCGTGGCGACGACAGGCTTCGCCTGACGTCCTTGGATATTGGTGAAACTGTTGAGATGGCGCTGGCCGATGTTGCGCCAGGGCATCCCGACAACTGGGCCGCCTATCTGGCGGGTGTGCTTTGGGCTATGCATGAGGCTGGACTGGTGGTTGGCGGAATGGATGCAGTGCTGAGTTCGCAGGTGCCGGTTGGCTCCGGGTTATCGAGCAGTGCCGCCATTGAAGGATCGATCGCCATCGCTGCTGACGCCCTGTTCAACCTTGGGCTAACGAAGGACGACGCTGGGCGCGCGCGTTTGGCGGCACTTTGTCAGCGAGCCGAAAACCACATCGTCGGCGCGCCGACTGGGGGGCTCGACCAGACGGCCAGCTTGCGGGCGCGCGACGGCATGGCGCTGCTAATCGACTTCGACGAGCTGGACGCTGACGGCCTGCCGTCGGCCCAGCCGGTGCCGTTCGACCCGGGTGCCGACGGCCTAGTGCTGCTGGTCGTCAACACCTTGGCGCCGCATGCCAACGTCGACGGGCAGTACGCCGCCCGCCGGGCGGCCTGCGAGGCGGCAGCCGCCAAGCTTGGCGTGGCGTCACTGAGAGGCATCGACTTGGACGGGTTGGACGCCGCTCTAGCCAAGCTGGAGTCGAGCTCCGGCCCGGTTGAAGAGCGGGACGCTCAGGTGCGCGCTGTGCGTCATATAGTGACGGAAAACGCCCGCGTCCTTGAAGCCGTTACAGCCGCTCAGGCTCGCGATTGGGTGCGCTTTGGCCAGTTGATGACGGCTGCCCAAGCCTCGCAGCGCGACGACTACCGCATCAGTTGTCCGCAATCGGACATGGCATGCGACGTCGCGGTAGCTAACGGCGCCTTGGGGGCTCGTCAAACCGGCGGTGGTTTCGGTGGTTGCGTCATCGTACTGGTGCCGTCATCGCTGGTTGACAGCATCAGCGATGCAGTAACGCAGGCCTACGACCGACAGGGTTGGCCTCGTCCAGATGTCTTCGAAGCCGTCAGGTAACCGCCTCGGTCTAGGCGGCTGTTTACCTGGCGCCCACTGTGGGGAACAATAGAAGGGTGAGCGATTTGGAGCCGGACGCGGCGCTCAGCCGCGAAGAACTGGTGAAGATGCTGGCGCCGCATGGTGTGGCTGATAGCTATATCAACGCGGCCGGCCGACTTGTCACAACCAAAACCGAAACGTTGCGCCTAGTTGCCCAGGTGTGTGCCGACTTGGAGGACGACGGCGTGGGTGATCCGATCGTTTGCACGCCAGGCCGTTATCACCCAAGCCTTTACGGCACGATGATCATGGCCGGTGGGCACACCTACCGGGCGGTTGGCTACATCAACGAGATGGGCTACCACGTGCTGTATGCCGACGATGGGCTGCGTCATCTTGTCATTTGCGCGCCCGACACTTTGCGGACGCCTACCCGCAGTTGGGGTTGGCAGGTGCAGTTGTATGCCGCCCGTAGCGCCGATTCGTGGGGTATCGGCGATTTCCGCGATTTGGCGTTGATCTGCCGTAAGGCGGCCCATCAGGGAGCGTCGTGCGTGCAAGTGTCGCCCGTCCATGCTGTTGCGCCAACGCGCCAACCTCAGGACTCCCCTTACTCGCCGGCGTCGCGCACTTATCTGAACGTCTTACACATCGCGCCGGGACTGGCGCCCGGGGCGGAGCGCGTCGACCTGACGGAGCTGTCGAAACAAGGACGGGCACTCAACCAACAGCGCCTGATCGACCGGTCGGCCGTTTGGGCGCTGAAAAAGCAGGCACTGCAACTTATCTGGGATGCCCAATGTGATACTCCGAGCAGCGAGTTCATCGCTTGGCGGGATGCCAGCGGCAAGACTTTGCAGTCTTTCGCAACCTGGTGCGCCATTGTTGAGCAGCTCGACTCGCCTGTGTGGCAACAGTGGCCAGAAGAATTGCGTACGCCGACCTCCCCAGGCGTAGCCGAGTTCGCGGCCGCCCACGCCGACCGTGTCAGCTTCTATGCGTGGTGCCAGTTTGTCGCCCAGCAGCAATATGTTGCGGCATGTCACAGCGGCGTTGACGTGGTCGCCGATGTCGCCGTCGGCTTCGATTCGCACAGCGAAGATGCCTGGGCCTATCAGGACGATCTTTGCTTCGGCTTCGAGATTGGCGCACCGCCCGACACCCACAATATTGAAGGCCAGCGCTGGGGTTTGCCCCCA
>Ga0123357_10000917_pt1 | contig 29905 bp, 10 predicted proteins | sample TergutEmb28metaG_FD_89873 | JGI IMG/M metagenome (GOLD analysis project Ga0123357, IMG submission 89873) | Embiratermes neotenicus P4 segment gut microbial communities from Petit-Saut dam, French Guiana - Emb289 P4 | ecosystem: Host-associated > Arthropoda: Insects > Digestive system > Gut ...
TGGGATGTGAAAAAATATTTTATGACATGACAACATTTGTTTAATTTGTGGGATGTGAAAAAATGTTTTATGATGTGACAGGGCCCTTCTTTTGAAATATTTGTTTAATTTTTCCAAAAATGTCTTTCAAAGGGTTGCAGTGTATGTAAAACAACTGGACAGTGAAAGACTGGAAAGCTGGTTCTTAGTTGTTACTTCTCACGTATGTTCGGATATTGAAAACTTGGTGGGAAGGAAACTGTAGTAAGCTTTTCAGTGCCATTCTTCCATCCTTCAAAACATAAGTAGGAAGTCCTGAACATTATATTAATATGTTTCATTTCATTGATACTAGTAATTGTTGCTTAAACATTTAATTAAAATTTTGTTGAAATGTTGTGAATTTTACTATTGTCACTTGGGTTATATCCTGCGCAGGGTTTGGGGGTTTTTAAATGCGCGATCTTGCAGACATGGTTTCCCTGCACTCTCTTAAAGGCATACAAATAAAATTATATATATTCTGAATGTTAGCATTAACTGGTGTGAGGGTCAACTTCATGACCTTGTCTGTACACAGGGACAGTGTGACCATTGGATCTAAAACCTGGGTAGGGTCAGAGGCTTTCACTAACATGACTGGGGGAGATCTCCCCCACCGTCCTCTATTAATGATGAAACAGTATTGATATTGTAATCTGAGTTTGCCAGATCATATTTTCATTCGATGATATTACTGTCCATCTCAAAATGATTGTGTCCATTATGTAAAGTGCAAGATTAATGTTGTTTCTGAAACTAGATGTGAAGGCTGCATACAGCAAGAAACTGGTGTTGGTGGACCCAGTCTTCTGTATAGTTTGATGCAGCTAATAAATGTGATTTATATGATGGAAAGATGCAGAGTGCAGAATGATAACCAGGTAAAAGCAAACAGGAGGACAATTCTTTTTGAAAGCAGAGCTAAACGTGGGTTCACCACTCTCATTTCACATATTTTCCAGGGTCTTAGATCCATTGGCTACGTTGTACTCTTCAGGTGAGTCCTACGACTGTACTGGACGTGTTAATAAAGAGTACTATTCCATTGTCACTACTGGAATCATACCTCAGAGTTTCTCATTTCTGACATCAGAGTTATAACTAATGTGGTGCTGTGCTGTTAAATACAGTATTTTCCTTACTGCCGCTTTGGGTCTTCCTGAGGCCTTGATCCCTGTACAACTGCTTTGGGTCAACTTGGTAACAGATGGTCTTCCTGCCACTGCCCTAGGCTTCAACCCTCCAGATCTTGACATCATGTCCAAGGTGAAAATATAATTTATATTTAAAACTGACAGTGTTGACAGTTTATTTTATTTTTGCTTCACTCTTGTACTTAGGAAAGGGCTTCTGAAATACAGTTGCATATATCAGCCACTTAACAAAATAATTCACTCTTATTAGTCTGAGAGCTTGCTTCATATGTTACAGTCCTGCAGAGAGATTTCAAAAAGTCTCTGCATTAAATGTTTGTAAGTTCACATAAAAGTAGTAACATTCTATAATTTGCTGTTGTACCTTTCATATATCATATAGTAGTAATTTTATTTTGATGTGGATAATCTTATATACTGTTGCTTATGGTTGGCTGCCTGTGAGCATCCTGTACCTCTCACTCGGTCTTTTCCTTGACTGAATCATATGATTCCTCAGCTTTTGTTAGAGTAAATTCCTGCAGATAAAGAACATTTGTACTATTGTAAATCAGATTCCAAAGATATGCTTGTTTGCTGTCCACATGGAGACCAATGAAAAGGACATTTTACCTTCACTCCAAGTGTATGGGTTAGTGGCTTTTGGTTAAGTGGCTAGTAGACAATGGATAATGTAGTGAATTTATTTCACTAATGAGCCCGTCTCATTCATTGGACTGTCGTACGCTTCACATGATTAACTTTTTTGTGTGTGTATGTGAAAATATCTGTAAGCAGTTCGAATAGCAAGGAGGTCTGCATTAATGGTAAATTTGTCATGCTAAGGCCTAAACTCACCTGCACTTGCCCTTGAGTGTGTTGTCAGATCATTAAACATATTCAGAATTTTCAAGATATGTGGACAAGAAGTGGCCTTAAGTCTGTCACAAATATGAAATACAAGTACCATTTCCTGAAAGTTGCTACAATGCAAATGTATTGACTGTGCCCAGAAGTTTGTGTATTTTTTCTTGGTAGGTTTCATTGTTTATGTTTCTTTCATCAGTGTGATCTGTAGATTGTGTTATATGGTTTAATTAATATGTAATATACAACTTTCTCTGATTTATTGATTGGGTGCCCCCATCTCATTCCATTGTTCAGAACTTTCAGATTATGTGTTACTAAAAATTAAATGGCTAGTACAAAACAGTGTGTATTAAGACTGTGGCATGGTGCATGAAAGGATAGAAGATAGTTATTGAATAGTTAGGAGCATTTTCTCCTACTATGTATGCTTGTTTCCAGCCCCCACGTAAGAGTGATGAGTCACTGATCTCTGGCTGGCTGTTCTTCCGTTACCTTGCAATTGGAGGTTATGTGGGTGCTGCAACAGTAGGTGCTGCTGCTTGGTGGTTCATGTACAGTCCACATGGACCAGGATTGAACTATTATCAAGTGGTGAGTGATATCATCACTGATACTCAGCTTTTTCTGTTGTGGTTCTTCATGGTTGTGCTCACTCCCTCCAGGCATATTGGAATAATATTTCAAATTGGGCCATGAGTTCTGCCTTCCAAATCCTTTCCAATTCATTATTCACTAATCATATTTTTCAGTTCTATGTAGTCTGAGCTATGGACCATGCTGCATTATTTGTTTTATTGCAATGAAATTTACACTGTCATATATAACCATCACTGTATGCTTGCATACCCAGGCACTGGAGTTCAGTGAACAGGAATGTCCAAGCTATTTGAATGTGGTGAAAAACATATGAACCTATTCAGTGACTGTGTTTAAAAAGTATGTTGGTAATGGTTTGTGCTCATGTGTTATATTGCCTGCGTTAAATAAATTTGTAAAAAGTGTAAGTTTTGTATAGATTTTTTTTCTTATCAACCTCTGTAAATTTAAATATCCTTTGAGAGCTTGTATAGAAAATATGGTACTAAAAGAATTGTTTTATTCGCTTTATTTCCTGGATTTTTATTTTTAATTTGGGTTTTCCTGTTGCCTTCTTCATACTTTAGAACTCTGTAAACATGTGGGGTGTTAGGCTCCTAAGCCCTCTCTGTCAGCCATTTTCAGTGGTATTCATTACTCCTATTTCAGATGTGTCAGATGTGTTTTGTTCACAAATCAGGCAGAGTCCCAAAAAGCCAAAGGGCCGTAATTGAAAGCATTATGAACAAGTTTGTCATTCATGTTGTAATTTTCACAGTGCACTAAAGTTTGTGTACTGGTACTTTTCTTGCAGACTCACCATCTTGCTTGCATTGGTGAAGGAGACGAGTTCAAAGGGGTTGACTGCCGTGTTTTCAATGACCCTCATCCCATGACCATGGCTCTGTCTGTACTGGTCACCATTGAGATGCTAAATGCCATGAACAGGTGATAAGAAGTTATTGTAAAGGCTTGAAACCTATTGTACATATTATTGGTAGATAGTGTGATGTTAACACGTTGTAGTAGACATGTTGTGAAGAATGGTTGACAGTGGATTCTGCCTACCTCTGCCATTGGCACAGAACTTACCTCAAATATATATATATATATGTGTGTGTGTGTGTGTGTGTGTGTGTGATGAATTGGTTAATGGAGACATCCTGTACATTGAAGTGTAAGTGAAATGTTTTGTCATTAAATTTTCGTGTTTTTCAGCTTGTCCGAGAACCAGTCACTAATTGCGATGCCCCCTTGGTGCAACTTGTGGCTGATGGGATCCATGGTTCTGTCTTTCACTCTTCACTTTGTCATCCTTTATGTTGAGATCTTATCTGTAAGTTATTTCTACATATTTATATTTACATTAAAACTAATGGGTTGGAGAAACTGAAATATACAAAAGGCCATGATAATAAGAAATAATTCAGTCTTGTTTTGTCACATGAATCTGGAATTTCTGTGATGAATAAAATGTTGGAAGTTAGTTCATTGTATGTTGTGAAACTTCAGATTTCTTTACAGGGTGTTTCTTTGTAATTTGCTGTTTACCAAGTTAAGAATTATTTGCAGTCAGTTCTGTCTGTCCAAATTTTTTAGGTATCTGTGTGTTTATAAATTGCTGGCCACAAGACAGAAGCTTGAATAAAGGTTCCACTTCATTTTCTACTGCATTATCCCAGGGGAAAGCGCATAACGTAGCGTTCATTCATTCTAGGAGAAAGTGCTCTCTTTCTCTCACACACACACACACACAAACTGACAGAATGGCAGTTATGTCCATACTACAAAGAAATGGCTGTTAAATTTCAAAGAACTTACAAAATATGATGTCTCCCTCAGCATTATTGAGAGTCAGTATTTTACTATATATTCATATTTTGGCTGGATAAAGTAGAAAGCATATTCTGATATCAGTGAAACTACAATAACTGCCACTTAAAAAGTTTTTCTTTATTTACTCTCTTGTAATCCTGTGTCTGGTTTTGTAATCCTGTTTTCATAATGTTTCATTTTACTCTCTTGTCCCTTAAAGGGATCCATGGGGATTTTTTTCTGTTAACATATAAATTGCATTAGATGTTCTTGTCAAACTTTAAATGCCATGTTTAAATACTGGAGAGTTACATTTTTGACTCAAGTTGATATTAAATGAGATGTTCCATTTTGATCATTCTTTACTGTGTTGGTTCACTAAATTCATCCCAGTTATGCATAGCTTAATAATCTGTGTTTTTGTGTGTGTGTGTGTGTGTGTGTGTGTGTGTGTGTGTGTGTGTGTGTGTGATAGGGGTCACTTCTTCAGTGTATAAAGTTTCTTTATATATTTTAATTCAGCAGGAATGTCAGTATATGCACTGAATTTTGTTGTATTTTGTTGTTCAGACTGTGTTCCAGGTAACGCCTCTTAATGTTGAGGAGTGGGTCACTGTCATGAAGTTCTCCATCCCTGTTGTTCTACTTGATGAAACGCTCAAGTTTGTTGCCAGAAAGTTCACTGATGGTGAGAGCTACATTTCTAGCCTGCACTGGATTGTTATTATGTGGGGGGCATTCGTGGCCTTGATATTGTTCGGCCCCCTTTAGGAAATAATAGTGGATGTGAATTTTTGCCTCCTTAAACCAACCACGATTAAATACTGCTTCACCCCTGAACTTTTGAACATTAACTTAATTAATATACAGTATGGAAAGAGAAGGACAGTCTCAATCGACAGAGATTTGGTTTGGAACAGTTTAACCTTAATACCCTCCCTATGCCAAGTGTGGAGTGAGCTGGTGCTTTGGTCACAGTGAGTGACTGCAGAGGCAGTATTAAGTGACAGCGGACCACACAGGGTGTGAAATGGTTGAGTGAAGAACAGGGTCAAAGGGTGTGTTTTCCTTCCCCGGACACAAAAGCGATTTCCACGCTCAGAAACCAGGGATCATTGTGTTTTCCCTGTTTCAGTGATCAGTACAAAACTCAACCTGCTTCCGTAAAGGTGTCTGTGCTGCACCAAATAAGCTCGTGATATGAGTATGTTTTGATAACGTTTACACCTTTGCATCTCTATGAGTGTAAAGGCATTGATTTTGTAGTTAGTAGAGAAGTGCCTTTTTTAAGACTCTCCTCTTTTTGTCACATGGTCATTTTGTTTTTTACACCTAGTTTGTTTAATAATTTTTCTCTATAAATAATGCTGACAACTGTCAAATTTTTGCTTACCTATGTACATATTGTTTTAGGTAGAGTCCTTATTATATTATACATCCTGACAATAATTTTAGTGGGGTTTAGTCATGGGGTTGAAGGGTGGGTGGGATTTTCTGACAAACATGCATATTTATATGAAACAGGAAACATCTTTTGTGGGTACTGCGTTATGTCTGCCATTTTGCTCTACAAAAGAATGTGTTAGGTGACATTTTTTGTACCAGTCTGAATTATTTGTATCAAGAAGCATCAAGCAGCCCATGTTGACTGCAGCAGATTTTATTTATCCATTTCACTTCTGGGGATAACAGTAGTGACATGCATAAGAATTATTTATTTTCAGTGGTACACACTTCATGACCTTTGTGCAGGATCACAAAGTTCTTGTGAATAGGTGTGGTTCACATGGTTAATTATGCCGGACAAGTGCATTTTTTTTTTTTCATTTGGTTCTTTTATGTTAGCTGTATACTCAACAATTAAATTATTGATATTAAGCTATTCCTAGATATTAATATACATATCATAGAAAAGTGGAAGTTTTTTAGAAATAATTTTTGATTGTTGAATAATGGTGGCAGAATTATCTTAAATGGCATTTCCTGTTTTGACATTTCTTTTGTTTGAGAATGATACGTTACCCATGATTGCATGATTTGTTGTTGTGGCTGCAGTTTAATTTTCGATCCAGGTGACAGGACGGAGTGGCCTTCGGGCAGAAAAGGACTTACAAAGGGATGGGAAGAAAAGGAAAAGACTATACTGAGGGAATATTAAGAATGTGGATGGATACAATAACTTGCCGTATATATATATATTTTTTTTACGCTTCACGTACTGTTTTTTAATTTGGTACATACATGAAGCCATCCATCCACTTCGTGGCCAGCTCTATACCTTCTGTGCCTCCATCCTGTCCTGTGGCTGAGCCTATCTGCCTACGCCTACGCCTACGCCTGCACCATGCACACCTACCTGCACCTGTGCATGCTAAAACTGCTGTGAATATTGGAGTGGTGTGGATTTACTCTTGTGTGTTGTGAATCATTATTATTACCTATTCTATTTATATTCCACAGAAGAAGAATATTTATGCATGATATATTGTCATTTTGATGCAGAAAACCTTTTGTTTGAGAAAAATGGTATCTCCCAACTGTGGTGTAGGTTTTACTGTATTTCTCTTGGGTTTGGTTTAATGCATTGAAAGTTCTTCCATATAGTCATAGTTTTAGTATGACCAAAACACGTTGATTTTGCTTCTAACCAGCAGACAGAAGAGAAAAGGTTTAGAAATTCAATACTTCTTTATGTATGAGTGAATACATGGGCAATTATTAGTAAGTACGAATTACATTTCTGTGTGCATCTGTATGCGTATGAAAGTGAGAGTGCGTGTATATGCATTTGCATGTATTCGATCCTTTTAAAGGTATGTGCTAAAATAAGTATTAACTGTCATGTGATTTAAACTATCAGTTCCCCTGCCCCATACAAAAATAACATTGTTTGTGAACAGTTTAAGGAATGCACTGGAGGGGACTAAAATTCACTTTTATACATTTAAGACTAATATCAGTGCACATCCCTACCTCAAATTAGTTACACTTTAACTGTTGTTTGTCATTGTTCCAAATTGACCTGTGACATGAAATGGAAGATTTTAAATTTTCAGGTACATTATTTGTGAACATTTTGTCTCCTCCAGTTTCATTCAGCTTGTTCAGTAGCATTTTTATGAGAGAACTGGAATCTAAAAGTAGCAAAAGTATGGTAAAAGTAGCATAACTGTGGTATGTAAATATCAAGTAATGTAACTGTGGAATGACTTGTTAAAGAGAACTTGTGTTACTAATAAAAAAAAATTCACGTTTTAAAGAAGAACAAGTGTAACTTACATTAAGTGTTTGTGTGCTGTTTGTGCTTGCTGACGAGCTTCTCTCACCATTGACATTAATGCTTGATCTTTCTCACCTTCCTATTTTTCATCCCATATTTTTCTTATGTTACATTGCAGTGATTTTATGAGTTCTGATTAGTGGTTTTAATTTTATTTTTTACCTATCTAATTATATTTCTTGGTAAGCAAAACAGGAATGGTATCCACCATTTTATATGGCTGTGGCAGGTTAATTGCTGAAAGCACAATCCACTTTTTGGTTGAGATTTGTCAAGAGTACCCAACAATATGGAGGTATGTGTATTTCCTTCTTTGTTGGATGGCATAAAACAAAGTATGTTTAGAATAACACTTGAATTGGTATGGTAGAGTAACAGTTTGTGTGATGCCAGCCAGAAATGTTAATCCATGATGGCTAAAGTAACAGTAAGAAGGAAACACCTGGTTTAATGTGTTGTTGGAGGGGACCATGTCATTGCCCTGTACAGTGGACACAATTGTATTTTACCTGCTTTATTGTGTGGAAACAGTTTCACTTGGGTTAAAGACTTAATTGACCAAAGTATAAATTAAATATGAGTGCAGAGATGGAAAGGCAGCTTTGTATTAGTGTGCAGTGTTTATGTGCAAGCAGTAAGGAGAATCTGGCTGCAAATACATGTGCATTTTATTTGGTAAAGTATACTGCCCCAAAAGAAGAACATTGTAAGTTCTGGTATGTAAAAGTAAGTGAGACAGAGAGAAAGACAAAGCACATGTAGCATATTAAAAGCCTAAAGATGCTGTAAACAAAAGGAAGATGGATTATGACATAAAAAAGCAGCTAAATGTACTCCTTATTTTGCTCAACAGAATTGCAGTTACTGTGTTGTATTCATCAAGTCATTGCCATTCTGAAACTATCTAATGGTTAATGTTCAGCGTAATGTGAGTTTCTTCAGTGGGAGTAAAATTTAAATCTAAAAACAGTATTTTCAAATAAATGTACACATATTTTCACACATACCAAGTCAGTGATTTTATGATTGTACAGTGTCCTATCATATTGGTCATTTTTCTTAATTGTCTTGAATCATAACATTTCATAAGTGTAGTCCTTTAGTGAACAGTTTTCAGAGTGTAAAATTTCTTCTCATATGTACACTTAAATGTCAAGGAAGCAAATTGATTTGTCCTCACATGAAGTGAAGGTACATTAAATTCTTTATGCTTTTGAATCTCTGTTTGACCATTTTGTGCAGTACAGCATACTGGCAAAACAGACATATGAGATGAGTGTGTTGATTGTTAGAATATATATTTTTGTCACTTGCCTCACTTATCAGAAAAATAGAAGCATCATGCAACACATTGCCTCAACTTGGTCTTGGTGTTCATAACACCAATTTTCATGAGTGTTTAGGCAGTGTATTATATTCCAACTAACTGCACATATATTCAGTAATAAATACTATTTATGTTGCAGTAATTTCTCCTACATGTTACGGCCGTCAGAGGCCATCTTCATGGAGAACTGCTGATAATGGCGCAAACAGGTTATGGCCAAGTTTTAGCACAATAGTAAATAATAAATAAGATCTGTATAATTGTCAGTGGAAGTCTGAAACATGTATGTGCTATTGTGTAATGTGTGGATAATGTACAGAAAGTAATACATCTTTCCAAGATTTTGGGAATGAAGCAATATGCATATTGTGCTATTCAGATTATTAATTCTGTTACATGCCATTCTTTTTCCATGCATGAAGTTTGAAGAATTTTGTTCCAGTTTGCAGTATTTTATTTTTCAAAGTGTGCAAGATAATCCCATGTAACCTGACCTCTCCCAACAAAGCTTGGTGTTGCTAAGTACAGTCAGCAGACAACCAGATTACTGCTGCCTTAGGTAAGAATTCTTATGGTATTGTAAAGTTTGGGAACATTTATGATCCTGCTGTACCAGCAATTTGTTCATAATATTTCATGCATGATGAAGATACTGAACTGTGCTGTTTGTGATGATTGATCATCACTGACAACTTAAATTTGAGTTAATATATGTTTATGTTGTTTGAGATAAGTATGTTTTTGCTACAACGGCATTGTATTCCAGAATATTCTAAATTGTTTGCAAAATAATATTAGTGTTGTTAATCTCATAATGTAATTGAAATTCTCAACCAGTCATAGGGCTTATCTTAAATAAACATCTTGCATTGAAATGTAAAATTACATGTATTGTGTGCTGTTGATCATGTCTAACAATAGCATGACTTAATTTGCAAAGAAGGAGTGGTGTATTGTCAAAGTAATTTTAATTGCAGGTCTTCATTCTCAAGTGTTACACATGGGCACCAGGTAGAAGTAATGATTTTATGGAAGGTATTATGTTTTTATGTCGAACTAAATTGTGGACATAAATAATTATTTCACTTCATCTGCAATAGTACCAGAAATGGCAACCAGTGCAGTTGCAGTCATTATTTTTTCTGGCTAGTCTTCCTGCTGCCCAATTATAACAACTTCAGTTTGAGAGTTGGTTATCAAGCATTTTGTGATGTTTAGATAAGTATAATCAGACATTGGGAGTAAGCAGAAAAGAATTTATTTAGGGTAGCATGAACACATCTTTTATTTATGTATGCTTTGTGTAATATTTCATTAAACTGCCACACTGATATTTTATTTTGTCTATGCAGCATATACTTTGGATTATTTTATTGGCAATGTCAGTGTCATGAAAAACAAAACTGTAATTAATTTCCAGGCCTCATGTTGGTTGTCAGATTTGAAACATCCTTTGTGGCTGTTGACCTGTCTCAGTAAGAATTTTGGAAGCAGTATTTGGCAGGACAATCACTTCAGCCTTCATGTTAATATCAATTGAAAGTTACTGATCCCTGCAATGTCTGAATATATTTATCTAAAGAATTTATAGTAATATGTTGCTGACTACATAATATGTCAACCTTTTATTGTATTTTCAGTTATTAGGTCAACAAGGAAATGAATGCACCATCATCTCAGATTTATCGGCATGATGTGATAGGCCCAGTCAGTTTGACATTAATGTTCCTTCCCCTTTTAACTGTCAGATATTGATTTTTCTTGGCTTATTCTGCCACTTCAGTGACAAGTGGACAGAAGATTATCACATACATTGTCCTTATTTGGAAGAAGTATGGATGTATTTATGCAAGAGGATATTCCTTAGAATATTCATACTTCAAAATAGTGTGTCTTGCATTAAATATATCTAATTTATTGCGTCCTTTCTCCAGTTTACTTGGTTTCTTTTCACTAATGTTACATTTTATTCTTTTTCATAACTTATTCAGTGCTTCGTTAAGTTAATGGAGTGTACCCCTCCCTGCATCACCCCATAGTCTCTTCACCTGGAATGCTGTGTGAGTATTTTCACCTTTGACCCAAGGACCTACATATGGTATTATCTTCCAGTACCTTTAAATTCATATATCATTCATTGAAAATCAATTGCAATTGGGACATAAAATGTGCTTTCGAACCCATAGTGAACAACATTTACATGTGATGTGTCGTAAAGACAGTCTCACATGATAGTAGAGTGTGTAGGATTTGTAATGTTTTCAGATCGTTTCTGTGATCACATAATGAACATTGTTGATATGAACATTAGGCTCTAGTTTGTCTTAATGTGCAGTATTTAGTCATATTTATATTTAAAAATGGGCCTAATTTCTTCTAGTTGAGGGCTTCTCTCATTAATTGCTATAAATAACATTCTTAAAAATGTAAATCTCCTCTGTTACTTTTGACTTGGATATAACAGGACCTGTGAAATGGATAATTATGTCATGGTATATTGACAGGTAATATAATCAGAGTGATAAAAGTTATAAGTCTGATATTTATGAATTCAAACTGTTAATTTTATAATCTGTTATAAATTTATTAGCTTCTTAGTATGGATTCTGCATATGCTTTTTAAGCATACCAAATAGATTATCTCAGGCAGGAAGACCCAACTTGTTGATTATATATGAATGAATATATTTTCTTTAAATTTAGTATCACACAAAGGTTGGGCAGTCCTGTCTTTAGGCATGCATTTTGTAGAAAAAGTAGAACTGTAGTTTGGTTTAGTAGGTACAAATTTGTAAAGTACTTATTCTCTTATTTTCTTTAAACATATTGAACTAACTTAAGTTATTCCCTGCTGAAAGTATGTAGATCAACTGCTGCATTCCTTGCCTGTTACAAATTCCAGAGCTTGCTAATTTGCTTCAAATATCTGCTTGCTAGCATTCCATGATAAAAGTTTCAACTTTATTGTGTTGTCTGAACCCAAGCCATCAAAGACTGTATGCTGCTACTATTGTACCAGTTCATATAAAAAATCAGACCATATTGTAATAATTTTATAATAATCAGTCACTGTACACCAACTGAAACTGCAGTAGTTTCCTCAAGACAAACAGAAATGAGCATCAAAGAGACTTCTGTGTACGGGGTAATGCCGTGCATTATAACCACAATACTGAATGTCATATTTTGCTGCATACAGTATTTTAATATTTATGAGTGAATTTCCTTTGAGTTTATTTACCACTTTAACCTGCAGTTTCATCTCATAATAGTTGAAAATCATGTTCTTAATTCACTCTGACATACATTGAAAGTGTACTTCAAATGTCTGTGTGAATCTGTGACATACATAAACATATTTTAAATGTTAATTTTTAAAAGTCATTAGAGATTTCATAATGGAAACAGGAAGTGTTAGAATTACTGTGAGAATGTGGGACACCTGTGAGTGTACTTGAAATATTGATTTCAAAAAATTGTGTTAAACTTGTATATTAAATCCCCCTCGTGCTGTAGACTGATTGTCAGATTTTAACATGTAACAGTATTAACATTGAAAAAATGTTACACAGGGACCACTTTAATTACATACAGGTGTGAAGATATGTGGTAAAGGTATAGTCTGTTTCAGTGTTCAGTCACTGGGAGGGATTTATAGAAAGATTAGATAGCCTGATCTCCAGCTGGAATTTTAATGTGATACCCAGCATGTAGAACTTTGAGTACATAAGTGATTGATGGCATTCCTCTGTTACCTTCAGTTGTAGTGGTAAAGGCTGTGGTCATGACACAGCATTTGGAGTGGTGCAGAAATAGCTGATGCTAATAATAAGGAATTTTTAAAAAAAAAAAAACTTTCCAATGACCTACTAACTATCAGACTAATTTCTGTTTGTTACCAGAATGATTTGATGCTCTAAACCAAAAAATTAAGAATACATATTAATGTTAGTTGAGTAAAGAGAGACCAACTTGATGTCACTTGCTTTATTATTTCTTTATTTAATGCTTAACATGTTTCAGATGCTAATACTTCCATCCTCAGGAGCTTGCGACTTGTGTGCTGAGTTATTTCGTGGGTTGTGTTGCTCTAGTTCAATGTGCGTTGGTGTTACGTTGTGGTTTGGCGTGCGTTGGTATTACCTAGTGGTTTGGCTGTGGTGGTGTGGTATCTGTATGCAGGCTGAGGCACTAGTGCCTCAGCCTGCATATGGATACCACACCACCCCAGCCAAACCACAACTTAACACCAACACACATCAAACCAGATCAATACAACCCATGAAATAACTCAACAAATAAGTTGCAAGCTCCTAAGGATGGATGTACTAACATCCAAAACATGTTGAGCATTAAATAAAGAAATAATAAAGCAAGTGACATCAAGCTGGTCTCTCTTTACTCAACTATCAAGATGATGCACGATCCAATAAACATAAGATTCACATATTAATGTATCTTATTTTGAAAATATACTTACATAAAGTACATTTAATTCTGTATTATGTCTGGAAAACCATTTAGAATTTTCAAAGATTCATTGCATGGATGGCTGTTCTATAGCTTGTAGGCGCTGTTCTTCACCTAGCTGTAAATACTGTGGTGCCTCCTCCTGCTGCAATAATCATGTCATTTGTTGCATGCTGAAAACACATCTGATGTATCTTTACTTTGCTTTTATGTTTCACAGCGTCACCAACCACTATAGTTGACAAATGGTGAAGGGTTGCTCGCTGATATACCAGCAGATGTGATATTGAATGGTGGTGGTGGTGGTGGTGATGGTGGTGATGGAGGCTACATGTGAAAAAGAACATTGTGACAAACGGTTCAGATTATAGCGAAGTTTTTCCTCTATGATCATTATTACAAGAGAAACTTGTATAAAGATTCCAAGTGTCTGTTAACGGTGTTGTTCCCTTCCCAGAGGCAAGGCTTTGTATTTGTTGTCCTGTGGTATTTTGTGGTTTGTTATTGTTGTACTTTAATATGTGTTTAAACTTTGCTTACAGCACTGCTGGTAGCTGGTAGTCATGTTTAATACTTCTTCGTTAGTATGCTTATTTTCACTTTAATGTAGAACTTTAATAATTTCTGCTTGTAGTGTAGTTATGTCTTCAGAGCCATAAAATGTAGCCATAGTAGTAGTGCTGTGCTCTGCTCAAAGATATGTAGTGGCAACTAACCTAAGTAACTTAATGTATTCTGTTCCAGTTGGTGAAGTCGTAGTGGACAAGTGGATGTAAAACATGCCATATGCTCATCATAACAGCTTCAGAATAAGCCAGCAAGTGCTTGATACTAATGCAGTAATATTTTCAATAAGCACACTGGATTAGAGACTAAAACAGCTTTAATCAAAAATCTAACCAAGCTGGGGAGTACAGTATATCACTGACTTGATACTGAGCATACTTAAGTTTATTTTTCTCATTCTACTATCATCCCCCCCCACCTCCAAAGACATGTTTCTCTGTTTAACAGAGCAGCTGTACTTGCCACTTTTTTTCTTTGGTATCTGCACTAATCCTTGTGGGGGACAACTCCTTAACAACTTTGGCTTGTCATTTTTCATCGTTTCACAAGTGAATATAGTGTCCCATTTTCATTTTGTCTCCTCCTCTGTCCCATGACAGTGATTCCAAAGAAATTTGTGTTGTTCCACACCCAGAGCCCTGGACAGGCGCCAGTCTGGAACGTGGGACACTGAACCAAAACCCTTCGTCCCTTTTGTAATATCCCTTAGACAATATGCAGTAATTTTTGTTGTTGTTATTTATTTAAAAAGTATACGGATGGAAAAGTTGATAGTGAATATTTGTATTCAAATAAACATCCTCAACAACAAACAACAAGCTCCATCGTCTTCCTTCCAATGCACAAAGGAACAATCAGGACTATCAAGGACTTCACTGCAACTCTGTGATTGAAGGTGTGACTGATTAAATAAGAAAGGGGTTTTTTTTTTTTTTAAAGAAAGGCAGTAATGGTGTTTTTGCATGGTAGAAATCAAAACAGGAACAAAATTTATACAAATCATGTAAATAATATAAATAGAAAAATATATTTTGAAACTGTAGGTGCATTGTTATTGCTGACAACGTACAATTAAACCAAGAACAAAACAAGTAATTGCACTTAAGAGTATGCTGGAATCTTGGGCGAGAATCAAGTAAAATGTATGCAAGGATGATTTGTATCTTTGAGACAAAAGAGTAAAGTGGAGGATTTTGCTCCATTGAAACTTTCTGAGTGTTCTTTTCCAATGCATTGCCTATATATTGATACCATCCTTATTGCTCAGGTTAGGCAGACAAACAAAATTGTCAAGTGTGTACATTTTACGAGTGTATGTGGTACAAGAGAGATAGGTTGGAAGTTCTGGGAAGGATGTTTCACTCAAATTAATATTTATAATTGTGTACCTAACCCCCCAATCTGTCATTATAATTGTTATTAGATTTTGTTTACATATATATATATAAAATAAGACAACAGCCATTTTTATTTGGCTTCTCGCCCTCACAGTCAAAGATTCCCATCTCTGGATAAAGCAATTACTAAATGAATTAATAAAAATGACAGTACAAACTGTCTGCTGGATGAAAACTGTGCTTTGTTTATGACTGAAATCTCTACTTCCCCTTGTTATATACAGAGAAAGTGAAACTGAGAGTTCAAAGTTTTGTACACGAAAAATCCACGGTATGATGGTAATAAAGCCTTAGACTGGTGGTTATATGCCTTTTGCTTATGTTGCAACACAAATTTCAGTTAAGTGTTGTCTGTCCTCACTCCCAAGTATCCCAATTTTATGAAGTTCAATAGCCATAAAGAGGTAATAGGAATCTTGTTATTTTAGCATTTATAGTTGTGTCATATTTTCTGGTTACTGAATAGTGTAATCAGGTATGGAAATAGGATTATGCACAGTTCCTACTTGGATTTATTTATTTATTTTTAGTAGGACATAACTACATTTTTTAACAAGAAATGTGTTGATTTTGAATAGCATATGTGCAGCAGTTCCTATTGTACATAGTGTGTTGCTGCTTAAAGCATGTGCCTTTCAGACTGGTGGGAGGTAGAAAATTGTGACTGTAAAGCTCATGTGTCATTGGCATGGTGCTACGAATGGTTGCTTTGTGAAATGGTTCACTGTTACATAATAATTGTTAATTTGTAATTGCTATGAAAGTGCCTGAAAAGATATCCCCAATATGGAGATGAAACAGGGATGAAAGCACTCACAGACAAATTAAATTAAATATGAAGCAATAAATGGTTCAATTTTGCATGTAATTGTGATCACAGGTATCAAAAAGGGGATAGTTGTCCTTACAAAGGAGATAAAGAGTGTCCATGATTAACTGTATGAAAGAAAAGTAGGATGCATTTGACCAAGTGCATTGAGTATGATGAAACAGTTGGTAAGAGTGAGACACAAGATTTATGGGTGTAAAAGCACGGACGTTTTAAGTCGCTTTAAAATGACAAAACTTTATTAACCAAATTTGTGCACTACACCGTGTATACCAAATCACACACTAATTTCCACTTCCACATCCTCAGGAGTTGCAGTAGACAGAAGCGCCTGAAGACAGCATCAGTATATGCCGAAACACGTCAGAGTGGAAATTTGTATGTGATTTGGTATACACAGTGTAGTGCACAAAAGTTGGTTAATAAGGTGATGTTATAGAATATGATGCACAGTATATATGACATTAAGCTAATAGCCATTGAAGTTCTCAGAATTGGACATAATACTGTGAATAAGTAATTTGTCCCCAGAGGTGTGACATGTGAATCAGCTACAAGAACTAAACACTTTTTTTTTTTACATTTGCCAAAACCATGACCAGATACACTGCAGACCACATATGAAATGACACGTGTAAAAGCACTGATAAAAGAAGTTACATTCAATGACACAAGTTGTCCCATAAAAAGTCTGCAGAACTTCAGTTGGCTATCTATTGGTTTATTTTCAGTAAAAAATTTTATACCAGCATGGTCTGAAATCTCAACCATTTTGTAATTACCACTCGTTACAATGGTGCATCTGTGCCAGTGCCAAGACATTGGTCCTACAAATGCCATATATACACACCCACCAGTTGGCAGGTAGTTTGTGTTCAGTAATGGAAAGAAGACTGCATGTTTTGTGTCTGGTTATTCATGAATAGTGCCTGTATCAGGAATGACGAATATAGACTTCACAAATGAATAGTACATGTTCGTTTTATTTTCGAATTTGGTGATGGGAATGCTTGGTCAGTGGTTGAAGAACAGAGGTGTCATAGTGCCAATTGTCACCACTTGAGCAGAGTGGTATTCATCAGTGTACATCAGCTGTGCAAGATGGAATCATTCATTAAACGTGTTAGGGAGTGTGGTGTATGGGAACACAGTGATGAGCAAGGGTCCACATTCTGAGGGTGAGCATTCACTGAACTGCCCATCAAATGCACACACCTGAAACAAAGGTATGGCCAATTTTACTGTAGGAAAGTCTGTACCCATACTGCTGTTTGTTGGTACAAGTTTTCTAATGTATGCAACTTGAGTAGATTTATGTCATTGTATTTTAAAACATTTTTGGCTTGTAAAACTCATTTTGTTCTGTGATGGTATAAATAGCTGCCATAACACCCATGTATTGTCCCCAGATTCTACCATTTCCAATATTGCTTTTTTGGTACAAGTGTTGTACAGTCTTAGCAGTCGACATTGAGCTGGGCCATTTGTTCATGAGGGATTTTATCCTTCATTTCATAAGGAAACAACTAGCATGTCTAGAATGTCCCTCAGCAAGCCAAATTAAACACTTGGGTAGGTGGAGAAGGGAGGGTCATGGATATGACAAACCAAGCACCTGTGCTTTGTTTTTAATTGTGACAATGATACTTCCATTTTCTAAGTTTATATGTTTATCAAGTTGATGGCAGATGAATGAATTGTGAGTGCAGGGAAATGTTGGAATGATACCAACAGAGGAAAACTAAAGTGCATGGACAGCAACCTGTCGCAGTTCTACTTTGTCCACCACAAATCCCATAGAGACTGGCTTGGGAATGAACCTGGACCTGTGTGGTGAGAGGCCAGTGACTTAACTGCCTGAGCTGTGGGTAACTTGTGAATTTATTTTCCCTGAATGGTGATTTCAAAGGGATTCGGTTTTGTGGCATTCTTTTCAAGTGTACAGGCCAGTTCCATCTGTATTCATCTATCTTGTCTAGTATGCCTGTAATCCGTAGTTCGCGGCGTATGTAGTCGTTGGCGCGAACAGTTGTAACTCTGGAGACAGAACGGATCAAAGGGTCCAATCCTTGATGTTCATGATGATGATGAATGGTGCTATATCCTTCTGCACCAATGTTGATACATTGATGAAGGCACTAAGTCTTGAGCAAAAGCCTGAGGATTGCTGACTGTTCATCATTATGAAGGCTGTGTATGACAGTGGAAATAAATTACCAACAGTCCCCACTGGCCATTGTTTGTACATGAAAGTCATATACAAATGTGAAACTTCTGCTCAGTTTCATCCAGTACAATAAATTCTGTCAGAATATATGTGGAGATTTGAAAGTCAGGTCATCTAGTTGCCATGCAGCTTGGTTACACAAACTTTTGCTGCTGATTATGTGAATGGTAATTGCACAGGAGTAGTCACTCCTGTGGCAGAATGACCTTATCATAAGCAGGTTCTTCCTGGCCAAAGTAACATTTGCAAATGACATGCTTGTTGAACCTCTGTATCACTTCAAGCTTGGACTGATGAAAAATTTCCACAAGCACAAAGTGCCCCACTTCAATAGGTCAAGCAAATTATTTAAGCCTACAGAATGTTGGGGTGTAATGTTTTGCTGAAAATACACTTCTGCCATTCTTACTTATATTTCTTTCCAACAAACCTTCAATATATCAGCAGAGTGAAAGATAAAACCTGGACATTTATACTACAGAGAAATTCTACCAGGGGAAAAGGAATCTTGGAAACTTGAAAGAGAAGCTCCAGATGCACACAGCAGGCAGTCAAATAAAAAAAAACTTGGACATGTTAAATGGAAATGTTTATTTTTCTGTTCTGTTACATAGGTTTCCACCAAATATAAGTTGGAACATCTCTTTATAGGTTTGTTTTTTGCTTTCATATGTGTTGTATTACCCTGATTAAAAGCAAAGGAACAATCACAGATGCATTTTGCATATCAGGTGTGATCATTACAGTAAACAAATATGACTGAGTGTATAAACATTTTAAATATATCTTGAAAACCCATATGCTACAAAACTTTCAATGCCAAATTTGGAATTAGTGGCCAGGTACCTATAAGGAGCACCAAATGTCACTCAGGAAGCTAAAGAAACAAACTTTGTTGTCCATTGTAATGTTTCATTGCAGTGCATGTTGCTGTATCTCACAAGTAATCATCATAATCATCTTCCCCTGTAATAAAAGTTCCGTGAGGAAGACCACCACCATCCTCAGGCTTGAGAAGAGCCACACCATTAAAGCCCATTCGGATGCAGTTCAAAGATACTTCAAACACTGAAGTTCCCATCCACTGGCCCTCCATGTCGATACACATATGGAAGTTTCGGCCAGCGAAGTATACATTGCTGAACACGGCACATAACTTGATGCTTGGAACTCGGGGCACGGATATGCACGCAGGCTTTGGGTTGTTTCCTGTTAATATGGCTTCATTACTGAACCATGCATATCATTACAAAATAAAAAGGTCAAAATGTAATTTGATGGTCTTGTTTGAAAAGTGTATGGTTATTCATCTGGTACATTATCATATTTACAGAATTTACATTGGATGCTGTTACGAACCAGTTTTGTCCATTCCACCCCTTCACACCAAGCTCCTTTGAGATATATTTTAGTATTATCCCAACCATGTCTAATGGCTATAAGTTTTCTGACCAAAATTATCTATGCATCTTTCATGTTCCCCATGTGTCCTGCATTTCCCACCCATCTTTTATAGTTTTCTGACCAAAATTCTCTATGCATCTTTCATGTTCTCCATGTGTGCTACGTGTCCCACTTGTCGTTATTTAATTGTCCTAACAGTATGAAGTGAAGAATACACATTATTAGACTCATATATAGTATCTGTTAACTTCCACTCTTTTAGGTCAAAATATTGTTCTCAGCACTTCATTTTCAAGCTCCATAAATCCATATCTGAATGTTTCTAATGATGGTATATTACAGTAAACATGGCTGTTATTTTTGGACACAGCCATTGTCTTGAGTTTTTCCAAGCAACCAATCCAATAAGCTAGCCTAGTCTGTAAATTTCTGTCACTTGGATTTCAGTCCCCTCTAAGGTTGTCAGCAAGGTATATTGTATTTGTGTCATATGATTTGGAATTATGTCTATCCCCATCTCATTGTTTTTAGGTATGTAACATCTGCTGGATTTTAATTATTCAACAAAGGATGTGAGTTTCATTTTCATATGGTTTCTGTCCTGCTGTCTTCACACTGAATAAACAACAACAGGATGCCAAAAATAATGCTGAATTATAGACTGAATGGACTTAGACGACTTTGAAAACTGTTGAAAAGCCTTTTAAATGAGGCTGAAACACGCCTATCAGGGCCTGACTCATAATGGATGATGATACTTGGCAATAGCGTGCGTGTATATGCTGTGGTTGAAACATCATTTGGTGGTGCCCACTAATTGAGGTGCTGTTTCTGAGAGGCCCAAGTGCATAAGCACCTTATGCCTGTTGATGGACACTGGTCAAAACAATAGTCATGTTTATCGTAAGTCCATCTTCTTCCATATAACATTGAAAAATCGTATTTTGTGACCATACAAAATGAGAAAGGTTAAGTTCGATATGATATGAAGTGCCAATTGCAAAACTTAGAGACATTCCTGTCTTTTCATGGAAAGTCAGTAGTAGGATTAAAATAGTGTTAAGTGGTAACAAAATGAACCATATCTGGGATGTAATGTAAATGTTATGAAGTGCTGGTAACTAAAGCAACTATAGCTCCATTTAGGAATCATCCAAATGGATGATGTAATAGAGTACTGATTGAGATGTGCGTATAATACTGGAGGCCTAAGACCATGTTTCAGAAATGCAATTCAGAATGCACGCTTTAATAAATAACATATTGCATTCAAATATTTATATTCAGTTAACTTGCCAGTGGTGACTGAGCAACATTATATCTGGAAGCTACTTACCAGACATTGTTGTCCTGTAGAGCACTTTATCGTTGATCCCTAAAACAACTGTGAAGGTGAAATCATCTGGCTCATAAGTCACATTCACGCATCCTGTGAAACATGTACAAATTTAGGATTGTTCCATAAAGTAAGACAAGTCACCATATGTATTCCAACAACTACACTATAGTTAGATATAATAATATACAAACTTAAGGTAATCATCCTGCGTGTCATCATCTCATTCTCCTAAGTGGTCGGTTTACAGGAAGTTTTTTGTGAAAAATTGGTAGTTGCTCAGCTGGTCGGAAACTGTCATTGAACCTATCCTAGGCCTCACAACCCATTTGACACACCCCTTTCTCTACACTCCATTTCACCTTTAACCTCTTTATGGCCAACCCATATAAAATGTAAGTACTTCCTCCCCTTCCATAATTAGAGCTGTTGATTTCCTTAGGATTAAGTGACAGATAAAGCAAGCACTTTTACCTTTTCATATTAAATACAACATAACTTTTTAAAAACAGCATTTTCACACATTCAATTTAAAACTGTCAATTTTTAGCCAGAAAATTGGCCTCCTTGGGAACAGCTCTGTTTTTCAAGTGTGGGTTTTGTCTACACAACTGCCATTCATTTCACAGAGCTCATTTATTTGTGAATGGCTTAAGCTCTTTATAGCAGCAACTGGCATAAACACTGGATCAGGCAGGATGTTTCAAAGGGAGTGTTTGTTTTTGTCGCTTTCTCATTTATTTCATTGTAATCCACTTGCACATTAAACAAAAATTCTGGTTGAGAGAGACATTGTCAGGAATTTCATTTTTAGAGGTCTACCAAAAGCAGTATCAAGTGAATGCCTTTCTTTGATGACAGAATGTCTCCTGTTGTTTCCACATTGAAAGGTTCCATAATCAGTCATGTATTTCCAGATCATAAATGTAATATTCAAATTGGAATTTAGTGAAGAAAGTTGACTCAAATTTTCAGATCTTTATTAATTTTTATGTCACTGCATGTTTTTTCATGTTTCCTAATTTGCACATCATTGCTGTTGATATATTGCCGTACACAAAAGGGAACATATCCACAGTTTCACTGAACTCAAGAATTGACTAGTTCTGCCACCACATTGCAGCACAGGTTGCAAACTTGTCTTTACTATTTACTAATTAACACCTACAAATGCACAAGTATTAAAATACATTTACACAATATTATTATTATTATTATTATTATTATATTATCTTCTTCCTCCAGTTGCCTCTGTCATAACAGTCCTCTTCCATTAATCCCTTTTCTCCCATCAGTCCTCTGATCCCTTCTGCCCAGGTAAGTTTAGGTTTACCTCATTTTCTTCTTCCTAGTGGGCTCCATTTCATAACTTCTTTTAGTAATCTTCCCTCTTCCATTCTTTGAACATCTCCATACCATTGAAGTTGATTGGTTTTGATATCATCTAAAAGAAACCTTATTATATTCACTTTTTGTTTAATAATAGTATTCCTAATTTTGTCCTTCCTGGAAATTCAAGCTGAGCGTATGCAAAATGTCCATTTCTGTGGAATTTAGTTTTGCTACCGTTTTTGCTTTTACACACACAAATCTATTATCCACGAACAGGTATACTGTTAATAAGTCCTTCCAGATTTCTTACCCACTCACCATTCATGATAACTTTCATACCTCATTTGATATGTGACCTGTAGTGTTCTTGCAGTGTCATTAAAAGCAATATAATAAATAATAAACCAAAATGCAATGCCAGTATTTACCATATGGCCCACAGCCCCTTAACACAGGCAACCGTTTAAGCTGAAACTGTTTGATTATGATGTACTAACCTCTTTGCTGAATATTGTAGCCCAGCTGTGATAAGATAAATCCTGTGCAGCATGTGCATTGACCATCTGAGCATATACATGGACGGGACGTCGCTTGTGATACTGTGATATCTGGAGCCAGAGAACTGTTGTTTAGTGCTGCAATTACACAACATAAAATTCACAGTAATATCAGTACAGGAGAATGACTCGGTAACACTTCAAAGTACTGTTATTTGTTTATGCAAAATAATATAGAGTATTTTAATAAACTACAAAGAAGGTAAAATATGTACCTTTTTCCTGACTTCACTTTTTCTTGTTTCTTGTAAGTGTGATGAGATCATATTAGATTTGGGTTGCCAACACAATGCAAACTCAAACTACAGTATCAAAGATATGTGAGAAAATAAAAACTTTAATCCATGACCTTCAGGCCTGGAGTTCTCATGTTAGTGACAGAAACTTGGTTTCCCATTGCAAAAGTATGTTGAAAACAAAATATTCCAGCAAGCCTCACCTTTCATTTACAATTTAGGTTAGGCTTTGCAGTTTTTTATTTTGTAGACAGAATCTTAAAAAAATAAAATATCCCAATTGAAGTTGCACTTTTTGTAATACAGATTCAAGTTACAGTTGCCTACATACATTTCAAATACAAACTATTCCAGCTTAGCTGGCATTTCATATTACAACCAAGTTTAGAATTTTAGCTTCCATTCTGTTGACCAAACCTGAAATTATATCTCTACAGTGTCCAACGTGTTTCATCTCAGTACCTACCTGCATATACCATAACAACAATGATAACACATCACCAATTTGTAGTCAGACTGAGATTGATCAAAACCTTGGCAACCATCACGTACACTACCATGACTTCATTGGCAACCCTCGTTCAGTATGGTAGCTATTACATACCAAAATCAAGGTACATATATTACAATTATATTAACTAGTTCTGTCATAAATGTTAGCTGGAATGGCATAGTTAGTGTAGTGACCAGACTGCAGGTAGATGACCATAGAATATTAGTTTGATTCCCAGCAGGAACAAGGGATTGCTGTTTACACTGAAGCATGTAGACTTGCTTTGAGCCCACCCATCCTATTCAGTTGCATTTACATTTACAGTTACATAAATACATTTCCTTAGTAATTAACCAACTTAATGCACAATTTCTTGTTTTATAAGAAGTTTATTGTATGCCTGTACATGTTTCGAACATATTGTGCTCATCATCAGGAGGTCAAAATTGTATTATACAGTATCTGGTATCGTCATACCTGTAGGTGGCCATCCGGGGCGCAGGTTGAGAAGTCCTCTTTCAACCTGTGCATGGGACAGATGCTGTATAATACAGTTTTGACCTCCTGATGATGAGCAAATAGTGCTCGAAACATGTAGAGGCATATAATAAACTTATTATAAAACAAGAATTTGTGCAGTAAGTTCGTTAATTACTAAGATTATACTGAGATGCGCGGTCAGCTAAACATCAAAAATAAATAAATACATTTGTTTGATCCAGTATCAGTCCAATGACTGATGGATATGAAAAATGTCACAGTAAAAGTAAATCTACTACAAATATATCAAATTATCAAGATAAATTATAAGATATTTAAAATATTTTGCTCCATCCCTGGGGGCTAAGCAGGCATGTTGTGAAGCTGACCACTCCTTTCCATCTAGTGATATTTAAAATATGTAGAGCTGTACATCCATTCCCCCATTATGCCAGCTATTATGCCCAGGAGAAACTTGATTCATGGATGTTGCTTCTGTTACACAAATAATAGTCCTGCACAATACTGGTGTATGGTAAGTTGTAAACACTGTTGTATTACTGGGGAAATAATTTTGTGTTATTGTAGTTAGGTTTGGATGGGGTATTATTGGGTTTTCATCATGGTTGCTTTAAGAAACAGTAAGAGGAAAGAACAGATTGATGGTTGCACATCTGTTTTTGTTGAATTCCTGCAGCAACTGGAAAATCAGATATGCTTCTACAGTACCAGTTTCTTGTCTGATAATCTTTCAGTTCATCTGAGTTGAACAGGCTGGGGATAAAGGCAGTTGATTTATCAGTGGCATATGGAGGAGTGTTCAGCAGTTAAGAATTTGGCGAAGAAAAACTTAGAAGAAGAAAAGAATATTTAGAATGTGAGAGACTATAGGCATCTCATATCGAGAAAGTTCTGAAGATAAATGCAGTTGAGTTACTGAATAATTGTTTTACCAAAAGAACGTAGTGATTTGTGGAAGAGTGTGAAGAAAAGTATTCATAAAACTTATGATACAAAGCATTTTTCTTGATAAGTAGTTAAAGCATTTCAACATCATTTGTATTAGGGCAAACTATGTCCGCATTCTGATTGATGTAAGCTAGTGTACTTTAATTTCACTAGTTTTTGTGGTGAAGAGGCTACTGATTCAGTGATAGGTAAGTGGTGCATTAGGCTTAAGTATAAATTTGCATTTAATAACTACATGGATAAAGTGAAGAAGTCAGTCAAAATACTGCCTTTTGGGATGTGACGCCGTATGAAGTGGTAGGAATTTACCGACGTTTCGAAGGATCGTGCTGCCTCCGTCTTCAGACTTCAGGATGGGACAGTACACTCCTCTGAAACATCAGCAAATTTGTGACAGACACCGATAAAATACGACATAAAGGTAGTGACAAATATGTACCTGTCCACGCCATGATGGCATATAGGGTTTGCAGAGGTGTAGCTCCACTCATTCTTTAACTTCGGCGCTACATGGAGGGTAAGAGGTCAACATCACGGCCCACCCGCTTTACCCCGAAAAAATAGAGTTACCGATGTTTCGGGACAGCCTACTGGTCCCCTACCAGGCCACGCTGCATAACAACCCAGAAGAGCGAAGACCTCGTTTACACAGCCACGAAAGGCTGAAATCACACTCTGGTGCGGTTGGATGGCCACAGAGCCCGTCTGGAAGTTTTGGAGAAGAGAACAGTCTCTTGCGTCTGCCAGTATGGGCGTGGAAATGTTTTGAATGAACAAGGTAATTGTTTATCTAGAATGCTGTATTCGGCCTAGTAATAGGTAAACTCTCGAAATTGGGGAAATCAGATATGAAACGGAAGGCATTCTACCGTCTTGTTTCTGACATCCGCGACAGATACACATAAAATATCCGTGGCCAGTAGTGCGTCACTGAAAACAGCGGAAGTCGTAAAACCTTTGACCACGAGAAACCCTGATTACAGACGTATTTTTGCAATTGACGGTTCATCACGAAGAACCTTAAAATACGGGTAAGCTGCATAAGAGTACCATCTGTGTGCAAGGCGGATATCGCAACTGCTTACAGAAGTTATGGCGACTTCCGAATGTGTGGTAGTGTCTTCGACAGTTGTGGGTTTACAAAAACCGGAAAAGTATGAAACGGTGAGTAGACTTGTGTTAGTTAAACACAACTGTAATATACAGAGGATTTTAGCATATATATGTGAAATATAGGCGGGATGTTAATGGATAAATTTAGGTAGGATATAGTTTAACTTCAGCAGCAATTTTATGCCTTACACAAGAAACAAATTATACGCACAGAACAATATAGTATTTTTGAATCTGACACAAACATACGTGCCTACTGTACTTTAAAAATTTTCACGACTGTAATGTTTTTGTACTTTATGTATCATGTACACAAAGCTCTTTAGGATATGACCACTGTGTTATACGATTACAGGTACTGATGACGATGCACTGAAAACTCCGAAACGAATCTGTAGAGTAACAGGAATCCATTTAAGTGTTTAAAATTTGTTTTTGGCGTTTGTTATGTCATTTTTATAACAGTGTCAATCAAATGGTTCATATTGCGAACAGTTTTGCATAGTGCCTTCTGGTGGAAGCATTTCTCTACCAGGATAACCTTCAGTCGTATTTTGATTTATTTACCAGTAAAATTAATTGATCTGTCTGTGTTGACATCAGATTCTTTCACGGTAGCTTTTGTTGGTTTTTCGAAAGTCTTCGTCAGTTATCTTTCATAAACTCCGTGGTCAGTATTTTGCGGACAACATCAACACTGTTGTTCACTTATGTAAGCATTAGTAAACGAGATGTATGACGTATCAGTGCCTCCATCAAATTCTAAATGTCAGAACTGTGTCCTAAACCTGTGATAAGAAAACCACATTTTTTATTCTACACGTTTTTCTCCTCTGTAAACTTACACTTTTAAATTTCTCTTTGTTTCTCTATCAGACTGCTTCAGCTACACGCAACATAAACATTTCGACAAATTAACCCTTAGAAAACGGCTTGAAATGAATGACACCAAAAGTTTTGACCGGGTCGCCGTTTCCTGTTACCTGTTCTGCGATGTAAATACACTCCATTATTTTGCAGGCTGAATACCATTTACTTAGATTTTCTTGCTTGCATACAAAGAAGTTAGGAAATTTCTTTATCCGGTTTAGTGTCTCACATTCAGAACCTTTCACTCTTGGGCTTGATCAGAATCGGAGCCAAGATTTTGAGTAACTCGAACCGATTAGTGTAAAACACCGATGTGTCGACCTAGATGCCTTGTTACGGATTCCATCGATCTTTACTGCTAGTGTTAAATTTATTTCTTCCTATAAATCTTCTTGAATGTGGTGTGCTTAACCTGACACCTTGCAGGTGTACTGTCGAAGTGCAGCGAATACAACGAATGTTTACACGTATCAGTACAAATTAGTCGTCACTCAACCTCTTGGCGTCTTGCATTTCTGTGAGTAGAGACATTGTTACACTGCTTGTGAAATAAATCTAGTAAGCCATAGGCCTATTGTGGGTAATCCAGGCAGGCACGAGATATTTTTCACTTCCCCAAAGCGTCCATACGGGTTCTGGAGCGCACCTGGTCTCTCTATTCACTGGATACTGGAGGCGCTTTTCTTGGAGGTAGAACAGCCAGATTATGAAGCTGAGCATGTACTTCTATCTGGTGCCGAATTCAAGAATGTGTGAGTGTATACCTCCACTTCCCCATATGCCTTCCTGGTGTGTGCAGGACCACTATACCTTTCCTATATTATGGTTAGAATGTTTACAATATCTCCGGGCACCGGAGAAAAATTGTCGAGTTCTGCTATCATAAAATTTGTTTTCTTTACTCTTGAGTGTTCAAGGGAAGGGTGGAGAAATTTTTAGTTCTTTTTGTAAAAGATTGACTTAAGTTGAAGTCGAATGTTTCCATATTTCAACCTTCTTTATTCTCTCATTTTTATTAACGGAACTTTCTATGCTTTATTAAAATTGCCTTACACAATATCTTCGCTTAACGTCATAAAGTTTATCGATATTAGGAATGTTGTATCCGTCACCTGCGACAAAACTTATGGACCAGCCCGAAATTCGTACCGCTGGCCCAAAAGCGTGATTGAGTTAAGGAAGCTGGGTTAAAAAATTGACGTGTTCAAGGTAACTGCACAACTTACTGCGCAAAACTGAAGCAAATCACCAGTTTTGTCTTCCATAAAAAAAAACCACGATTTCTTGACAGGACCTATGATGTCTACAGGATGATACAGAGTGATTGTGCTGCACTAAGCTTACACTTACAGTGTGTAATGATTAGGTGATGGTCACTAATGAAAGTGGTCATGGCTTGATGTAAACAACGTTTTTGTCAATAGCCTAAGCAGAGAGAAAAATATCACGAAATCCTCAGGCAATGCTTTCAGTTACGCAGCCGTGATTTGAAATTTGCATCTTCGGAACAGAAGTCGGAAACATTGCTACACTTGAGCAGCTTAATCGGTGTAGACAAGCAGAGGACAAACACAGCGTCTTTTGTAAGATTTGTATATCTGAGTTTGAAATTGTTATTCCTGATAGACACACTTAATTTTAGACAAATGATTATGAGACACCCGTAGAATAAACGAAATAATGGCCTTTCCAGTGATTATAGGAGAAAATAAGCCATGCATCAGCAATTCGAAGTTTAGCAATCAAATCTTTCGAATTTTGTTTCACACTGAGACAGGCTACCTTGATCTCCTTTCGAAGCGGTGCCTAAGTGCAGAAGCAGCAGAACAGGCAGGCAACTCAGCATATTTTCAAAGGATGAACTGTATGATAGGATATATTAATTAAACGTGTCTGAAATAAACAACAGATCTATTAGACAGTGTCCAAACTTACATATTTTAGCCAACCCCTGTTAAAATCATAATATTTCCGTTTGAGAGGCACAGAGTTTGACTTCCGCTGAAGTGATTTCACAAATTTTAGTTTCACAGCTTATTTACTCTACTCAGTTATATTTGGCATATTTCGTTGACCACAAATAAAACGTAATTCTTGGATCTTATCTTTTTAATCTGACCGGCTTATCGGGGTTATCTGTAGAAACTATAGCTACATATGGGATATCAGACTTCCCAGTCGAAATGTTACAGAGCTGTACAGTATTTCATAATAGAGCGACAGAAATTCTCTGTCAGGAAATGGGTTTAAGAACAGTTAATTCCAAATTTAATTTTGCCTTTTCCTGGCACAGATCCAATGAAATTACTCTGTTAAGATGCTGTCTTCTCTTCCAGTCAGACAGCGTGTTTCGACTCTGAAACTGCACGTCCACTTTGTATTAAAATTTTTATACCAGTTCGACACAGAATTTTTTCTGGCCGCTTAAGTCGGTTCTTGTCGGCCCGTCATTCACAGCATGTAAGGCTCAAAACATTTTTTTTTCTTATGTTTATGGGACCGTGCATCATCTTTATAGTTGAGTAAAGAGAAACCAACTTGATGCCACTTATTTTATTATTTATTCAATACTCATTCAATGCTCAACATGTTTCGGCCGTTAA